>Ga0207707_10000254_pt1 | contig 58714 bp, 49 predicted proteins | sample KBSC83BmetaG_FD_184336 | JGI IMG/M metagenome (GOLD analysis project Ga0207707, IMG submission 184336) | Corn rhizosphere microbial communities from Kellogg Biological Station, Michigan, USA - KBS C8-3B metaG (SPAdes) (version 2) | ecosystem: Host-associated > Plants > Roots > Rhizosphere ... | reverse complement strand
CAGCCCCTTCTTCGCCTGAATCGCCGTGATCGCCGCCGTCAACGTCGTCTTCCCGTGGTCCACATGCCCAATCGTCCCCACGTTCACATGCGGCTTCGTCCGCTCAAATTTGGCTTTGGCCATTGCTCTGTCCCGATCTGGTTGAGTGCCCTGCGCCCCCATCATGCCTGCGCCCCCACCCCGCTCCGCCCGACCACCCCAGCGCCCGCGCCGTGCGACGGCTTACCATCTCAAAGCTCGCGATCGGGATTGAACCGATGACCTCACCCTTACCAAGGGTGTGCTCTACCAACTGAGCTACGCGAGCACAAAAACAGGCACCGAGCATCCCGGCACCCAGTACCTCGAACTGCCGCCACGAGCGGGAGACGGGGCTCGAACCCGCGACATCAAGCTTGGAAGGCTTGCGCTCTACCAGCTGAGCTACTCCCGCAGAATTCATCCGGGCCGGTGACGCCGATTGCAACTTCCGGATCACATCTCCCAGATGGTGGGGGAAGGATTCGAACCTTCGTAGGCTTTCGCCGGCAGATTTACAGTCTGCTCCCGTTGGCCGCTTGGGTACCCCACCGCCCCAATCCCGGCCGCTGGCACCGAACGCCACGAATGCGCGCTCAATCCAGAGCTGACGGCGAGAATCGAACTCGCAACCGCCTGATTACAAATCAGGTGCTCTGCCAATTGAGCTACGTCAGCACACGGCCGTTTTTCGCGAGACATGCAGCATAACCAGCCGAAAATCGAGAGTCAAGTCCACGCAGCCGGCGTATGTCGTGCTATCGCATTCGCTTCCAGCGTGTACCCTGGGGCGTGTCCTCGATACTGATTCCGCGCTCCTCGAGCTCGCCACGAATCGCGTCCGCCGCCGCAAAATCGCGCCGGCTGCGGGCCTCGCGCCGGGCCTGGATGCGCTCCTCGACCCAGCGGTCCAGCACTCCATCACCTTCGGGCGCGTCCGGCACGATGTCGAGCACACCGTCCACCATCTGGAACACCTCACGCGCGCGCCTGAGAAAGGTCTGCCGCGCGGTGGCATCCGCCGCATCGAGCGGCGCACCCGGACTCGCTTCGGCGCGGTCCAGCTCCGCATTCGCCGCACGTATGAACTCGAACAGCGCCGCCATCGCCTCCGGCGCGTTCAGATCATCAAACAGCGCATCGCGAGCGTTGCGCTCGAGGTCGTCGGCGGCGCGCGCCAGCGCCGCGGTACCCTGGGCAACCTCGGCACCCATCAGGCGCTCCGCGAACGCCGCGACGCGCCGCACGGCGGCCTGCGACGCATCGAGTGCCTCTTCCGTGAGATTCAGTTGCTTGCGATAGTGCACGGAGAACACGAAATGCCGAACCGCCGCGGCCGAGATCCCGGCCGCCCGCAGCTCCTGCACGTTGGACACATTGCCCACCCGCTTCGCCATCTTCACGCCTTCAGTGAGCAGGAACTCGCCGTGGCACCAGAAGCGTGATAGCGGCACGCCGCTCGCGCCTTCCGATTGCGCGATCTCATCTTCGTGATGCGGAAAAATGAGATCCACACCACCCGCGTGAATGTCGAGCGTGTCGCCGAGATACCGCCTGGCCATGGCCGAGCACTCGAGGTGCCAGCCGGGGCGGCCCCGTCCCCAGGGTGAGTCCCACGCCGCTCCGGTGCGCTCATCCTCGGGCTTGGCCGCCTTCCAGAGGGCGAAGTCTCGCACGTCCTCCTTGTTGTAATCATCCGCCGCGACGCGCGCGCCGGGGCGAATGTCGCGCGTGTCCAGCCGGGAGAGCTTCCCGTACCCCGGAAAACGCGCGATCGCGAAATACACCGAACCGTCTTCCGCCTGGTAGGCCAGCCCCTTCTGCATGAGCTGGTCAACGAGCGCGATCATCTCGGCGATATGTTCTGTGGCCGCCGGATACACTTCGGCACGCGGGATGCGCAGGAACTCCCGGTCGCGGTGAAAGATTTCGGTGGCAGGCGCGGTGATGTCGCTGATCGCGACGCCACGCTCGCTCGCGCGCGCGATGATCTTGTCGTCCACGTCCGTGAGATTCATGACCTGCACGACGTCCCAGCCGTAGAGCCGCAGACTCCGGCGGAGGAGGTCCTCGAACAGGAACGTGCGGAAATTCCCGAGGTGCGCGGGGTTGTACACTGTGGGCCCACACGTGTACATCCGAACAGTTCGGTGATCTGCGGGAGCGAACGGCTCGATGCGGCGGGTGAGCGTGTTGTAGAGACGAAATTCAGTCATGCCGCGGGGTCGGAGAGACCGCGCGTCTGCGGGCGCGCGCCTGGAGGCGTCAAGCTAGGGGCGTGGGCTGGCATGGTCAACGGAGGAAGCATGTCACGAGCGTTCGTGAACGAGGATGCCGGTGGAGCGGGCCGACCCCACCGGCGGTTCGATCTGCCGCCGCGTGAAGACCCCGGCTTCGATGAAGCGGCCGCGGCGGCGTTGCTGGAAGCCTCGCTCGAGGGCGATACCGAAAGTGCCGAGCTGGCCACGGGCTACTACTGGGGCGAGGGCAAGCTGCGGTCGTACGTCACACGGCTGCTGGAGCGGGCGCGCGCGACTGGGGATGAACGGATGGCTGGCGCCGCCGAGCGATATCTGCGGTGAGTGAGGACCAGCCTGCCCAACTGGAGCGTGTACGTGCGGTGCGCGCAGACGGTGGCAACGCCGGCGCGACGGGTGGTAAACACGATTGCACTGCCGCGATCCAGGAGCGACGCCAGCGGTTGCCCCGGGAGCATCCAGTCGAGGTCGTCGAGGAGCGTGAGATGCGAGGGCCAGTGCGCGATAATGGAAGTCGAGTCAGCGAGACTGTGTAATGAGCCGGGTGCGCCGGGCGGCTGTGCGAGGCCGTCTGGGCGGGCGATGCGACGATCCACCCTCCCGCGATCGGGCTGCAACTGTCCCGCGGCACAGCGCAGGAGGGTGGTCTTTCCGCTGCCGTCGGCGCCAACGATCGCGACGATTTCACCTGGTGCGACCTGAAGATTCACCCCGTGCAGCACGCGCACGCGCGCGCAACAGCCCGGGATTCCGGCGCGGAAGTCCTTGAATACCCCATCCATGCTCACGGCCGGGATGGGAAATGCCGCAGGTGCGCATGAGAGTGCAACTGACGATGCGAGCATTGATTCTCCTCCGAAGGCGTGGACGCGGAGAATCTGTCTCGATGGCCGGGCGCTGATATCATCGCAATCGCGCCGGGAGAATCGGATGAACGCGGTGCGCGCGGCCGGGCGCACTGGAATTCCCGCGCTACCCTCGCCTGTCCCGCTGTCTTCCCGCGTGGAACGCCGCGATCGCGTCGGCGATTGGCGCGGGGTCGAACCGCACCGGGTCCGTCGTGGGCAGGCCCGTCTCGGCGCACGCGCGCGCGATGGCATCGCGCGCCGCCTGCTCCGGGAGATCGAACGTGTTGAGCGAGATGGCGATCACCGGAGCGGGGCGCAGCATGCCGAGGATGGTCTCGTGCAGCCGGATCGCATCAGGGAGCGAAGGTATGGGAACCCATGGATTGTTGTTCACGGTGGTCCGGGACGGCTGGTCGCACATGACCATGGCGTGCGGCAGCGATCCGTGGAGCAGGCCCAGCGACACGCCGGAGTAGCCAGGATGCACGAGGGAGCCCTGTCCCTCCACCAGGACGATGTCGGCGCCCTCGGCGGCCTGCAGCACGAGCTGTTCCGTGGCACCGGCGATGAAGTCGGCGATCACCGCATCGACGGCGATGCCCCACCCCTCGATGAGGATGCCGGTCTGCCCCGTGCCCGCAAAGCGGATGGCGTGCCCGCGCGCCCGCAGGGCGTCCCGCACCTGCAGCGCGGCCGTCATCTTCCCGATGTTGCAATCCGTGCCCACGGTGAGGATGACGGTCGCATCGACCTCGCGCACGCGCCCCGTGGCGACCGGCAGGTCGGCCGGTGGCTTCCGCAGATCGTGCACCGTGACGCCGCGCCGCGCGGCGTGCGCGGCGAATTCGGCATCATCGCCAATGAACGTGTGCAGACCGCTCCAGACGTCAAGGCCGGCGTCGATGGCCGCCAGCACCATGGCGCGCCATTCCGGGGGCAACTGGCCGCCCTGGGGCGCGACGCCGATCAGCAGCGCGTTCGGATGCAGGGGGAGCCCCTCACGAACGGACGCCACCACGGGAATCGCGCCGCCGAAGCCGAGGATCTCCTGCGCCGTTCTGCCGGCGCGCTGGGAGTCCACCACGCCCACGACGTTGTCGGGCGTGTAGCGAATGCAGGAATTTGCGGTCTTGGAGGTCAGCGGGCCGAAGCGGCCTTCGGCGAGAATCAGATATCGGGGGGAAGACATTCAGGCCTGGATGATGATCAGAAGGGTCAGACCCCTCACGGAACGGGTCTGACCCTGGACACCGCTTTCACTTCTTCGGCTCGTCCTTTGAGGTTGGTTCCTCGATTTCCGCGTGCACGGTTTCCTCTCCCGCGCCCAGCTGCCGGTTGGCCTGCTGGTTGCCGGCGGGCAGGATGCCCATCTTCTGCTTGAGCGCGAGGAGCTGCATGTCGGCGCTCGCCCCGCTCGCGCCCTTCTCGAGCACCTTGAAGTCGCGCTGCAACCGGTCGCCGGTGAATTCCTCCTCGATTTCGGCATTGGCGAGCAGCCGACGCTCGTTGTCCTCGATCCGCGTCTCCATGCGCGAGAATGCCTCGAACGCCGACGTCTCCGACATCGACGACATCGTCTCCTGAATGCGCTTCTGCGCTTCGGCCCGCTTCTGCCGAGCGATCAGGAGATTCTTCTTGCGCTTGGCTTCCTCGATCTTGTCATTGAGGTCGCGCAGCGAGTTCTTGAGCTTTTCGGTTTCGGCCTGATGCATCTGCCACGTGGCCTCGAGCTGCTGGCCGTGGCTGGAGTGCTCATTGAAGCGAATCAGCGCCTGCTTGGCGAGATCATCGCGCCCTTCCTGCACGGCGAGCACGGCGCGCTTCTCCCAATCCTGCGACGCCTTGTACTCGGCCTCCACCTGGTCGTGCAGACGCCGCTCATCAGCGATCGCGGCGGCCACCTGCTGCTTGGCCTTGGCCAGTTGCGAACGCATGTCGGCGATAATCTGCACGAGCATCTTCTCGGGATTCTCCGCCGAAGAGATGAGGTCGTTGATGTTCGACTTGATCAGCGACGAGAGTCGATCGAAGATACCCATGGCTTACTGTGCCTCGCGGTATGGGGCGAGCTCGCGAAGATGCGACGCCAGCGCGAGCGTCATCGATTCATACGCGGCGAGGAATTCGTCGTAATCGAGGTGCTCGAGTTCGAGCGCCTCGGTGAGGACGATCGCGTCGCCTTCAATGCCATACGACCCGTGCACCAGCTCGCTCGCGTTCAACTGCAGCAGGCGGCGCGACAGGGTCGCGAGCGCGCGCTCGTCCCGCGGAATGTCCATCACCTTGAGCCGCAGGAGGACGACCGGCGGCGAATAGTGAACGACGACGTCCGCATCCAGCTCGCCGCCCGGGCGCACGATCCACATGCCGCCCTCGATTTCCCGGAAGTTCGCGCCGTCAACGGCGAGTCGGTCGAGAAATCCCTCGATGTCTTCTTTGGTAACCATGATGCATCCTGGCAAGGAGTCGTGCTGCTGTCTCGCTCTACTGGCGGTGCCACGCGACCTCACGACCTGCCGCGCACTCATCACTGGTCTCTACGGCCCCGCACCGGGGCTGGTTTCGTGCGCGGACGCTGCTCCTGCGACGGAGCGCTCATCAGGAAAAGATAGCTGGCACCCGGACGGGAGAATAGGCAATGGGCGAAGGGAGCGGCTACGCCGCGCGGCTGCGCTAGGCCGCGCCGGAGACCTTTTTCGGCGCGCTGCCAAGCAGGCGCCGGAGGTACGGCGCGGTGTGTGACCCCTCGACGCGGGCGACATCCTCCGGCGTACCCTGCGCGACGATGCGGCCGCCGCGCGCCCCGCCCTCCGGGCCGAGGTCAATGATCCAGTCCGCGGTCTTGATCACGTCCAGATTGTGCTCGATCACGAGCACCGTGTTGCCCTTGTCCACGAGGCGGTGCAGCACGCGGAGCAGCAGCCGCACATCCTCGAAGTGCAGGCCCGTGGTGGGCTCGTCCAGGATGTACAGCGTGCGGCCCGTGTCGCGCCGGGACAGCTCCGTGGCCAGCTTCACACGCTGTGCCTCGCCTCCCGACAGCGTGGTGGCACTCTGTCCCAGATGGATGTAGCCGAGTCCGACGTCCACCAGCGTCTCCAGCTTCTGTCGCACGCGCGGCTGGTTCTCGAAGAACGCGCACGCATCCTCGACGGTCATGTCGAGCACGTCCGCGATGTTCGCGCCGCGGAAGCGCACCTCGAGCGTCTCGCGGTTGTAGCGCTTGCCCTTGCACACCTCGCACGGCACGTACACGTCGGGCAGGAAGTGCATCTCGATTTTCACCAGACCGTCGCCCTGGCACGCCTCGCAGCGGCCGCCCTTCACGTTGAAGGAGAAGCGCCCGGGCCCGTAGCCCCGGATCTTCGCGTCGGGCAGCTCCGCGAACAGTTCGCGAATCGGTGTGAAGAGGCCCGTATAGGTGGCGGGATTGGAGCGCGGCGTGCGGCCAATGGGGCTCTGGTCAATGTCAATGACCTTGTCGACGTGTTCGAGTCCCGTAATGCGAGTGTGTTCGCCCGGAATGACGCGAGCGCGATGGAAGTGGCGCGAGAGCGCCTGGTGCAGCACGTCTTCCACGAGCGTGGACTTGCCGGAGCCCGACACGCCGGTGACGGCGACGAACAATCCCAGCGGAATATCCACGTCCAGGTTGGCGAGGTTGTGGGCGCGCGCGCCTTCCACGCGCAGCAGGCGTCCCCGCACCAGCGGCCGGCGTTCAGCGGGGATGTCAATGCGCAGTGCGCCGCTCAGGTACTTCCCCGTAAGGGAATCCGCATCGCGAACGATCTCGTCCACGGTGCCGGCGGCAACCACGAGACCCCCATGACGCCCCGCACCGGGGCCCAGATCAATCAGGTGATCCGCCTCGCGCATGGTCTCCTCGTCGTGCTCGACGACGATGACCGTATTGCCAAGATCGCGCAGTTGCCGGAGCGTGGCGAGCAGCCGCGCGTTGTCGCGCTGGTGCAGACCGATGGACGGCTCGTCGAGGATGTAGAGCACGCCCACGAGTCGCGAGCCGATCTGCGTGGCCAGGCGGATGCGTTGCGCCTCGCCGCCGGAGAGCGATTCCGCGGCGCGACCCAGCGTCAGATAGTCGAGCCCCACATCCGCAAGAAAGCGAAGCCGTTCGCGCACTTCCTTCAGGATGGGACCGGCGATGGCGGCATCCAGCCCCGGTCTCCCGCTACCACGCAGCGCGAGCCCCTCGACAAAACGCAGGGCATCGGTGACGGACAGCTCGACGACGTCGCCGATGTTGCGCTCGCCGATCGTGACAGCCAGCGACTCGGGCTTGAGCCGGCGGCCGCCGCAGACGCGGCAGGATGCCTCCGTCATGTACTCGCTGAGTTCCGTGCGTACGGCATCCGACGACGTCTCATCGTAGCGGCGCTGCACATTGGCCAGCACACCTTCCCAGGCCGTCTGATAGTCGCCCTTGAACGTGCCCTGCTCGATGTGAAAGGTGCTCTTGCGGCCGCCCGTCCCGTACAGGATGACGTCACGAACGCGCGGCGGCAGCTCGCCCCACGGGGTGTTCAGATCGAACTTGTATTGCTTCGCGAGCGTGGGGAGGATGGATTTGCGGAGATGCCCCGTGGGTTCACCCCACGGCAGCACGACCCCCTCGAGTATCGAAATGCGCGGGTCGCCCAGCATGAGCGCTTCGTTCGGCTCGCGCCGGGTGCCCAGACCTCCGCACTCCGGACATGCCCCAAACGGCGAGTTGAACGAGAACTGGCGCGGCTCGAGCTCCGGAAGGGAAATGCCGCACTCCGGGCAGCCATAGCGCTCGGAGAAGATGTGATTGGTGGGCGCGGCCCCTTCCCCACCCTGGCGGACGATCTCCACGAGGCCCTCGCCCAGCTTGAGCGCGGTCTCCAGCGAATCGGTGAGCCGGCCCCGATCCTCCGTGCGCACGACGAGCCGGTCCACGATGACCGAGATGCTGTGGTTCGTGGTTCGCGCCAGCTTGGGCGGCGCCGCGAGCTCGATGACCTTGCCGTCCACGATGGCGCGGACGAACCCCTGGCGGCGCGCGCCTTCGAGCAGATCGCGGAACTCGCCCTTCCGTCCCCGCACGAGGGGCGCCAGGATTTCGAGCCGGGTGCCCGTGGGCCACGTCAGAATCGTGTCGGCGATCTGGGTGGCGCTCTGCCGTTGCACGGGGCGTCCGCAGTTGGGGCAGTGCGGTGTGCCGGCGCGCGCAAAGAGCAGTCGCAGGTAGTCGTAGATCTCGGTGACCGTCCCCACCGTGGAGCGGGGATTGTGGCCGGCTGTCTTCTGCTGAATCGAGATCGCCGGCGAGAGCCCTTCGATGGCATCCACGTCGGGCTTTTCCATGAGCCCGAGAAACTGCCGGGCGTACGCGGAGAGCGACTCCACGTAGCGGCGCTGGCCTTCTGCGTATATGGTGTCGAACGCGAGCGACGATTTGCCCGATCCGGACAGCCCCGTGATCACGGTCAGCCGATCGCGGGGGATCTCGACATCAATGTCGCGGAGGTTATGCTCGCGCGCGCCGCGGACGATGAGCTTCTCTTCGGGCATAGCCTGTGTAAACTGAACGCCGCGCACCGGCAAGACAAGCGGCCCCCAATGCCATGGCTTGCGCAGCGCGGGTTTGATCGTCCTCATGCCGGGTGCGTCTCTCGACTTTCCTTCCTCCGACATGTCACCTACGGTCGCTTTCCACGAATTCGCCGCGGTTTCCTCCGGTCGTGCGGCGCACCGGCCGGCGCCAGTGCGGTCGCCCGCATGAGCCGCCGGACGCTGCTGGCGACCGGCATCGTGACACTCTGGCTGGGCGGGCTCGGCGTGCTCGCCCACCGTGCCATCTTCACCGGACAGAAGGATCGCCTGGCGCGCGCCGCGCTCTTTCTGTCGCCGGGCGCCGATTACTACGAGATCAGCAACGCGAGCGGCCAGATCGGCTTCGCCACCTCCACCATTGACACCTCCGCCATCGGCGTCTCGATCACCGATCGCGTCATCGCGCGCATTGGCTCCGACAGCGAGGCGCGACACGTCGCGGCGCGCTCTGCCGTGCAGCTCACGCGCGCGCTCCGGCTCAGGCACTTCGCCTATCAGCTCGGCGAAGACGTTGGCCCGTACGTGCTCTGGGGCACGGTGAGCGGTGACACGCTGCTGACGCTGGTCACGCGCTCGGGCGATGTTCCGCCTGACACCCAGCGCGTGCGCCTGGCCGAGCCGCTCCTGCTCCCGACCATGGTTCCGCTGGCGATCGCGCTCGGGGACCGGCCGAAGGTTGGCGCCAGCTACACGTACCAGGTCTTCGATCCGATTCGCGCGGCGATGAGCCGCATGACGGTGCACATCCGGGCGGAATCGCTGTTCGTGGTACCGGACAGCGCGCGCGAGGACAGCGCGACAGCGCGCTGGCTGCCGGCGCACCAGGACACCGTACGGGCATGGCGCATCGAACAGGACGGCGGACGCCTGCTCACGGGCTGGGTGGATGAGAGTGGACGCATGGTGCAGGCCGCGCCGCTTCCAGGATTCGTCATGCACCGGTCCGCCTACGAGATTGCCGTACTGAACTGGTCCAATCGCACCGCAGGTCTGTCGCCCCCTCACGTCCAGCCGAGCTCTCACCAGACGCCATGATCCGCCTCAGCGCACTCACCAAGCGATACGGACCGTTCACCGCGGTCAATGCCATTGATCTCGTGGTGCCTCGCGGCGAGTTGTTCGGATTTCTCGGCCCCAACGGGGCGGGCAAGACGACCACGCTGCGGATGATCGCGGGAATTCTGCGACCCACGAGCGGGTCAGTCCTCATTGACGGCACGGACATCGTGCGCCGGCCGGCGGAGGCCAAGGCGAAGCTCGGCTACATCCCGGATCGCCCCTTCATCTACGAAAAGCTCACCGGTGCGGAATTCCTGCGGTTCGTCTCCGGGCTGTATGGCCAATCCGGACCGGTCATCGAGAAGCGCATGGACGAGCTGCTGGCGCTGTTCGATCTCCGCGACTGGAAGCAGGAGCTGGTGGAGAGCTACAGTCACGGCATGCGGCAGAAACTGATCATTGCCAGCGCGTTTCTGCACAAGCCTGACGTGATCGTGGTGGACGAGCCGATGGTGGGGCTGGATCCCAAGGCGGCACGCATCCTCAAGGATCTCTTTCGCGAGTACACGCGGCGCGGCCACACCATCATGATGTCCACGCACACGCTGGAGGTTGCCGAGAGCGTGTGCGACCGGATCGCCATCATTCACGGCGGCTGCATCCGGGCCTGCGGGACGCTGGATGAGCTCTACGCCACGGCGCCGGCCGACGGGCAGGGGCTGGAGTCGTTCTTCCTGCGGCTCACCGGGCAGAATCCGGCGCGGGAGCTGGCCGAGGTCCTGGATGCCTGACCTTCCGGAGCGCGCACCGGCGCGGATGGACGGCGAGCACGGCACCGGGAAGAGCGCCTCATTTCTCCACCTGCTGCGCCCCAAGCTGCAGTCCACGCGCAATCGCGCGCGGACCATTGGCCGGCAGTCCGTGTGGCACTGGTCGCTGCTGGCCGCGATCGGCGTGCTGTTCTGGGGTCTCGGAACCGTGATGCTCGTGCGCGTGCTCGGCTACTTCGAGCGCACGCCGGAAATCGGTGTGCTGCTGGCCGGCAAGCTGCTCGGGCTCATCTTCCTGAGCTTCTTCGCCATTCTCCTGCTGTCCAACATCATCACCGCGCTGTCGAGCTTCTTTCTGGCGCGGGATCTGGACATGTGCGCGTGTGCGCCCGTGGACTGGCTCACGCTCTACGGGGCACGCCTCACCGAAACGCTCATCCACTCGAGCTGGATGGTCGTGCTGATGGGCGTGCCGATCCTGGCGGCCTACGGGTTCGTGTACAAGGGCGGCCTGCTCTGGCCGCTGGTGGCACTCGCCACGATGATTCCGTATTTCGTGATCCCGGCGGTACTCGGGACGGCGTTCACGCTCCTGCTGGTGCACCTCTTCCCGGCTCGCCGCACACGCGATCTGCTCAGCGTCGTGGCAGTGTTGTCGGCGGCCGGACTGGTACTGCTCCTGCGGCTCATGCGCCCCGAGCGACTCGTGCGGCCCGAGGGGATGCGCTCGCTCATGGATTTCATCGCGCTGCTGCGCATGCCCACGTCGCCGTACCTGCCGAGCGAGTGGGCGCAGAACGGACTCATGGGCTATCTCACCGGCGAACTATCGGCGCTTCCATTCTATCTGCTGTGGACTACGGCGGCGGCACTGGTCGTGCTGGGCGCGGGGTTGCACCGCATGCTGTATGCGGCAGCCTTCAGCAAGGCGCAGGAGGGCGCGCGTTCCGTAACGAAGCGGGGGCTGCTCCAGCGCGCAGGGGAGGCGCTGTTCACGCCGTTCGGCGTGCTGCGCCGGGAGCTGATCCTCAAGGAAGTCCGAATGTTCTTCCGAGACCCCACGCAATGGTCGCAGCTCATCCTGCTGGCCGTGCTCGTGGTCGTCTACGTCTTCAACGTGCGGTTCCTGCCGTCCGCCGCGACCGACGGCGTGTCGTTCTTCCTGGTGAACGTCATCCCGTTCCTGAACCTGGGTCTTGCCGGGTTCGTGCTCGCGTCCATCGCCGCGCGTTTCATTTTCCCCGCCGTGAGCATGGAGGGACGCACGCTCTGGCTGCTGCGGTCGAGCCCGCTCCCGATGCGCCAGCTCCTCTGGTCCAAGTACTGGACGGGGACGCTGCCCCTGCTGGTGCTCGCCCTGTCCATCGTGGGAGTGACCGACGCGCTGCTGGGCGTGAGCGAGTTCATTTTCGCGTTGTCCATTTTCACCATCACGTTCATGACGCTCGCGCTGGCGGCGCTGGCGCTGGGACTGGGCGCAGTCTATCCCCGGTACGAGGCGGAGAGCGCGGCGCAGATCCCGACGAGCTTCGGCGGCCTGGTATACATGCTTGCCTCGGCGCTGTTCATTGGCGCCATCGTGCTGATCGAGGCTCGACCGGTGCACAGCTATCTGAGCGCGCGGGCGCTCGGCACGCCCCGGGAACCGACGGCGATGGCGCTGTCCTTCGGGATCGCGCTGTTGCTGTCGCTCGTCGTGACGTTCGTGCCGCTCGAGGTGGCGGTGCGGCGTATGGAGGCGGCGGGAGAATAGGAGCGGGACACGGCACGACGGGACGGGGCAGCTCCAGGCGGGCTGCCCCGTCCCGTCGTGCCGTGTTGACAAACTTTCCCGGAAGCGTTAGGACATATCCGGCCGAATTCCTCCCACTGGCCATGCGTCTCACCCACCCTTCAGGAGACGTGCATGACACACGTACGGTCCGCAATTGGTCCGCTCCTGGCACTGCTCTGGATCACACCACTTTCCGCTCAGTCACCAGGTGGCACGGTCCGTGGCCGCGTCACGGACGGCACGACACAACAGCCGCTCGCCGGCGTTACCGTCACGATCGGAACCCGGGGAACGCTCACGGAGAATGACGGTGCGTACGTCATTTCCGGAGTCCCCGCCGGTACCGACACCGTGCGCGCGCGCATGCTGGGCTACGCACCCGCCACGCAAGCCGTCAGCGTTACGGACGGCGCCAGCACCACCGCCGACTTCGCGCTGACGCAGCGAGCCGTCAGCCTGTCGCAGGTCGTCGTCGTTGGCTATGGCCATCAACGGGCCGGCGACATTGCCGGCGCGGTGAAGCAGGTGAACGCCGATCAGTTCAACACCGGCACGGTGATCACGCCGCAGATGCTCATCCAGAGCAAGGTTGCCGGCGTACAGGTCGTGGACAACAACGAACCGGGCGGCGGGATCTCCATTCGCATTCGTGGTGCGACCTCAGTGAACGCCAGCAGCGACCCGCTCTACGTGATTGACGGCATGCCGGTGAGCACCGGTGCGGGCGCCGGGCTCTCGGCGGGACGGGATGCACTCAACTTTCTCAATCCCGATGACATCGAGAGCATCACGGTGCTCAAGGATGCCTCGGCAGCAGCGATCTACGGCGCGAACGCGGCCAACGGCGTCGTGCTGATCAAGACCAAGTCGGGATCGGGCGGGCCGCACGTGCAGTACAGCGGCAGCGTCTCCGCCTCATCGGTCACGCGTCTTCCCCAGATCCTGAACGCGGCACAATTCCGTGCCGCCGTCGAGCAGTACGCGCCCGGGAGCGTCGGCCAGCTGGGCAACGCCAACACGAACTGGTTCGATCAGGTGGATCGCACCGGCTGGGGACAGGAGCACAACGTAGTGGTGTCGGGCGCCGGACAGTCCAACGACTATCGGGTGTCCGTCGGGTATCTCAATCAGGACGGCATCATCAACAGCACGAGCACGCAGCGCCTGTCACTGGGACTGAATTACAACCAGCGACTGCTGCATGACCAGCTCGAAGTGCACGCCAACGTGAAGGGATCGCGCGCGCTGGACCAGTTCGCGCCGGGCGGCCTGCTGTCGAACGCGGCGCAGTTCGGTCCCACGCAACCGATCTTCGACCCCACTTCGACGACCGGGTTCTACGAGTGGCCGGGCGACTTGCTGACATCCGCGGACAACCCCGTGGCGATCATGAAGCTCGCGTCATCCAACGGGACCACCTTCCGCAGTGTCGGGAACGCGCAGGTCGAGTACCACCTTCCGTTCCTGCCGGCGCTGAGCGCCAACGTCAACGTCGGGTATGACGCCACCAACGTCTCGCAGGAGACATTCACACCAAGCGTGCTGCACAGCGAGACGAAGTCCGGCGAGAACGGCTACGACTACCGGCAGGACCCGAGCGCGCTGAACGAGGTGCTCGACACGTATCTGGATTACAACGCGCCGCTGAACATCGTGCCGGGCGGGATCAACCTGACCGCGGGGTATTCGTATTCGCAGTCGCACGCGGAATATCCGTCGTACACCGCCACGGGGCTCTCCACCAATCTGCTGACCACCAACGGATTCCCGACGGCGCAGAATGTCTCGAACTTCCTCGATGTGGAGAACAGCAAGCTGATCTCCTTCTTCGGGCGGCTGAACTACAATCTCAGCGATCGCTATCTGCTGGCGCTCAGTCTGCGGCGGGATGGTTCGTCCCGATTCGGCCCCGCCAATGCCTGGGGTACCTTCCCATCGGTCGCCGTGGCATGGCGCATCTCGCAGGAGCCGTTCATGAAGGACATCCCGGGGCTCTCCGATCTGAAGCTCCGCGCGTCGTGGGCCAAGACCGGCAACCAGGCATTCGCCAACTATCAGCAGTATTCGGCGTTTCTCGTAGGGAATTCGCAGGCCCAGGTGCAGTTCGGCAATCAGTTCATCAACACGATCCGGCCAAGCGCGGTGGATCCCGACATCAAGTGGGAAGCCACGCGCTCCTGGAACGTCGGTCTCGATTACGGATTCCTGAATCAGCGGTTCAGCGGATCCATCGACTGGTACACGAAGCGCACCAGTGACCTGATCTTCACCGTGCCCGTCGCCGCCGGAACAAACCTGTCGAACTTCCTCACCACCAACATCGGCAGCATGAAGAACGATGGCGTGGAGTTCAGTCTGAGTGCCCGCGTGCTGGATGGTGGCAAGCACCGGCTGGGCTGGACCGCCGACGTCAACGCGTCGCACAACACGAACGAGCTGACGAGCATCAACCCGTTCGCGGGATCGGCGCAGCAGATTCTCACAGGACTCGTGGCCGGCGGCGTCGGTACCTTCATCCAGGTGCTCGAACCGGGCCAGCCGATCAACTCCTTCTTCGTGTATCAGCAGCAGTACGCCAATGGGAAGCCCACTGAGGGCGGCTACGTCGACCGCAATGGCGATGGCATCACGAACGTGGACGACCGTCGCGCCTTTCACGATCCGGCGCCGAAGTGGATTTTCGGGCAGTCATCCTACTTCACCTATGGCCGGCTCGACCTGAGCTATACGCTCCGCGCCTACCTGGGCAACTGGGTCTACAACAACGTGGCATCCAACCTCGGCAGCTATCAGGAACTCCAGCGGGGATCGCCCTACAACCTGAGTACGTCCGTGCTGCAGACCGGCTTCATGACACCGCAGTATCTCTCGGACTACTACGTGGAAGACGCGGCCTTCCTGCGCATGGACAACGTGACGCTGGGCTACGGATTCAAATACGACAACCAGCCCATGCGACTGTCGCTGACCGTGCAGAACGCGTTCACCCTCACGGGCTACGACGGCGTGGATCCGACGGCGGGGTTGAACGGGCTCGACAACAACATCTATCCACGCGCTCGCACCGTGACGCTGGGGCTGAGCGTCCAGTTCTAGAGCACGCATCCATGCATTCGACTACTCCTACGAGGATGGAGTCATGAAATCGCAGACGTGGAAGGCGCTCGCGCTGGCTGGCGCGTTCGTTGCCGCAGGCCTCATGGGCTGCACGGACACGACGGTCGAGCCGACGAGCACCATCACCGAAACCAACATCTTCAACGATCCGAACTCCTATGTGGAGTTTCTCGCGAAGATCTATGGCGGGCTCGCCTTGAGCGGGCAGCAGGGTCCCGCCGGCCAGCCGGACATCCAGGGCATCGATGAAGGTTTCTCGCAATACCTGCGCCTGTACTGGGAGGCGGAGGAACTGCCTACGGACGAAGCGGTGATTGCGTGGAATGATGTGGGCCTGCCCGAGATGAACACGCAGCTCTGGGCCGCATCCAACACGTTTGTCGTGTCCATGTATTACCGCATCTACTTCCAGGTCAGCATGGTGAACGAATTTCTGCGCCAGACGACGGACGACAAGCTGACGGCCCGGGGCGTGAGCGATGAGCTGAAAGCGCAGATCAAGCAGTATCGCGCCGAAGCCCGATTCCTGCGCGCGCTCAGCTACTGGCACGGCATTGACATGTTCGGCAACATCCCGCTGGTCACGGAGAATGATCCGATCGGTTCCACGCCGCCCAAACAGGCGACCCGAACGGATGTCTACAACTACATCGTCAGCGAGCTGACCGCCATTCAGGGTGATCTGCCTCAGCCCGGCCCGGACAGCTACGGGCGCGCGACCGGTCCGGCCGCCAACATGCTGCTCGCCGAGGTATATCTCAACGCGGGAGTGTACACCGGCACGCCCGACTATGCCGACGCGCTCACCGCCGCCGAGGCAGTCATCAACTCGGGAGCGTACAGTCTCGATCCGAACTACCAGCACATGTTCCTCGCCGACAACAACACGTCGCCCGAGATCATCTTCGCCATCACGCAGGACGGAACCCGCACGCAGACGTACGGCGGCGTCACCTTTCTCGTGCATGCGTCCGTAGGTGGAAGCATGAACGCGAACAACTACGGCATCGATGGCGGATGGTACGGGTTGCGGCTGAAGCCCGAGGCATATCAACGCTTCGCGCCCGGTGACCATCGTTCTTCGTATTTCTACAGCACTGGCCAGACGGTGGATATCTCGAGCATCCCGAACTTCAACGACGGAATCGCAGCACCCAAGTTCCGCAACGTAACATCAACGGGTCAGGCTGGCTCGAACGCAACCTTCGTGGACACGGACTTTCCCGTATTCCGGCTTGCCGGCGCGTACCTGATCTACGCCGAAGCGGTACTGCGCGGCGGCGGAGGCAGCCGGGCACAGGCGCTGACCTATGTGAACGCGCTGCGCGAGCGGGCCTATGGCAGTACCTCGGGCGACATCACCGATGCGCAGCTCACCCTGCCCTTCATTCTGGATGAGCGCGGCCGGGAACTGCTGTGGGAAGCGCATCGTCGCACGGATCTCGTTCGCTTCGGCATGTTCACCGGCGGCGATTATGTCTGGTCGTGGAAGGGCGGCACGCAGGCTGGAGTTGCGACGGATACCTTCCGCGATCTGTATCCGCTGCCGGCGTCCGAGCTGGTTGCCAACCCGAACCTGACGCAGAATCCAGGCTACTGATCACGACTTGTACGCCCGGAGCATGGTGCGGACAGTCCCGCGGCGCTCGCCGCGGGACTGTCCGCAGTGGGGCGCTCGCCGTTCCCGTGGCGGGCGCGCGGAAGTCGCCGCCACGACGGCGGCGGTGCTCGCCGGCCTTGTCATTGGCTGCGGCTCGGCCGCATCCGCGCTCGTTACCAGCCCGCTACCCGCAACTCGTCCGGCGCTGTCCCCAACCTACCGCGCGTCAGGACACGCGGCGGCGGGCGATGTCGCCGTGCGACTCTTCCAGTGGAGCTGGACCGATGTGGCTGCGGAGTGCGAGCAGGTACTCGGTCCCGATGGGTATCGCGCCGCGCTCGTGTCACCACCGCAGGAGCATGCGGTGCTGAGCGGCGGCCCGTGGTGGGAGCACTATCAGCCCGTGAGCTACAGTATTGCGCGCACCAGTTTTGGAACGGCGGCGCAGTTCCAGGACATGGTGCAGCGCTGCAGAGCGGCCGGCGTGGACATCTACGTGGATGCCGTGATCAACCACATGAGCGCGGGAGATGGCGTGGGGAGCAACGGGACAGTCTACACCAAGTATTCCTATCCCGGGCTCTACACACAGGGCGACTTCCACACGCCCTGCGCCGTGCACGACTTCCAGGACGCCGCCAACGTACAGGACTGTGAACTGGATGGACTCGCCGATCTCAATACGGGCCTGGCATCCGTGCGGCAGAAGATTGCCGGGTATCTCGTTTCGCTCGCGCGACTCGGCGTGGCGGGATTCCGGATTGATGCGGCCAAGCACATTCAGCCCGTGGAGCTCGACTCCATTCTCGACGTGGTCGACCGGACGATGCAGTCCGAGGGACGCCCGCTGCCGTATTACTATGGCGAGGTGATTGACAGTCCGGGCGAAGCCGTGACCGCCGCGGATTATTATGGCGAAGCGTACGAATCGGGCGGGGCGTTCGACATCACGGAATTCAGATTTCATGGAACCGGCGACAAGTTTCTCGGCAGCAACGGCCAGAACATCGCGCAGCTCGATCCCGACGGTCCTCCGGGGAGCCAGTTCTCCGAGGCTGCATGGGGCCTCATGCCATCGGATAAAGCGGTCGTGTTCCTCGAAAACCACGATACGCAACGCCAGGGAGGCATCTGGTATCGGGACGGCGACACCTATCGTCTGGCCAACGTATGGATGCTCGCCCAGCCCTACGGCTATCCGATCGTGATGTCGAGCTACGCCTTCGATCGCGACACGCAGGCTGGCCGCGATGCGGGCCCGCCGCCCGGGGCGGGAGGCACCGGCACACTGTCATGCGCCTCACGCATGGAGGATGCCGTGCCGGGCCAGTGGGTATGCGAGCACCGTGATCCGGCCATTGCGGGAATGGTTGCGTTCCGCCGCATCACGGCCGGCACCGCGCTCGATCACTGGTGGGACGATGGGGCCAACGCCATCGCCTTCTCGCGCGGCGCGAAGGGATTCGTGGCGATCAATCATGACGGCGCTCCGCTCGACACGGCGATCAGCACCGGAATGCTGCCAGGCACGTACTGCGACATTCTCACGGGCGGACGAATCGGAACGACGTGTGCCGGCGCGACCGTTACCGTTGACAGCTCAGGCTCGGTCCGACTCCAACTGAATGCCAACGCTGCCATGGCAATCGATGCGGCAACGCGCCGGTAAGGCACTCGCGCTGGCGGCCCTGTGTGCCGTCGCGGCGGCGTGTGCCGGGCCGGCGGCGCAGCCGCCGGCGCGCGTGTCGCCATCCCAGTCGTCCCGCACCGCCTCGACGACGGGTCCCGCATGGACACGGGGCGGCGTGTGCTACGAGGTGTTCGTTCGCTCGTTTTACGACAGCAACGGCGACGGCATCGGCGACCTCAATGGTCTGATCGACAAGCTGGATTACATCAACGACGGCAACCCGGCCAGCACGCATGATCTGGGCGCCGACTGCATCTGGCTCATGCCCGTGACCGCGTCGCCCAGCTATCACGGCTACGATGTGAGCGACTACTATCGCGTTCAGCCCGCGTACGGAACCAACGCGGACTTCAAGCGACTGGTCGCCGAGGCGCATCGTCGCGGCATCGCGGTGCTGGTGGACATGGTGCTGAATCACACGTCCAACCAGCATCCGCACTTTCAGGCAGCGCTGCGCGACACCGCGTCGCCGTATCGCGCGTGGTACCGATTCTCCCCTGTGCCGCTCGGCAAGGGACCCTGGGGCGAAGAGGCGTGGCATCGTTCGCCGGTGCGAAACGAGTACTACTACGGCGTGTTCTCCAGCGAGATGCCCGATCTCGATTACCACACGCCGGCGGTTCGCCAGGAGGCCGAGCACATCGCGGACTTCTGGCTGCGCACGATGGGCGTGGATGGGTTCCGACTGGATGCCGTGCCGTACCTCGTCGAGGACGGGCGGTGTCTCATGGGATGCGCGGGCACGCACGCGTTCCTGCGCGAGTACGCGGCACACCTGCGCGAGGTGGCGCCCGAGGCCTGGACGGTGGGTGAGGTGTGGGGCAGCATCGATACCCTGATGCCGTACTACCCGGACCAGCTCACGTCGTACTTCGGCTTCGAGCTGGCGGATTCGCTGCTCTCCGTCGTGCGCACGGGAAGACCCGCCGGATTGCTCGACGGATTCCTTCGAATGCAGGACACGCTCCCGCCCTGGCGCTGGTCGCCGTTACTCAGCAACCACGACGGCACCCGTTCATTCACGAAGCTGGGCGGCGATCTCTCGCGCGCCAGGATGGCGGCCACGCTGCTGCTCACGCTGCCGGGATTGCCATTCGTGTACTATGGCGAGGAGATTGGCATGACCGGTGACAAGCCCGATCCCCGCTTGCGGACGCCCATGCAATGGAGCGCGCAGTCCGGCGCAGGATTCACAACGGGCCAGGAGTGGGAGAGTCCGCAACCGGACTCGCTCACGACCAACGTCGCGGCGGAAGATGGTGATTCGCACTCCCTGCTCAACCTCTACCGCCGGCTGATCCATTTGCGCCGCCGCAACGACGCCCTTGCCGGCGGCGCACTCGTTCCACTCATGGCCAGCGATGCACACGTCGCCGCGTATCTTCGCGCTACTCCTCGCCACGCGGTGCTGGTGGTCGCCAACCTCGGTGATGCACCGGTTGCTCCTGTGGTGATCAACTCCGCGCACTATGCGCTGGCGCCGGGACGCTATGTCGCGCGGAATCTGCTCGGTGGCGTCAACGGCGCGACGATGCTGGTGGACCGGCAGGGGCAGATTCATGGCTACGTGCCGGTTCCGGGCACGCTCGGCGCACGCAATGCGCTGGTGCTCGATCTGACTCCAGCTCGCTAAGTACTGACCGAATGTCACACGACTCGTATCACGGGACAGGTGAATTGACATGACCGTTCGCGAACACCTCGGACTGATCACGTGCTGCGCGGCACTGGCCGGTGCCCCGATGCTTCCGGCACAAACTGCCCCCGGCGGCCCGGGAGAACTCCCGTCGTGGACACCCGCGAGCAAGGATGGTCTTGGAACCTCCATCACGACGCAGTCCAAGGTGTGGTTCACCCTGGGCGGCGGGATTCTCACCGAGGTGTACTATCCACGCGTGGACGTGGCCGACACGCGCGGGCTGGAATTCGCGGTAAAGGATGGCCAGCGCCTGCTGATCGAGTCGCGGGACATGCAGCATTCCATCGAGCGGGCTGACGCGCACGCACTGGTGTTTCGCCAGACGAGCCGCGACGCCACGGGTCGCATCACCATCACGAAGACCTACGTCACCGACCCCGATCGCAACACACTGCTCATTGATGTCCGCTTCACGGCGCCCGCCGGCGCCCTGCTCTACGTGCTCTACCATCCGGCACTGGGAAACACGGGCTACGGCGACACCGGGAGCACGGAATCCGGAGCGCTCGAGGCGCAGGAGGGAACCATCGCGTCCGCGCTCCTGGCGAGCACCGGATTCACCCACCTGTCGAGCGGATTCGCGGGTGTGAACGATGGATACCGCGATCTCCTGCTCCACCACCGGCTCACCTGGAGCTACTCGCGAGCGGACAGCGGCAATGTCGTGCAGGTCGCCCAGGTGACGCGGCCCGCGCACTTCACGCTGGCGCTGGGCTTCGGCAGCTCGACGGATGAAGCCCGCGCGGCGGCGCAGGCAAGCCTGAAGCGCGGCTTCGCGCCGGCACGCGAGGCGTATGCGAAGGGATGGCGCAGCTACCTGAGCGGACTCCACCGGGTGCAGGCGCCGTATCAGGCGGAGTTCGATCTCGCGGCGATGGTCGTTCGCGCACACGAGGACAAGACCTATCGCGGCGCCATCATCGCATCGATGAGCATTCCGTGGGGACTCGCCGTGGCGTCGGACAAGCCGAACGTCGGCGGGTATCACCTGGTGTGGGCGCGCGACCTGTACGAGGCCGCCACGTCACTCATGGTCGCGGGCGACAGCGCCACCGCGACACGGGCGCTGCGCTACCTGTTCGACGTGCAGCAGAAAGCTGACGGCAGCTTCCCGCAGAATAGCTGGCTCGACGGCCGCCCGTACTGGCCCGGGCAGCAGATGGACGAGAACTCCTACCCCATGGTCCTTGCGTGGCAGTTGGGTGTCACCGACAGCCTCACCTGGCAGAAGCATGTCCGCCCCGCGGCCGAGTACGTGATGACGCACGGGCCGGCCACGCAGCAGGAGCGATGGGAGGAAGTGGGCGGCTATTCGCCCTCGACCATCGCGGCGGAGATCGCGGGACTCGTCTGCGCCTCGGCGATCGCGAAGACGAATGGCGCGACCGCCGACGCGCAGCGCTATCTCCAGACCGCCGATGATTGGGCGTCGCACGTCGAGAGCTGGATGGTGACGACCACCGGACATCTCGGCGGAGCACGGGCGTCACGGGGCTACTATCTGCGCATCGATGACAATCGCGACCCGAACGATGGCTACAAGCTGGACGTGCACAACGGAGGCGGCGTCTGGGACGAGCGCGACGTCGTGGACCAGGGATTCACCGAGCTGGTGCGCCTGGGCATCCGGCCGGCGCGCGACTCCATCATCGAGAATTCGCTCGTCATCATTGATTCCACGATCCGCGTGCAGACACCGAACGGCCCCGCGTTTCATCGCTACAATCACGATGGCTACGGCGAGACGTGGTTCGGCGGTCCATGGCTGGGGGAAGGCATTGGTCGCCTCTGGCCGATCTTCGCGGGCGAGCGGGGAGAGTATGAAGTCGCGCGCGGCGCGGATCCCACCGAGTATCTCCAGGCGATGCTGCACTTCGCCAACGCCGGCGGGATGATTCCGGAGCAAGTGTGGGATCGTCCGAACCCGGGAAATGGCGACTTCGTGTTCGGCTCCGGCACCGGCAGTGCCACGCCACTGGTCTGGAGCATGGGACAGTTCATGCGCCTGGCGGTGGATGCGCAGGAGAAACGTGTTGTGGAACAACCCGCCATCGTCGCCGAGCATTTCCGGACGACAGAGCCGCGATAAGTGGCATCCGTGCGTTGAGTGAGCGCCGCAGCGGGTCGCGATGGCGTGGCGATCGAGTCCGCCACGCCGGGGTCCGGCTTCTACAGCGAGTGCCGTTGGGCCAGTTCCTCATGAGGCTCGCAGAATCCGGGTGACGGCGGCACCGGCTTCCGGCAGAAGACAGGATTTGCGCGACGAACGGAGACAGAGGACAGGATGGACAGGATTAACAGGATGGACAGGATTGTCGGGAGCCGGGTCCCCAGGTTTCCGTCCGTTCGCTGCATCGCGGCAACTGCATTGGGAACGGCACCGTGGGAATCCTGCCAATCCTGTCAGTCCTGAAATCCTGTCTCCAGTTATTTCGGGCGGATAGGAGGCTGCTCGGAGCCACGAATCGGATGGCCCTGAAACCCTGTCCACTCGGCCATCACGCGCTGCCTCTGATCACGGCGTGATTGTGGTCGTGCTGTTGGACAGGTGATCCGCGATATTGAAGTCCACCACGTTTCCAGGTGCGAGCACCAGTTGCCCCGACCGTACGGGCACCTCGTCGGCACCGGGCACGGCCACGAACTCCACGGGACCGTTGCGGATCATGGTGGACCGCACGACGAACCGGCTGTCAATGCCCGGCGACACCGTCCCCAGTCGATACGATGCTCCCGCCGAGGTGACGAACACGTCCACCGGCTGGCCATAATGATTGGAGACATTCAGCGTCACGCTGCCGGCCGCTGCCGCGGAGTCGGCGACACCGCCACGACGATGCGTGCACGCGGTGTTCGCTCCGGCAACTGCCAGGATCAGGATCCAGCCTGCGCGGAGCATGGTCCTCCCACGATCAGGTACGCGGTTTCCGCATGGCAAACGCCAGCATCACCACGCCAAAAGCCAGCAGGACCAGCCCCCACCACAGATTCACGTTTATGCCAAGCGATCGCTGGTAGATGGCGCGATTGGATACCAGACCGAAGACGACCAGCATGACGCCGAAGGTCGTGAACATCAGCCCGATGGGCAGTCGCAGGTCGAGTTTCATCGTCGAATCACCAGAAGATCACGTTGAGCACCGCGGTGAGCGCCAGCACCACCACACCAAGCGTGGCCGGGCGCTTGTACCATCTGGCTTCGTGGTCCGTGATGCGGGCGGTGAGCGAATACACCAGCCCCTTGAGGTCCTCGTCCGTCTTGTCGCGCCTCGTGAGATACGAGATCACGATGGTGCAAATGAAGCACGCGCTCCAGGCGAAAATCGCGGTCCAGAAGTTCTGCGCCATTTCGCTGGGATAGACGTGCAGCACCGCACCCAGATATCCGCCCTTGATGCCCACGACCGCGCCGTACGGCAGCACCAGCCCGTGATGCACAGCCGCAACGAGCGTGCCGATCACGAGGCCGAAGAAGGCACCATGGCCCGTGGTGCGACGCCAGAACATGCCGAGCAGGAAGGTGGCGAAGAGCGGCGCGTTCACGAACGCGAACACGAGCTGCAGCATGTCCATGATGTTGTTGAATCGCGTCGTGGCGTATGCCGCCAGCACACTCAGCACGATGCCGAACACCGTGGCCACGTGGCCCATCCACAGGTAGTGCCGGTCCGATTGGCCGGGCCGGATATACGATTGATAGATGTCGTACGTCCACACGGCATTGAACGCCGTGACGTTCCCGGCCATGCCGGACATGAACGATGCCATGAGCGCGGTCAGGCCGAGTCCCAGCAGTCCTGATGGCAGGTAGTGCGCCAGCATCACCGGCACTGCCAGGTTGTAGTTCGGGGTTCCGTCGCTGCCAATCGGGAGCAAGCCGCCACGTGTGGCGTTCAGCGCGATGGCGATCATGCCCGGCAGGATCACCAGCGCGGGAAAGAGCATCTTCGGAAAGGCGGCGAAGAGCGGCGTGCGGCGCGCGGCGGACATGGACTTGGCGGCCATGGCGCGCTGAATGACGAGAAAGTCGGTGCACCAGTAGCCGAACGAGAGCACGAAGCCGAGTCCCATCACCATGCTGAACCAGTCCACTCCCATGGGATTGGCACTCGCCGCGTTCGTATGAGTCCAGAGATGCGACCAGGCACCCGGCGCGTATCCGGCGTGCGTCGCGACCACCTTGAGCTTGGCGGTGAGTCCGGACCAGCCACCCACATCCCGGAGTCCGAGCAGCGTGAGGGGGAAGAAGCCCAGCACGATGAGGAAGAATTGCAGTACTTCGTTGTAGATCGCGGACGTGAGGCCACCCAGGAAGATGTAGGCCAGCACAATGGCGGCCGAGACGAGTACACTGGCGTGGAAGCTCCAGCCGAGTACCAGCTCCAGCAGCTTGGCGAGCGCGTACATGGATATTCCCGAGGAGAACACCGTCATCACCGCAAAGGTGATGGCGTTGAAACCCCGCGTCTTCTCATCGAAGCGCAGCTTGAGGTACTCCGGCACGGAGCGCGCGCGCGAGCCATAGTAGAACGGCATCATGAAGATGCCCACGAACACCATGGCGGGAATGGCGCCGAGCCAGTAGAAGTGGGTCGTCATCATGCCGTACTTGGCGCCCGACGCTCCCATGCCGATGACTTCCTGGGCGCCGAGGTTCGCGGAGATGAAGGCGAGCCCCGCGATCCACGTGGGGATGGAGCGTCCCGACAGAAAGAAGTCTTCGCTGCTCCTGATGTACCGTCTGAGGACCCAGCCTATGCCCAGGACGAAGACGAAATAGACGATGAGAATCGCGTAGTCTATGGCGCCAAGATGGATGTGTTCCACGGACGGTGATCCCGGAAGGAAGTGTTCGGCGGACCGCTGATACTCCGTCCCCGACGGCGCCAGCGCAAGACCCCGGGGCAGCCGCCGGAATGGAGAGCCGGGCGCTTACGCCGCCAACGCCTCTCCGCACGCGCCGCAATAGCGCGCGCCAGCTTCTGTTACCGGGCTGCCACAGCTGCCACAGGCGCCCGCCAGATACCGGCCGCACTGGGAGCAGTAGATCGCGTCGGGCTCCGGGCGAGGCCCGCAGGACTCGCATACGACGTTCCGGGCTCGATACGCGCGGATGAGCGCTTCGGCTTGCGTATCGCGCACCGCGGCCTGAGTGGCGTCCTCCGCCCGCAGCGCCGCCAGCGCTTCGCTGGTGTAGGCCGCCTTGAGCGCGGCGTAGTCGCTGTCTGACAACTTGCCCGTCTCGCGATCGAACTCGACCTCGCGCAACGCGGCGACCGCACGCGCGGATGCGGTCTCCGCCGGCCGCGCGCGAGCTGCCGCGGGCGGAGCGGGAGGTGCATCCCGAAACAGTGGATAGAGCACGAACGCGAGCGCGGCGAGCGCCAGCGCCGCTCCAACAAGCAACGCGGTCATGCGTCGTCGTGCTTCACGAGCCGTTGCAACCGATCGAGCTCGTCGGGCGACGCGTCCACCGGGAGCTGGCGCACGCCCGCATCCAGCTCCGCGGGCCGGTGCCACCGGCGGATCAGGACGATCACCAGAGCGATCCCCGCCAGCAGAACCACGGACGGTGTGAAGTAGCCCGCGAGGTTGAACCCGTGCCGGGGCGGCTCCATGAGCACGCGCGGACCGTACACTTTCGTGAACGCGTCAATGATGTCCTGTGCGCTGTAGCCACCCGCCACGAGCGCCATGACATCGTGGTGCATGGCGGGCGACACCTGGCAACTGAAGTCGGTTGTGCGACAGGTGAACACGTCCAGATTGCAACCGCACTGACAGTGGATGCGATGCTCGAGCGCATCGCGCTGCAGGTTGTTCATGGATGGCTGCGACGACCTGGGTGGCAGTCGCACCGGCAGATAGCGCGCCTCGTCCATGGGCACGTTCGCCGCACCGGTATTCGCCTGCTGAGCGCCCAGCGCGGCCGTCAACGCCAGCGAGGCCGATCCGCCGGACACGAGCTGCAGGAACGCTCTTCTCGTAACGCTCATCGAACCGCCGGAGTCGCCGCCGTGGTGGCGGGTTCCAGCACGGCCTCGTAGCCCGCCTGGCGACGCTTCCGCTCCGCCTGCGGCCACATGACAATGAGCCCGCCCAGCGCCATGATCATGCCGCCATACCACACCCACCAGACGAGCGGGTTGAAGGTGATGCGCATCTCCGCCGTGTCCTCTCCGGTCACCCCAGCCAGCACCACGTACACATCCTGCCGGAGTCCGCTCATGATGCCCACTTCCGTGGATGGCTCGAACGATGGAACACCGCGGCTGTCCACGTATTGCCGCTTCTCCGTCTTGATCACACCCACGCGCTTCCCGTCGCGGAACGCCTCGAGCAGCACGGCCGTGGTATGCCGGTTCAACTCATCGTAGCGCGACACACCCTGACTCACGAAGCGCCACTGGTGACCGTACGGATCCACGGCCGCGTACTGCTCGCCTCCCTTGAGGGAGACGTCGAACTCCTCCTTGAACGCCAGCCCCGCGAACGCCGCGAAGAGCACGACGATGCCCACATGCACGATGTATCCTCCGTATCGCCGGCGGTTCCGCGCCACCAGATGCAGCAAGGCAACCGGGCGGCTTTCCGCGTACATGCGATGCCGTGCCTCCACTCCCTTGCGGAACTCCTGCAGGATGGTCATCAGGACGAACGCGCCCAGCGTGTACGCAATGATCGCGGAAATGTCGCGCATCCCCAGCGCGAGCAGCAGCGCGAGCGCCACGATCCCCGCCACGACCGGTCCGGTGAATTGCCGCCTGAGATTCGCCGACGACGCCCGGCGCCATGCGATGAGCGGGCCGATGCCCGTGAGCAGCAGCAGCAGCAGTCCAAGGGGGACGTTCACCTGATTGAAGAATGGCGGGCCGACGGTGATCTTCGTGCCCCGCACCGCTTCACTCAGAATCGGGAAGAGCGTGCCCCACAACACCGAGAACGCGATGCCCACGAGCAGCAGGTTGTTGAACAGGAAACTGGCTTCGCGGCTCACCATGCTCTCCAGCTCCGCGGTCGCCTTGAGATCCCTGAGGCGCGTGCCCACGAGCAGCACGGTGACGGCGATGGACAGGAGGAGAAAGCCGAGGAACCAGTAGCCCACGGACGACTGCGCAAAGGCGTGCACGCTCGAGATCACACCGCTTCGCGTGATGAACGTTCCCAGAATCGCCGCGAGGAACGCCGAGACCACCAGTGTCACGTTCCATTTCTTGAGCATGCCGCGCTTCTCCTGCACCATGATCGAGTGCAGGAATGCCGTATTGATCAGCCAAGGCAGGAAAGACGCATTCTCGACCGGGTCCCACGCCCAGTACCCGCCCCAGCCCAGCTCCACGTAGGCCCACCACATGCCGATGATGATGCCCACCGTGTTGAACAACCAGGACACGAGGACCCATCGGCGCACCGACGTGAGCCATTCATTGTCGAGCCGTCGCGTGATCAGCGCGCCGACCGCATAGGCAAAGGGAATGGCGGTGGCAATGTAGCCCAGGTACAGATTGGGCGGATGCAGCGCCATCCCCGGATTCTGCAGCTGCGGATTGAGCCCGCGGCCATCGAGCGGAATGAAGTCGAGCCGGCTGTAGGGATTCGCGCCGAAGCAGATGGTCAGCAGAAAGAACAGCGCGATGGCCGACAGGGTGGGAACGACGAACGGCATCAGCTCGCGGTTGCTCTTCCGTCCGGTGCGGACCGCGATGGCCGTGTAGCATGACAGGATGAGCGCCCAGAAGAGCAGCGAGCCAGCCTGGCCGCCCCAGAACGCCGTGAACTTGTAGACCGACGGAAGATTCCGGCTGGTTTCGGACGCGACGAACTTGAAGGAGAAGTCCGACGTCAGCAACGCGGTCCAGAGGCCGGCGGCGGCCATGACGACGAAGCCGCACATGGCGTAGAGAGCGCGCCGCGCGCTGGCGATCAGTTCCTCACGCTCCGTGAACGCACCAGCGAAACCCGCCGTGGTCGCCCAGGCCGCCATGAGCAGGGCGATCCAGAGCGACAACTCCCCAATGAGAATCATGTACGCTGCGCGGCTGCCCCGTTGGCGCGATAGCCCGGCGTCTGCTGATACTTCTGCGGCGCGTCCTCATAGCGGGATGCGCACTTGGCGAGCACCGTGGTCGCGCGGAAGGTACCGTTCCGATCGAGCCGTCCCTCCAGCACCACGTCCACGCCGTCGGTGAAGGTGTCGGGCGCGATGCCATGGTAGCTCACCGGGTAGGTGCGCGCGCCATCGGTCACGGTGAATTTCATGAACGTGCCGCCGGGGTCGCGCACGATGGATCCGGGCACCACGCGCGCACCCACCTTCACGCCGGTCTCGTAGAACGACGGATCGACGGACACCTTCGTGGCAAGCTCGGTGGGCGTCAGATAATAGACGCCCGTGGTCCGGATCGAGCTGGCCATGAGAAAACCGGAGGTGCCCAGTACCAGCGCTCCCCCTATCAGAAACTTCGTGCGTGCCTTCATTGGCAATGGGTGCCTCTCCTCACAGCGAATCGCGGGCGCGATCGCCCATCATGCTCTCCATCGGATTCTCGCAATATAGGACGACACGCATTCGCTCAATAGGGCAGAATGCGCATGCGGACGCGTGCAGGGCGCGGATCAACGGGCAGCCTGGAGTATGGCCGCCGCGCTGGCGGCGCCCGCCAGATCCCACGTGAGATCGCGCACGCTGAACCCTTCGCCGCTGTGCGAGTCTTCGATCTCCTTCCCCACTCCCACGGCAACGGTCACGACGCTCGCGACCTGCAGCGCCCTGCCATGCGGCACGTGCGCGGCGCGCAGGGCGCCGTAGCTCGCCGTCTCGACCAGCGACGATACGAAGAAGTGCTTGAGCTTGTCGGGACCGAACCATCCGTCGCCGCGCTGGTCTGGTGCGTTGCGCAGGCCGCCGTGCAGCGCGAACACGAGTATGAGCGCATGCATTAGCGCACGCCCCACGAATCCTGCGCCTGCATTGCGCTGCCTTCAGTCATTCGACATCTCGCGCCCAGGAAAGTGCGGTACGGACAGCGCGATTCCAACCGCGGCTGCCTTCCTGCGCCGCGGGAGCACCCGTGCCCGGGAGAAACTGCTGATAGGAGCGCGTGGAGAGAAACGACTCTGAACTCTCCCAGACGCCGGCGGCAATGCCCGCCAGCCCGGCGGCGCCCAGGGCCGTCGTCTCCGCCATGTCCGGGCGCTCCACCGGAATGCCGAGTACGTCGGCCTGAAACTGCATGAGCCAGTTGTTGCTCGTGGCGCCGCCGTCCACGCGCAGGCGATCGAAGCGCACGCCGCTGCGCTCGGCCATCGTGCGCACGATGTCGGCGGTCGAATATGCCATGGATTCGAGCGCGGCGCGAGCGAGATGCGCCCGCGTCGTGCCGCGCGTGATGCCCACGATCGTACCGCGCGCCTCCGGCTCCCAGTACGGTGCGCCAAGCCCCACGAGCGCGGGTACGAAATACACACCATCGGTGGAGCTGATCCCGCTGGCCAGCGCCTCCGTGTCGCTTGCGTTTTCGATGATGCCGAGTCCGTCGCGCAACCACTGCACGGCCGCACCGGCCACGAATATCGCGCCCTCGAGCGCGTACGCGGGCTGGCCGCGACGATCGCACGCGACAGTGGAGAGCAGGCCGCCTCCGGGTGACGCGCGCGTGGCGCCCGTGTTGAGCAGCAGAAAGGCGCCTGTGCCATAGGTATTCTTCCCCTCACCCGCGCTCCAGCATCCCTGCCCGAACAGCGCCGCCTGCTGGTCGCCCGCCACACCATGTATGGGGATGCTGCGCCCGAAGTGGTCAGCCTGCGTCGTACCGAACAGGCCGCTCGATGGTCGCACCTCCGGAAGCAGTGTCCCGGGTATGTCGAAGAAGGCGCACAGCTCCAGGCTCCAGCGCAGCGCGCCGATGTCGAAGAGCATCGTGCGGGCCGCGTTGGTCGGGTCCGTCGCGTGCACCGCGCCACCGGTCAGAAACCAGATCAGCCAGCTGTCCACCGTCCCGGCGAGCAGGTCGCCGCGAGCCGCTCGCCCGCGGATGCCAGGCTGCCGCAGCAGCCATTCGAGCTTCGTGGCGGAGAAGTATGGATCCACCACGAGACCAGTGAGCTCGCTGATCCGCGCCGCATCGCCGGCGAGCTCGGCGCAACGCAGCGCCGTCCGCCGATCCTGCCAGACTATGGCTCGTCCCACCGGGTCGCCCGTCGTCCGATCCCAGAGCACCACCGTCTCGCGCTGGTTGGTAATACCGATCGTCTCGGGCGTTGCGCCGGCCGCGGCGATCGCCTCACGCGCCGCCTCGAGCGTACAGCGAATGAGATCCGCCGGATCGTGCTCCACCCATCCCGGTTGCGGGAAGTGCTGCGGAATTTCCCGATATCCGCGTCCCGCGATGCGGCCATCCGCCCCGACCATGAGGCAGGTCGAGCCGGTGGTGCCCTGATCAATCGCCAGGACGTACTTCACGCGGCGTGAAAGGCGAACGGCGGAGCGTGTACGCCCCGGTCCGAGATGATGGAGGTGATCAACGTGGCTGGTGTGATATCAAAGGCGGGATTCTCCACCGCCGCTTCCGCCGGCACCGTGAGGGCGCCTGGCCGCCCTGCCAGCTCCACGCGCTCACGCTGCTCGATCACGATCTGCTCGCCGGTTGCGAGTCGCGGGTCGAAGGTGGAGGCGGGCGCAGCCACGTGGAAGGGAATGCCGTGCGCGCGGGCGAGGACCGCGAGGGCGTACGTGCCGATCTTGTTTGCGGTGTCACCATTCGCGGCGATCCGGTCCGCGCCAACGATGACGAGATCAATCCGCCCCGCGCGCATGAGACTCGCTACTGCACTATCGGTCACCACCCGCACCGGAATCCCCGCGCGCGAAAGCTCCCATGCCGTAAGCCGTGCTCCCTGCAGCAGTGGGCGCGTCTCGCCGACGATCACGCTCACCGCCTGTCCGCGTTCGGCCGCGACGTACACGGGCGCGAGCGCCGTACCGATGCCGCCTGTCGCCAGCGCCCCGGCGTTGCAATGTGTGAGCACGCGCGCTCCCGCGGGACCGGCGGGAATGAGTGGCAGTCCGTATTCGCCAATGCGGCGACACATGGCGCGGTCTTCCTCGAGAATCGCCGTCGCCTCGGCGCGCATGGCGCCAAGCAGGTCGCTTGGCGTACCGGAGCCGCCGTCCAGGCGCCCGAGGACACGCTGCAGGGCCCAGGAGAGGTTCACCGCCGTGGGGCGCGTCGCGGCCAGCCGATCGGCATGGGCCCGCGCGCGCTCGATGAACATTGCGCGGGGCAGATTGACGTACGGCATGAGTGAGACGACCAGCAACATGGCAGCGGCGACGCCGATGGCCGGCGCCCCGCGCACGACCAGCCGCCGGATCGCGTCGCAGCCGTCCTCCAGCGTGCGGAGATCGCGTTCGACCAGCCGCTCGGGGAGCAAAGTTTGATCGATCACGCGAACCGCATCGATTTCGGGAGACCAGTGAACCGCTTCTATGACTGGCACGCGCGATAACGTAGCGCGCACAGCCCCACGCCGAAACCGGTGCGCATCCCGGTATGCCGTGCGTAGCGCGCAGCGACACGTTATGGTGCTATGATATTGGTCGTCAGATCAAGAGGGATGGGACAAAGGAGGATCAACCCGGACAAGGAGATCGTTATGAATGACGGCTCAGTGATCAAGGCGGCAGCAAGACCATGGCTGGTGACTGCGGGCGTGGCGGCATGCATTGTGGCCCTGGGCGCATGCGGCAGTGACTCGACGGGGCCCCAGGCACGCCCTGCGTCCACGTCGTACACCGGAGTGATCGTCGCGAACAATGATCAGGGCGGACAACTCGACCTGCAATTCTCCTCGGCGCTTGCGCGACGGCTCTCGAACGCGACCGGCTCCACATCATTCCAGGCAAGCGGCAGCTGCTCCTCGGTATGCGGAACCGCTTTCGGCGCGCTCCCGATCACGGGTGGCTCCGTCACTGGTGACAGCGTCACGTTCACCTTCAATGGTGGCGTCGACAACACCGAGTTCACCGCGGGCGGGAAGGTGACCGGCGGGCGAATGACGGGCACCTTCGCCGCCAGCGATCAGTCCACCAGCGGCACCTTCACCGCCTACTCCGTGACCAGCACGCTGGTCGTGACCACGTACTGCGGCTCCTGGATCTCCACCACCAATTCCGCCAATGGGGGGGGCTGGTACCTCCTGCAGTCCGGCACCGAGATAACGGGTTGGTATACGAACGCCGGCCAGGTCATCCGACTGGATGGGACGGTGAACGGACCGAATGTCACGCTCAAGGCGGCCTCCGGCGGAGTGACCGCGCGAGGAACGATTCCGGCATCCGATGGGAGCGATATCGGCGGCAATTATACCTCGGCATCCGACAATGGCACGTGGACCGGCGGCGCCTGTTTCGTCCTGACGTCCTGATGGAGGCGTAGACATAGCGGTGCCACGACGGGGGCGTCTTGGGCGTCCCCGTTTCGCGTCCGGATGGGCGACGCGCTGACGACCCCGGGAGGTTAGATTTCAGGGGCACGGTCCCCGCCTCGTTTCCTTCCACGGCTCGCCAGGCATGACGTTCACCTCGCTGCTGTTCGACGTGCACGACCGCGTCGCGACCATCACCGTCAATCGACCCGACAAGCTCAATGCGCTCGACGACGCCACCATTGGCGAACTGGACGAGGCCATTGACGTCGTGGAGCGGCGTGATGACATCGGCGGCGTGATCGTGACCGGCGCCGGTGCCAGGGCATTCGTGGCGGGCGCCGACATCGAGGAACTCTCCGTGCAGGGCCCGCTGGACGGGCGGGCGCGCGCCCGGCGCGGCCAGGCAGTGTTCCTGCGGTTCGAGCGGTCGCGCAAGCCGGTGATTGCCGCGGTCAACGGCTTCGCGCTGGGTGGCGGGTGCGAGCTTGCCCTGGCGTGTCACCTCCGCGTCGCATCCGAGAACGCGAAGTTCGGGCTGCCCGAAGTGAAGCTCGGCATCGCTCCCGGCTATGGCGGCACGCAGCGATTGCCGCGTCTCGTCGGCGCGGGGCGCGCGCTGCAGCTCATTCTCACGGGCGAGATGATCGATGCGGTCGAGGCGCATCGCCTTGGCATCGTCAACCGCATCGTGCCGCGAGATGCGCTGCTTGGGGAATCCGCCGCGCTCGTGCGCCAGATTCTCGCGAACGGCCCGATCGCCGTGGCGCTGTGCATCGAGGCAGTGCAGCGGGGACTCGACGTCACGCTGGAGGAGGGGCTGTCCATCGAGGCGAATCACTTCGGACTGCTCGCGAGCACCGAGGATATGCGCGAGGGAATGCGGGCCTTTCTCGAGAAGCGCGCGCCGCGGTTCTCGGGGCGGTGAGGCGCGGGTGAGCGAGTCAGTCGGGCCGTCACACGAGGCGGTGGATGTGCTGAGCTGCACGCTGCTCGAACGGCTGTCGGTGCGCGACTTCCGCAACCTGCGCCCGACGACGCTGGCCCTGCCACCGGAGGGGATTGCCCTCGTGGGCGAGAATGGCCAGGGGAAGACGAACGTGCTGGAGGCCGTTCGCTATCTGCAGATGCTGCGTTCCTTCCGGGGCGCCCACGATCAGGAGCTCGTCTCGTTCGGCGCCTCGGGGTTTCACCTCGCCGCGCGACTGTCAGGGGCGCGTGCGGAGAGCGTGGCAGCCGGCTTCGAGCGACAGGGCAAGCGCAAGAAGCTTGTCGTGGATGGCGTGGAAACGCCGCGCCTGGCGGATGCGCTGGGGGCCTTTCCGGCTGTGATCTTTGCGCCGCAGGATGCGACACTGGTGTCGGGCGGGCCCGGCATGCGGCGCCGCTTTCTCGACATCATGCTCTCGCTCACCTCGCGCAGCTACCTCGCTTCGCTCCAGCGCTATCGCACGGCACTGGCGCAGCGCAACGCCGCCATGCGCGACGATGCGACGACGGGAGCGGCGCTGGAGCAGCGTGTCGCCGTCTGGGAGCCGGCGCTGGCCGGCCATGGCGCCGTGCTCTGGCGCGCGCGCCAGAGCTGGGTAGACGAGTACGCGCCGCGCTACGCCGAGCTGTGCGCGGCAGTGGGCGAGAGCGGGTCGTGCCGGCTGCTCTATCGGAGATCCTCGGATTCCGACAGCAGCGATCCCGAGGGGATGTTGCGGGAAACCCTGGCGCGCAAGCGCCAGCTCGACATGCGCCACGGGCTCACGCACGCCGGCCCGCACCGCGATGATCTCGTGCTGTCCCTCGACGGCCACGAGCTGCGCTGTTACGGGTCAGCGGGGCAGCAGCGGACCGCCGCCATCGTGCTGCGGCTGCTGGAGGGCGCCACGTTCCGCGCGGCGACGGGGAGCGAGCCCATCGTGCTGCTCGACGATCCCTTCGCGGAACTCGATGAGCGACGCACGACGCGGATTCTCGAACTGCTCTGCGTGGACGGACGCGGCCAGATCATCCTCGCCGTGCCGCGCGCGAACGACATCCCCGCGGGGCTCACCAGGCTGGAACGTCGCCGGATCGTGGCGGGCGGGATTTCCGAGCTGTCGTGATGGCAGCGCCGCGCAAGGGAAAACCGCAGCCCATTGGCGATGCGCTGACGAATTATCTGGATCAGTCCGGCTTGGCGAAGCGGGTAGAGCAGGCAGGCATCATCCCGGCGTGGGAACGGATCGTGGGTGAGCAGATCGCCTCGGTCACGGCACCGCAGATGATCTCTCGTGACGGCACGTTGTTCGTGGCGGTGCGCACGAACTCCTGGATGCAGGAGTTGTCGCTGCTGGAGCCGCAGATTCTGCGGATGTTGAACGCGCATGCCGGCGAGCTGACGATTGCCCGCATCCACTGGCGGTTGATGCGCTAACTGCTTGAAATTACTGGATTTTGGGCTAGATTTAAAAGGTTGCGGGATTTTGGATTTTCGGTATGTATTCGGTACGGGAATTCGTTCAAACACATCAGTCGGGATCAGGTGGAAATGGCCAGAGACGGAAGCGCGCCGGAGCATTACGATGCCGGTCAGATTCAGGTACTCAAGGGACTCGAGGCGGTCCGCAAGCGGCCGGGGATGTACATCGGGTCCACGTCCTCGCGCGGATTGCATCATCTCGTGTTCGAGGTAGTGGACAACTCCATTGACGAGGCGCTCGCCGGCTTCGCGGATCGCGTCGACGTCATCATCCACGCGGACAATTCCATCCGGGTCAGCGACAACGGGCGCGGCATTCCGGTGGACGTGCACCCGACGGAAAAGATACCCGGCGTCGAGCTCGCCATGACGGTGCTGCACGCCGGCGGCAAGTTCGACAAGAGCGCCTACAAGGTGTCGGGCGGACTGCACGGCGTGGGCGTCTCGGTCGTGAACGCGCTCTCGGAGAAGCTGGAAGTCTGGGTGAAGCGCGATGGACACGAGCACTACATGGCGTTCGAGCGCGGCATTACCAGCAGCAAGCTGCGCGCGATGCGCAAGGTCGCGAAGAACGACACCGGCACGACGGTCTGGTTCAAGCCGGATCCCACGATCTTCACGGAGCTCACGTACGATGCCGACATTCTCATCGGGCGGCTGCGGGAGCTGTCCTATCTGAACAAGGGCGTCACCATCACGTTCTCGGATGAGCGCGAGACACCGGCGCACGGGGAGACCTTCCACGCAAAGGGCGGCCTCAGGGAATTCGTCACGTACCTGAACAAGGGGAAGAAGACGCTGCACCCCGACGTCATGTACATCGAGACCTCGCGCGACGACATCGCCATCGAGCTGGCCATCCAGTACAACGATGGCTACAACGAGAACGTGTTCTCGTTCGTGAACAACATCAACACGATCGAGGGCGGCACGCACCTCACCGGTTTCAAGAGCGCGCTCACGCGCGTGGTCAACCAGTACGCCCAGAAGGGGAATTTCCTGAAGAAGGCGGACTTCACGCTGACGGGCGAGGACGTGCGCGAGGGGATGACGGCCGTGCTGTCCATCAAGGTCCGCGAGCCGCAATTCGAGGGGCAGACCAAGACGAAGCTCGGCAACTCGGAAGCCGAAGGCGCGGTGCGCAGCGCGGTGAACGAGTTTCTCGCGTCGTATCTCGAGGAGCATCCGCGCTCGGCCAACAGCGTCGTGGAGAAGGCGGTGTCGGCCGCGCGCGCCCGCGAAGCGGCGCGCAAGGCGCGCGATCTCACGCGCAAGCGGTCCGCACTGGACAGCGGCATTCTGCCGGGCAAGCTGGCGGATTGCTCGCTCAGCGAGCCCTCGCTGTGCGAGCTGTATCTCGTGGAAGGAGACAGCGCGGGCGGCTCGGCCAAGCAGGGACGGGACCGGCAGTACCAGGCGATTCTTCCGCTCCGCGGCAAGATCATCAACGTCGAGAAGGCGCGCATTGACAAGGTGCTCTCGAACGAGGAGATCCGGACGATCATCACCGCGATCGGCACGGGCATCAAGGATGACTTTCAGGTGGACCAGGCGCGTTACCACAAGATCATCATCATGACCGATGCCGATGTGGACGGCGCGCACATTCGCACGCTGCTCCTCACGTTCTTCTTCCGCCAGATGCGCGAGCTCATCGAGGCCGGCTACGTGTACATCGCGCAGCCGCCGCTCTTCCGCGTCGCGAAGGGGAAGGACGAGTACTACGCGTACGACGAGACGGAGCGCGACACGTACATGGAGCGGCTGGGGAACGGCGACGGCCGCGGCAGCGTGGCGGTGCAGCGCTACAAGGGACTGGGCGAGATGAACAAGGAGCAGCTCTGGGACACTACCATGAATCCCGAGCGGCGCACGCTGCTCAAGGTGGACATGGAGGACGCGGTGGAGGCGGACCGGATCTTCCAGATGCTCATGGGCGATGACGTCGAGCCGCGTCGGCTGTTCATCGAGACGAACGCGAGGTTCGTGAGAAATCTCGACATTTAGCGATCGTCGCTGCACTCGACTGGCGTCGGCGCCAGCTGGACAGGATTCGCACGGTGCCGTTCCAACACCATTTACCGTCATTCAGCGATCGGACGGAAACCTGGGACTCGGCTCCCCACAATCCTGTCAATCCTGTCCATCCTGTGAATCCTGTCATGTCAGCCCGTCCCGCAAATCCTGTCTTCTGCCGTAAGCCAGGGCCGGCGTCAGTTCTGTTCCCCGAGAAACCGTACGACGAGCACGCGCCGGCTGGCGTCGGGATATGGCGGCGCCACCGGCTGCACCGCCAACGGGTGGCGCGCGCTGATCGTATGGGAACGATGGCTATCGGTCGGAGCCCGCTGTCCGGCCGTCCTGTGACAGTCTCCTCCGGAGTTTTCCGCATGCATCTCGTCGTTCTTCGATTCCGCATGTCGGCAATTCTGCTCGCCGCGTGCGCCGCTGGTGGCGCCGGCCGGATCGCGGCGGCGCAATCGTCGTCAGATCAGACGCCGCGCGTGGTCACCGCGGCCGATTACCGGCACGCCGAGCAGTTTCTGGCTGCCAATACCGCGCGGCTGGTGCTGCACAGCGACGTGCGGCCCACCTGGATCGAGAACGATCCCGACGATCGCTTCTGGTATCGCACGCGTACCGAGCGGGGCGAAGAGTTCATGCTCGTGGATCCCGCAAAGAAGACGCGCGGCGCGGCATTCGACCAGACGAAACTCGCCGCGGCACTCAGCGCGGCCTCGGGGCACACAGCGGAGCCCTTTGCCCTGCCCTTCATGCACTTCGACTACACGGACCAGCGTGCGGCCATCACCTTCGAGCTGCGCGGCGCACGCTACACCTGCACGATCGTGCAGTACGCCTGCAGCTCCGCGAAGGCGCCGGATACGCGAGACGAGAAGCTCTCGCCGGACGGACGCAAAGCCGTATTCATTCGCGACTGGAACCTCTGGGTGCGCGACATCGCCTCGGGAAAGGAGACACCGCTCACCACCGATGGAGTCACGGACTTCGGCTACGCCACGGACAACGCGGGCTGGACGCGCAGCGATCGCCCGATCGGGCTCTGGTCTCCCGACTCCAGGAAGTTCGCGACCTTCCAGCAGGATCAGCGGAAGACGGGGGAGATGTATCTGGTGAGCACGCAGGTGGGGCATCCGAAGCTCGAGGCGTGGAAGTATCCGCTCCCCGGCGACTCCAATGTCACCATGATCGAGCGGGTGATCATTGACGTGGACACGCCACGGGTGGTCCGCCTGCAGATGCCGCCCGACCAGCACCGCTCCACGCTGTGTGACGACGTGGCATGCGGCGGAGACTGGAGCGACGTGCAGTGGAGTCCTGACGCGACGCACCTCGCGTTCATTTCCACCTCGCGCGATCACAAGCACGAGGTCCTGCGCGTAGCGGACGCCTCAACCGGCAGCGTGCGCGATGTGCTGCACGAGGACGTCGCGACCTTCTACGAGTCGGGCAACGGCAAGGCGAACTGGAAGTATCTTCCCGCGTCGAACGAAGTGATCTGGTTTTCCGATCGCGACAACTGGGGACAGCTCTATCTGTACGATCTCGTCACGGGCCAACTCAAGCACCAGATCACCTCGGGTGAGGGAAACGTCGCGCAGATGCTGCGCGTGGACGAGAAGACCCGCACGATCTACTTCACCGGCAACGGGAAGGAGCCGGGCACCGATCCGTACTTCCTGCACTTCTACCGCATTGGCTTCGACGGGAAGCACCTGCAGCAGCTCACCACAGTGGAGAACGCGGATCACAGCATCTCGCTCGCCGATGACGGCCGCTTCTTCGTGGACAGCTACTCCACGCCGGTGGTCCCGCCCGTGGCATACGTCGGCGACATGAAGGGGAAGACCGTAATGCCGCTGGAGAAGGCCGACATCACGCGGCTCGTCGCGATGGGGTGGAAGCCGCCGATGCCCATTATCGTCAAGGCCCGCGACGGGAAGACCGACCTGTACGGCCTGATGTATCGGCCGACGCGCTTCGATTCGAGTGCGAGGTATCCGATCATCAACCACATCTATCCCGGGCCGCAGACCGGGAGCGTGGGCGGGCGGGCGTTTCGCGCATCCCGCGGCGATGCGCAGGCGCTGGCGGAGCTGGGCTTCGTGGTCGTGGAGATAGACGGGATGGGCACGCCGTGGCGCTCACAGAAGTTCCACGAGGCGTACTACGGCGACATGGGTGACAACACGCTCCCCGACCAGGTGGCAGGAATGAAGGAGCTCGCGCACCGGTACTCGTGGATCGATCTCGATCGCGCCGGCATCTACGGCCATTCAGGCGGCGGCTTCGCCACAGCGGACGCGATGTTCAGCTATCCGGACTTCTTCAAGGTGGGCGTGTCGGAAGCGGGCAACCACGACAACCGCGTGTACGAGGACGACTGGGGGGAAAAGTGGCAGGGATTGCTCGTCACGAATGCCGACGGCAGCACGAACTATGACGGGCAGGCCAATCAGCTCAAGGCGAAGAACCTGAAGGGGAAGCTGCTGCTCGCGCACGGCACCATGGACAACAATGTGCCGCCCAACAACACGCTGCTCGTGGTGAACGCCCTCATCGCGGCGAACAAGGACTTCGACCTCATCATGCTTCCGAACCGGACGCACGGCTTTGGCAACGAGCCGTACATGGTGCGGCGCCGGTGGGATTACTTCGTGCAGAATCTCCTGGGCGCCACGCCGCCGCACGAATTCGAATTGACCGCGGGGCGAAGCCGGGAATAGGGAATTGCGCTACGACAGCGTGGCGCTATCCGGTGGCGCGCCCTTCCCGGACAGCGCGGCACTGTCGGGCGGCACCCCGCCCCGGCTGCGATGCTCGCTGGGCCCGCCGGGGCGTGACAGATTCCGCGCCGAGTTGACGAGCGCCACGTGCGTGAACGCCTGCGGGAAGTTCCCTGTCAGGCGCTTCGCGCGCGCATCGTATTCCTCGGCGATGAGCCCGACATCGTTGCACAGCGCGAGCAGGCGCTCGAACATCGCGCGCGCGTCATCGTATCGGCCGAGTAGCGCGAGGTTGTCCACCATCCAGAAGGAGCAGGGGAGAAACACGCCTTCGCCGGGCGGAAGTCCATCCACGTTCGTTTCGGTCCGGTAGCGCAGCACCAGACCGTCCTGCATCAGGTCACGCTCGATGGCTTCCACCGTGCCGCGAACCCGGGGGTCCGTGCACGGCAGGAATCCCACCTGGGGAATCAGCAGCAGGCTCGCGTCGAGCGCCGTGGATCCATAAGACTGCACGAAGCAGTTCCGCCGGGCGTCGAATCCCTGCTCGAGAACCTGCTTGTGTACCATGCGACGCAGGCTGCGCCAGTGCTCGACCGGACCCCGGAGACCGAACTGCTCCACGCCTTTTACCGCCCGATCCAGCGCGACCCATGCCATGATCTTCGAGTGCGTGAAGTGGCGGGGCTCGCCACGAATCTCCCAAATGCCGTGATCGGGCTGCTCCCACACGGATTCGAGGTGCTCCATGAGCTTGAGCTGGATATCCCATGCGTGGGGCTCCGGCTGCGTTCCGCTGGCGCGCGCGACGTGCAGCATGTCCATCACTTCCCCGTACATATCGAGCTGGAGCTGTTCGCTCGCGGCGTTCCCGACCCGGGCGGGCGCCGCACCCTGATATCCGGGAAGCCACGTGAGCTGCCATTCGGCGAGCCGGCGCTCGCCTTCGATCCCGTACAGGATCTGCAGGTCCTCGGGCCGGCCTGCCGCAGCGCGCACCAGCCACTTGCACCAGGCCACCGCTTCGTTCTGGAACCCCGTGACGAGGAGCGCATACAACGTGAACGTGGCGTCACGCAGCCAGCAGTAGCGGTAGTCCCAGTTGCGCACGCCTCCCAGTTGCTCGGGCAGCGATGTCGTGGGCGCGGCGACGATGCCGCCGCTCGGACCGTAGGTGAGCGCCTTGAGCGTGAGCAGCGATCGCACGACCTGGGGCCGCCAATCACCGGTGTACGTGCAGCCGTCCGACCAGTCGCGCCACCAGCGTTGGGTCGCCTCAATGGCGGATCGAGCGTCTACCGGCAGCGGCGCGTCCAGATGCGATGCAAAATGCGACAGCGAGAATGGCATCGCCTCACCCTTGCGGATGGTGAACTCCGCGACCGTGGTAAACCCTTCACCGTGCGTCTCCACGGGCGTATGGAGATCCATGGAATCCGGACCCGCCGTGGCGGTGAGCGTGCCGTCCAGGCGCCGCACCCAGGGGACCGTCGCGCCGTAATCGAACCGGATCACCAGCTCCATGCGCATGCGGACTGCGCCGTCGAGCCCTTCCACCAGGCGCACGACATCGGATCGCCCGTCCCAGTGCGGCATGCAGTCGGTGACGCGCACGGCACCCTCGTCGGTGGTGAATTCCGTATCGAGGACCATGGTGCCGACACGGTAGGCGCGCTGCACACCGCGGATCGGCGTGGTCGGCGCGAGCAGCCAGCGCCCGTGCTCCGGCGTACCCAGCAGCGCCGCAAAGCATGCCGCCGCATCGAAGCGGGGCAGGCAGAGCCAGTCGATGGAACCGTCAACGCCCACGAGGGCCGCCGTACGCGTGTTCCCGATGATTGCATACTGTTCGATGTTCAGCGGCACGTGACGATTCTCAGCATCGCGTTGCTCCCGTGAGTGTGATGCGATGGGATACGAGCATGAGCGGGTGCTCGGCTTCATCCCCGATCCGGATCGCGGTCTCGAGCGCAGCGCGCCCCGCCCTGACCCCGTCATCATCACGTGCAAAAATCGTGGCGAGCGGTTCGCCACGTTCGACCCAGTCGCCCGGCTTCACACGTATCACGAACCCGACGGCCGGGTCCACGATGTCATTCGGTTTGCGACGTCCCCCGCCCAGCGCGAGCACGCCCTCCCCGATGGCGCGCGGCTCGACGGCGGCGATGAAGCCACGCGCTGGTGCTTCGTACAGCTCGCACGCTCTCGCCTGCGGCAGCAGGGACGGATCGTCCACAGCGGCCGGATTACCGCCCTGGCTCTCGATGATCTGCTGAAACTTGCGCGCCGCGCTTCCCGACGAGATGGCGACTTCCATCAGCCGCCGCGCTTCACTCGGGCCGCCCGCAACGTCACCCAGTACCAGCATCTCGGCCCCCAGTGCGTAGGTCACCTCCATCAGGTCGGACGGCCCCTCTCCCCGGAGCGCGTGGATCGCTTCCTCCACTTCGAGCACGTTGCCGCAAGCGTTGCCAAGCGGGCGGTCCATTGCCGTGATCAGCGCCACGACCTCGCATCCATGGTCCTCGCCCAGCGCCGTCATGATGTGTGCGAGCTGCAGCGCCCGTTCCGTTTCGGGAAGAAACGAGCCCGACCCGCGTTTGATGTCGAGCACCAGCCCGGTGAGTCCTTCCGCAAGCTTCTTGCTCATGATGCTCGCGGCAAGAAGCGGTACGGAGGCGATGGTGGCGGTCGCATCGCGCAATGCGTACATGCGGCGATCCGCGGGCGCCATTTCCTCCGTCGGTCCGATCAACGCGCATCCGATGCGTTCGATCTGGGCCTGCGTCTCCGCCAGTGAGAGATCGGTTCGCACGCCCGGAATCGCCTCGAGCTTGTCGAGCGTGCCGCCGGTATGCCCGAGCCCTCGGCCGGACATCATGGGAACCGCCACGCCAAGCGACGCGACGAGGGGCGCGAGCACGAGTGATACCTTGTCGCCCACGCCGCCGGTGGAATGCTTGTCTACACGCGCGACATCGAGGTGCGACAGGTCCAGCGTGGCGCTGCTCGAGAGCATGGCCTCGGTCAACCACGCGATCTCCTGGCGATCCATCCCGCGCAGATAGACCGCCATGAGCAGCGCGGCCATCTGGCAGTCGGACACATCGCCGGAAACGAAGTCGCGGATGAATGCATTCCATTCATCCGGACCAATGCGTCCACCGTCTCGTTTGCGCTCGATGAGTTGGTGCGCGAGCATTGACCGGGTTGCGGGGTAGTTCTAGCTTATCGTCGGCGTTGCGGTTGTCTCGAGTGGACACACCGTGGCGTCGTTCCGGCTCAGAATTCAATGTCGGGAATTCCATGCCTGTCCGCCACCTCGTTGCCGCGGTTGCCTTCCTCGTCTGCACGCCGATGCTCAGCGCGCAGAGCGCGGCCGACCAGATCGCGTTGGGTGACCAGGCAACAGTGGCGATGGATGCCGTGCAGGCCTACGCTCACTACCGCGACGCCATCGCGGCGGATTCGAACAGCTACGAGGCACTCTGGAAGGCCGCCCGCGAAGCGGTGGACCTGGGCGAGTTCGAGCCCGACAAGGCCCGGCAGAAAGCGTACTTCACCGAGGGCGAGCAGTTCGCGCGGCGGGCGGTACAGCTCAAGGCTGACGATGCGGAAGGACACTTCACGCTCGCGCGCGCCCTGGGCCGCGTGGCGCTGACGCTGGGAAAGAAGGACCGCGTGAAGTATGGAAAGGAGGTCCGGACCCAGGCACTGGAAGCGCTGAAATACGACTCGCTGCACGCGGGCGCGCTGCACGTGCTGGGGCGCTGGAACGCGGAAATCATGCGATTAAGCGGTTTTTCACGCTTCTTCGCGAAGACCTTCCTGGGTGGTGACATTTTTGGGAGAGCGAGCTGGGACTCCGCCGCGTATTACATGGCGAAATCAGTCCAGATCGAGCCCGACCGGCTGGTCCATCACCTGGATTACGCGGAGGTCCTGTACGATCGGAACAAGGGCGATGACCGGCAGAAGGCGCGCGAACAGTTGGAGCTTGTCATCAACGGCCGGGCCACCGAATACAACGACAAGCATTACAAGCAGGAGGCGGAGGAGGACATGAAGAAATACCAGTAGCCGCCGGCCGGCAGCTGGTACACTTCACTCCCGCCGTTACCAGCCACCAGCCATCCGCTACCAGCTACCATCTACCTCCATCGATCTGCCGCATCCTCCACCCGCCAGCGGCCGCGTGCGACGCCACGGCGTACCTTGCGGCGGCCACGGCGGGTGGCCGAGCGGACATCACCGCGCAGTCCACCGACACGATCACCCATATCACGACTCATGCGTCGCGCGCGCGATCCGAGGAACTCGCGCGTGGCGGCACCACTTTGCGGCGCGAGCAGCAGGGCCATCGCGGCGCCAATCAGCAGACCCACGGTGAGACCGAGTCCGAACACGCCGGCATCCCGACCCATCGGCTGTCGCACCACGTCATGGCCGACTTCCTCCATGTCGAGCTCATCGGCAAGGTCATCGTTCGCGTTTTCGTTTCGATGCTCGGATTCACGAGTTTCGTCATCGTCGTGGTGGGACGTTGTATCCGTGTGACGTGGCATGGTCGCTCGCTCCTGCGGTATAGGATGAACCAGCTTCCGCTGTTGGTAAGAATCTTGCGTTTCCCGTAGTACCATGAGCAGGAATCAGTCCCGCACTCCCGGGAGCGGGATCAACTCGGGCGAGACCCGCATGACCTCAATCGGCAAGACCGTGCTGCTCGTGGAAGACAACGAAGACAACCGCATCGTTTATTCCACAATTCTTCAGCACTTCGGCTACCACGTAATGGAAGCGCTCAACGGTGAGGATGGCATCGCGAAGGCACGGGCAGCCAGGCCGGATCTTATCCTCATGGACATCTCCATTCCGGTGATTGATGGCTGGGAGGCCACGCAGGTGCTCAAGCATGATCCGGAGACGCGGGGCATCCCGATCATCGCGCTCACCGCGCATGCCCTGGCGGCCGATCGCGAGCGCGCCATGGAGGCGGGGTGTGACAGTTATCTCGCCAAGCCGTGCGAGCCAAAAACCGTGGTGAGCGAGGTCGAGCGGTTCATCGGCAAGAGCGTCCCGCGCTGAGCATTCGGTGACGTTTCCGCCCGGGGAACGTCTGAGATTGGAGGCAGTGCACGGGAAGCCCCGTGAGCCTTTTCTCACACGAATGCCGGGGAGTGCGATGATTACCACGATTGCGGCGGCATCCTCGACGGACGAGAGTCTGGGAGCGCCGGATGAGGCCGCCCGGCTGCGCGAGCGGATCGCGCAGCTCGAGCGGGAACGCGGACATCTGGTCGCCGTCATTGACATTCTCACAGAGGCGTCCGCCTCCCCGTACGTCAATGAGATCCTGCAGGTCATCGCACGCAAGCTCGGGCAGGCTTTCGGGCTGGACCGCTGCTCCATCTGCCTGCTCGGTGCACAGCGCGACGTGCGTCTCATGGCGACGTACACCGACCCGTCACTTCGCAATCTCATCATCGATCTCGATCGCTACCCGGAACTGCGCCGCGCGTTCGACAGTGGTGAGACCGTGTTCATCCCGGACGCGAGCGAGGAGCCGATGTTCCAGGGCTCCGATCTCGCCGATGTGCTGCGCAACATCAAGTCCATTGTGGTCGTGCCGATCAGTTGGCGGGGTACGGTCATCGGCGCGATTTTTCTCCGTACCGATCGCGGCGCCGCTCCGTTTTCCGAAGCGGATGTGCGCTTCTGTCAGGTGGTGGCATCACTCACGGCGAACACGCTGCGCAACGCGCACCAGTTCGAATCGCTGCTGCGGAGCCAGCAGGAGTCGCAAAGCGAGCAACGCCGGGATGAGATCCAGCGCATTGCGCTCGTGGCCTTCATGCGCCGCCTGCTCGACCGGTACACGAACGCCGATGATCACATGTGGGCGGAAACGCTGCTGCCGGATTCCGCCGACGAGGAGCTGGACCGGCTGGTGTCGGTCGTGATGGAGGTCGTCGGTTCGGAGGCCGAGCGCGGGTAACGATCGGCCGGGCAACGCACACGCGTACTTGACTGGCCATCCACCCTGCTCCTGCCTGTTCACGGCACCCCATCGGGCAGATTATCTTGTTGCCTCATGCCCGAGGTCTCTCCTGCCCTTGCGCGCCGCGCCGCGGAGCTGCGGCGTCAGCTCGAGCGCGCGAACTACCAGTATTACGTGCTCGATGCGCCGGAGCTATCCGACCTCGAGTTCGACCGGCTCTTTCGCGAGCTCGCGGAGCTCGAACAGCTCCACCCAGAGCTGCAATCGCCGGATTCCCCGACCCACCGCATCGGCGCTCCGCCTCAGAGCCAACTGCCCAAGCGCGAGCACCTCGTGCCCATGCTGTCGCTGGCCAACGCGTTCAGCGACGCCGAGCTGCGCGAATGGGAAGCCCGCATCGTGCGACTCTCGGGCGATGTCGCGCACCAGGGCTACACTACAGAGCTCAAGATCGATGGCGCGGCAGTCAGCCTGACATACGTGCGCGGCGTCCTGGCCAGCGGCGCGACGCGCGGCAACGGACGAATCGGCGAGGACGTGACTCCCAATCTGCGGACCGTCCGGGACATCCCCCTGCGGCTCGACACCCCGAATCCGCCGGAGCACGTGGAGATCCGCGGCGAATGCTACTTTCCGTTCGACCGGTTCGAGTCGCTGAATGAGGAGCGCATCGCGCGCGGCGAGCCGGTGTTCGCCAACCCGCGAAACGCCGCGGCCGGCTCCCTGCGCCAGCTCGATCCATCCATCACAGCCCGGCGACCGCTCCGCTTCTTCGGCTTCGCGGCGGGCGTGCCCGCGGGGCATACGCTTCCGTTCAGGACGCAGTGGGATCTCCTCGAAACGCTCAAGGGCTGGGGCATTCCGGTCGAGTCGCACCGCACGCGGTGTGCGTCGCTCGACGACGTCATTGCCTTCGTGGAGAGCGTGGAGATGCGGCTCCGCTCGGAGCTCAACTTCGGCATCGACGGCGTCGTCGTGAAGGTGCAATCACTCGCGCTGCAGGATGAGCTGGGGGACATTGGCGGTCGCGAGCCACGCTGGGCGATCGCCAGAAAGTTCGCTCCCGACATTGCAATGACCCGGCTGCGCGCCATCGAGGTGAATGTCGGCCGCACCGGCGCGCTCAACCCGTACGCGGTGCTCGATCCGGTGGAGATCGGCGGCGTCACGGTGGAGCTGGCGACGCTGCACAACGAGGATCTGATTCTCGGGAAGGACCTGCGTGTGGGCGACTGGGTGCAGGTGAAACGCGCGGGCGAAGTGATTCCACAGGTGATTGGCCCGGTGCCGGAGCGGCGCGATGGCAGCGAACGTGTCTGGCACATGCCCGGGAAGTGCCCCGTGTGCCATACGCCGGTAGAGCGCGACGAAGAGGGCGTCGCCATTTACTGTCCGAACGTCGCCTGTCCCGGTCGCCAGCTCGAGGGACTGGTGCACTTCGCGTCGCGGGGCGCCATGGATATCCGGGGGCTGTCCTATGCCCGCATCCAGCAGCTTCTCGACGCGCATCTCATTCACGACATGGCCGACATCTACTCGCTCACGGCGGAGCAGATCTCGGGGCTCGATCGGTTCGCTGACCGGAGCGCGGAGAATCTCATTGCGGCCATTCAGACCTCCCGGCAACAGCCGCTCTCGCGTCTGGTCAACGCGCTCGGCATCCGCCACGTTGGCGACGGCGCGGCGCAGTTGCTGGCGCGCCACTTCGGAACGCTCGATGCGCTCGCCTCCGCCACCGAGGAACAGATTCTCGAAATTCGCGGCATTGGCGACGTCATTGCCCGGTCCGTGACCAGTTACTTCGAGAATCCGTCCACGCACAAGCTACTGGCCAAGCTGCGCCGGGCCGGCGTGAACGAGCTCGAGCCGCGGGCGCGCGCACGCGGCGGTAGCCTCATGGGCATGACGGTCGTCATTACGGGGACCCTGCCCACGCTGTCGCGCAAGGAAGCGACGCAGCTCGTGGAATCGCACGGCGGCCACGTCACCGGCTCCGTCTCCAAGTCCACCAGCTTCGTGGTGTGCGGTGACGATGCCGGCAGTAAGCTCGACAAGGCGCGTGCGCTGGGCATCGAGACGATTGATGAAGCGGAGCTCTTGCGCCGCGTGGGACGCCAACCTTAGGTACAGTCATGCCATCCTCACTCGACCTCCCCCAGCACGACCTCATGGCGGTGAGCCGCACGAGCCTTGCCATACTGCGCTCGGCGCTGGTGCGCGACAACGGTCCGCATGCCGCCGCCGCGCTCCAGGAAGCCGGCTTTGCCGGCGGGGCAGCGGTATTCGACGCCTTCCGCGCATGGCTCCGCGCGCGTGGTGTGGGCGACCCGGGCGACCTGGATCTCGCCGAGTTTCAGCGCGAGGCTGCGGATTTCTTCCACGAGACCGGGTGGGGCAGCATCCAGATCGGATCACTGCACGACGCGGTCGCCGTCGTGGACTCGGCCGACTGGAATGAAGCGAATCCCGGCGAGCATCTCGAGCACCCCGGCTGTCATTATTCCACGGGCATGCTGGCGTATTTCTTTGGTCAGTTTGCCGATGGCGCGCTTGCCGCGCTCGAGGTCGAGTGCCGTTCCGCCGGTGCCGCACGCTGTCGCTTCCTGCTCGGCAATGCGGACGTGATGCAATACCTCTTTGCGGCGCTGGAGCGAGGCGAGGAGTACGCCGCGGCGGCGGGGCGGGTGTAGGGGGGTCGGGGAAGCAGAGGACGACGAGGGTCAGACTCTCTGTACGCAGAGGGTCTGACCCTCGTCGTTTCGGTCCCCCTATCTGCTGATGATCACCTCGCCGTCCCACGGCAACACTATCGTGTTATCCGTCTCCAGCGCCGCATAGTCCGGCTCGTACGGCCCGGTCCTGAACCCGACCGCCGTACGAATGTCGGTGGCACCGGTGTTCACGATGGCCGCGACGGCCATGCGCATTGTCTCGCCGGAGTCGCACGTTTCGTCCACCAGCAGAACGCGCTTGCCGCGCACCTCCGGCGGGGCCGCGCCGATGATCGCCGGGGTTTCGCGAACGGCTTCCGCTCGATAACGGCGGCTCACCATGATGGAGTAGAATTCGCGTTGCAACATGGCCGCGATCACGGCCCCCGGAATCACTCCAGCGGTCGCGATCCCGACCACCACCTCCGGGTCATAGCCGCGGGCGACCTTGAGCGCGAGCGCCCGCGACAGCTCACCGAACAGCGGCCAGTCCACTTCGAATACGCCGCGGCTGGTCTCATGGATCGAAGGGCGTGATGGCACGAGCGGCCTCCCTGGTGACGCGCGCAGGCATCCGCCGCGCGACCGTATACCGGCAAGCTACCTCCCCGGCGCCGGTCGGGACAGCGCGGTTGCCGCACTGCGAGGCAATCGGTAACTTTGCCCTCTGCGAGGCCGAGCGGCGCTTGGTGGCATTGCGTCACGTCGTCCCTTTCTCATACGTCCTCGACACGATACGCGACCGCATGTCCTGGTGGAGCCGCCTGACCGGTGGCCGCTCGGCGAGCACACCCAAGCCGCAGCGCCTCGACTACCTCAGTGAAGCCCTGACGCTGGAGCGGCAGGGAGATTACGACGCCGCCCTCACGTCGTATCGGCTCGCGCTGCGCGATCAGCCCAATGATCAGCGCATCCTGCAGAACATGGCCATCGCGTTCTCCAAGACCGGGCGCCTCGATGATGCCATTCGCTGTTACCGCCGCGCACTCGATATCGATCCTGCCCTGAGCGGCGCGCACTATGGGCTCGCGTTCCTGCTGCTCAAGCGTGGCGACACGCAGGGCGCGGAGCGCCATCTCACCGAGTTCCTGGCCCATGCACCGAAAAGTACGGAGGCCGAGCGCTGGGTGCAGCACGCCCGGCAGGTGCTCGAACAGATCAGGAACCATGTGGATGTCAATTCCCTCACGGATCCCGAGTAAGGCGTGGGCAAAGTCCTCGCGATCATCAGTCAGAAGGGCGGTGTCGGCAAGACGACCACCGCGGTGAATCTCGCGGCCGCGTTTGCGCGGCGTGGCCTGAAGACGCTTCTCGTGGACGTGGATCCGCAGGGCGCGGTGCGCTACGGCGTGGGCCTGCGTAACGATCACACGCAGTTCGGCATTTCCGACTATGTCGCGGGGCGGAAGACCCTGCGGGAGATCATTCTCCCCACCGCCCTCCCGTGGCTGCGCGTGATTCTCGCCGGCAGCGTGAGTACCGAATCGAACCAATCGGTGTATCAGCACCAGATCGAGGAGACCACGCTGCTTCCGGACCTGCTGGCGCTGGCGCGCGAGCGTACACACGTCACGGTAGTGGACGCGCCACCCGGGCTTGGCCCGGTGGTTCAGCGGGTGCTCCAGGGAAGCCAGCACGTCGTGGTGCCGCTGCAGTGCGAGCCGCTCGCGCTGCAGACTACGCCGCAGATTCTGCGCGGGATTCAGGACATGGTAGCAGAGAACGACGATCTGACACTCGATGGCCTGTTGCTCACCATGGCCGATCCGCGCAACGATTCCTGCGGCCGCGTGGTGGATTACATTCGCCGCAATCTGCCGCGCAGCATGCTGCTCGATGTCGTGGTGCCCCGATCGCTCGCCGCCACGGAATCCTTCGCGGCGGGACAGCCGCTCGTGCTGCGCTCGCCGGCCGACCCCGCGGCGCAGGCCTACGTGAATCTCGCCGCAATCCTGGTACAGCGGTTCGAGTGATGCGCCGCGCATCGTGTCGCGTGGTCATGGCCGCGACGCTCGTCACGCTCGCCGCACTCGCCTGCAGCGAAGTCGGCACGGATCCGTCGATTCCCGTCGCGATCCAGCTCTCGCCCTCGCCACTCCCGTCCATCGTGGTGGGAGATTCCATGCGTGACAGCACGGGCGCCGCGGTTCCGCTGCAGGCCACGGTGTTCAATTTCCGGAACGACGTCATACCTGACGCGCCGATCCGCTTCCTCGCGCTCGACAGCGCCAAACGATTCAGCGTGGACTCCACGACCGGATTCGTCGTGGCCAACGACACGGGACAGGCCACGGTCGTCGCGACGTCGCTCACCCTGCAGTCCGCGCCCATCACGCTGATCGCCGTCGTCCGCCCGGGGACGATGCTCGCGCTGGACAGTCTGCGCGATTCACTCCACTACGCCTTCACCGGACGTGACACGCTGCACACGTTCCGCGTGCGGGTCGTCCAGATTTCCGGCACCGATACGATTCCCGTGCCCAGTTATCTGGTGCACTATGCGTTCGCGTATCCCGCCGGCCTTGACAACACCGACTCCACGGCCGTCCAGCTCGTGGACGACACGCGCCGACCGTCGCTGGCGGACACGACCGACGCCACGGGCACGGCGAACCGGTCCCTTCGTATCACGCCGAACACCAGGGCGTTCTCCGACTCCGTGGTCGTCCAGGTCACTGCCGCCGAACCGAACGGCGCGGCGGTGCCGGGAAGTCCCATCCGCTACGTGCTGCGCGTCCAAATCGAATAACGAGCGCGTTCTTCACCGTGGGAGGAGGTGATGGCCGGTATTGCAGAACGCCCGAGCGACACGCGCGACGATGTGGCCGTCGCGCCAGCCACGCTCACGCAGCTCTTCTTCGACGCCGTGGAGCGGCACGACCGCCCCGATGCGCTGCGGGTGAAGCGCGATGGGCGCTACCAGTCAATCTCGCACCGGTTGCTCGCCGTGCGTGTCCGTCATGCAGCCCTGGGCCTCGAAGCACTGGGCGTTGCGCGGGGCTGCCGCGTCGGCATTCTCTCCGAGAACCGCCCGGAGTGGGCCATCGCCGACTACGCATGCCTCGCCAGTGGTGTCATTGACGTGCCGTTGTACCCGACGCTGCCGCCGCCCCGCATGGAATACATTCTGCGCGATTCGGGCGCGGTGGCGATCTTCGTATCCGACGAAGCGCAGGCCGGGAAGATCGCGTCCATTCGCGCGAACCTGCCCGAGCTGAAGTGGATCATCGCCTTCGACGACGCGCCAACGGCCGGAGTGGATCTGACGCTCGCGGCGCTCGAAGCGAAGGGCGCAGCCACGGAGAATCCGGACCGGGTCGCCCAATTCCGCGCCGCGGCGCTGCGCACTGCTCCGGACGACCTCGCGACGATCATCTACACGTCGGGCACCACGGGCGACCCGAAGGGCGTGATGCTCAGTCACGGCAACATCGCGTCGAACGTCGCTGCCGTGATGTCCATCATCCCGTTTCACCCCGGCGATGTCTCGCTCAGTTTCCTGCCGCTCTCGCACATCCTGGAGCGCATGTTCGATTTCCTGATGTTCTGCACCGGCGTGTCCATTGCGTACGTGGAATCCATGGACACCATCGTGGAGAACATCGGCGAGGTGCGGCCGACCATCGTGGTCTCTGTGCCGCGCATCTACGAGAAGATTCACGCGGCGGTACTGGAGAAGGCGATGTCGGGGGGAACGTTTGCGCGCGGGATCTTTCTCTGGGCGCGCGGCGTCGGCGAGCGCTGGGCAGACGTGCATCTGGGCGGGGGAACGCCGGGTGCGCTGCTGGCCGCGCAATACGCGCTCGCGCAGCGCCTCGTGTTCGCGAAGCTCAAAGCGCGCGTTGGCGGCCGCATCCGGTACTTTGTCTCCGGTGGGGCGCCGCTCGCGGTGGAGATCAACAAGTTCTTCTACGCGGCCGGACTCCAGATCCTGGAAGGGTACGGACTCACGGAGTCGTCGCCCGTGATTGCCGTGAACTCGCCAAAGCACTTTCGGCTGGGCACCGTGGGGCAGCCCATTGCGGGCGTTGAGGTGCAGATCGCGCTGGACGGCGAGATCCTCGCGCGTGGCCCCAACATCATGAAGGGCTACTTCAACCGGCCCGACGACACGAGCGCCGCGATCGATTCCGATGGCTGGCTGCACACCGGCGACATTGGCACGCTGCAGGACGGCTTTCTCAGCATTACCGACCGGAAGAAGGATTTGCTCATTACGGCGGGGGGAAAGAACATCGCGCCGCAACCAATCGAGAATCAGATCAAGCAGAGCAAGTTCGTCGCCGAGGCAGTGCTCATCGGCGACAGGCGCCGGTACCCGGTGGTGCTCGTGGTGCCCGACTTCCAGCAGCTCGAGGCGTGGGCTGCGGCAGAGCACATTGTCTACTCCACCCGGCACGAGCTGCTCGAACAGCCCGCCGTGCGCACAAAAATGGAGAAGGAAGTGCTGGCCGGACTCTCGGGGCTGGCCAAGTTCGAGACACCGCAGAAGGTGGGACTGCTCGACCGTCCGTTCTCGATTGACAGTGGTGAGCTGACGCCGACGCTCAAGGTGCGCCGCCAGGTGGTCAATGCGCGATACGAGTCGCTGATCGCATCACTCTACGCCAGCTAGCCCGCTAGCCGTCGCGGCGCGCGAGGGGCACAGTCACGACGTGCGTGCGAGCAGCCAGCCAGCACTGATCGTCGCGCGCCAGCTCCTCCACCCCGGCCGGCAGCGATGCCTCGACTGGGGCGATCAGCCGTCCATTCGTCTGCAGTGCGGCGGCGGCAGCGGCGAGACAGTCCGGACTCGCGTGCGCGGCATCGAGCGCCACACCGCGCACCGTGAACGGTCGCAGCGGCAGAAGACCCGCGGTGAGCATGAGCGACACGCCCTCACCGCTCTCGACGTCCAATGGTGCATCCAGACCGAGCACGTGCACGTGCTCCGCGATCTCGTCAATCTCGTGCGCCGCTGCCGCCCAGGTACCCGCGAGGACGATCACGCCTCCCGGCGTCGTCAGATCCAGCAGCGCAGCAGCGCGCAGCGCCTGGTCGCGGCCGGCACCCGCGGGCGCGGGCGGGATGCCGCGCTGGCCATCGCGAAAGTCCGCGACGCCATATTCAATGGAGTAGCGCGCGTCACAGACCGGACAGCCCAGCTCTCCGCTCACGATGTCACGCTGTTCCATGCGGTACGCCGACGCGACCAGCCAGGTGGCCTCGTGCGGCCGCACACAGCGCAGCGCACCCACGAGCTCGACGAACATGATGGGGTTACGCGCGGGACAGGCGCAGCTCGTCCACGTTGACCGCGGGCGGTTGGCTGATGGCGTAGAGCACGGCGGCCGCGACGGCTTCAGCGTCCAGCATGGCTTCGCGCGGCGGGAAGCGACCCGTCCCGGCCCGGTCAATGCTGTCCCAGATGCTGGTATTCGTGGAGGAGGGCGACACCAGCGTCACGCGCACGCCGGTGCCGCGCAGTTCCGTCCGCAGCACCTCGTGCAGCGCCCGAGCGCCGAACTTGCTCGCCGAGTAGGCCGCGTTTTCCGCCAGCGCGATCCGATCGGCCACCGATCCGATCGTGACGATATGACCGCTGCTCCGCGCGCGCATCCCCGGAAGCATGGCGTGCACCATGAGGAATGATGACAGGAGATTCACGCGAAGCGTGTTCGCGAACTCCTGCGGCGTCACGTCCTCGATCGGCATCGGATGGAAGAGTCCCGCGTTGTTGATCAGGATGGCCGGCGCGCCACCGAACGTCCGGGTGATCACGCCTGCGGCCCGCGCCACCGCGTCGGCGTCGGAGACATCGCAGGGGATGGGCATGGCGGCGGGGCCGATCTCGGTCGCTCGCGCCGCAAGTGCCTCGGCGCCGCGCGCCAGCATGGCCACGCGCGTGCCGCTTCCGGCCAGCGCGCGGGTAATGGCCAACCCGATGCCACGGGACGCGCCGGTCACGACGGCCGTCCGCGCGGCGGGCGACCCGTTCACAGCACCGACTGAGTGCGGCTGTGCGCCAGCGCCAGGAACTCTTCGCGCGTGCGCGCGTCGTTGCGGAAGATGCCCGTGACGGCGGAGGTGACCGTCTGTGAGTTCTGCTTCTGCACGCCCCGCATCATCATGCACAGATGGTACGCCTCGATCACGACGCCCACGCCGCGCGGCGCGAGCACATCCTGGATGGCTTCGGCAATCTGCTCGGTCAGGCGCTCCTGCACCTGCAGGCGACGCGCGAAGACTTCGACGATGCGCGGGAGCTTGGAGAGTCCCACGATCTTGTTGTCCGGGATGTACGCGATGTGCGCCTTGCCGAAAAAGGGAAGCATGTGATGCTCGCACAGCGAATACAGCTCGATGTCGCGCACCATGACCATGCTCGTGTGCTCTTCCTCGAAGACCGCGTCGCCGACGACGTCCTCCACGCGCAGGTCATAGCCGCGCGTGAGCCAGGAGAGGGACGCCGCCACGCGCTGCGGCGTCCGAAGCAGCCCCTCGCGCTCCGGATTTTCGCCGATCAGTTCCAGAATGGAGCGCACATGCGCCTCGAATTCCGGCGCGGATGCCGGCGGCTCCTCCCCGTTGAGCATTCGCCCGAGTCGAGCGGCGGGTGGCGCGCCAGCGGCGTGAAGGTGATCGTGTGAATCGGCCATGGTGAATTCCTCCGTCATAGAACGCGGCGCGACCGGCTCGCGTTCCATCCGGAACGGCTTGAGCCGGTCGCGCCGCCGCTCTATGTTTGCGCGTGTCCCTGCCCCGCGGTCGGGGCATTTCTCTAAATGGGACGCGCACCATTGAAAGTCAAGTTCGCGATGGAAGGCATGGCGAGTGCCGCCGCGTCCGCATGGTCGGCGGTGTGGACATTCCCAGCCATGCTCTTCAGCGCGTTCCTGATCACGTGGGGTGCCGAGGCCGCGCAGTTCCTCATCGCACAGGGACTCGCGCTCGCCATTCTCGCCTGGATCCAGACGCTCCCCGAGTTCGCGGTGGAAGCCGTGATCGCGTGGGCCGCGGGCGGCGATACCGCGCGCTGCTTCGTGTCGCTGCCGCCCGCGGGGTGTCACTCGCACCTGGCGATCGCGAATTTCACGGGAGCCGTCCGGCTGCTCATCGGGCTCGGCTGGCCCATGATCTACTTCGTGGCCGCCTTCTTCCGGCGCAGGTCGGAACGAGCCTTCGCGCCCATCGTGCTCGACGACGAGCATGCCGTCGAGGTGCTCGCCACGGTCCCGCCGGTCCTGTACTTCCTGTGGATCTGGTACAAGCGGTCCATTGGTCCGCTGGACGCCGTGATCCTCGTGGCGATGTACGCCGCGTATCTGGCCGTGCTCTGGCGTTTCCCCGCGCAGGGCGAGGAGTCGCTGGCCGATGCGCCGCGCGTGGCGCGATGGGCGTATACACGCCCCGGACGGTGGCGTGTTGCCGCCATTGCGGCGCTGTTCGTGGGCGGCGGCCTGCTGATCTACGTCACCGCCGAACCGTTCCTCGATTCCATGCTTGCTGTCGCCACGTCGGTCGGCGTCAGCCAGTTCGTGTTCGTGCAGTGGGTGGCGCCATTCGTGAGCGAGTTTCCGGAAAAGGTGTCGGCGTTCCACTGGGCGAGCCGGGTGAGCACCGCGCCCACCGCGCTGATGAACCTGCTGTCGAGCAATGTGAATCAGTGGACCGTGCTCGCGGCCATGATCCCGATCGTCTTCAGTGCATCGCGCGGCATGCCTGCCTCGCTGCGCTTTGACGGCGTGCAGCGCCTCGAAATCCTGCTCACCGTGATGCAGAGCCTGGTGGCGGTGCTGGTGCTCATGCGCATGCGGTTCAACTGGTGGAACGCGTCGCTGCTCTTCGGCCTGTGGCTGGCCCAGTTTCTCGAAGCCCACTGGCGCGACGAGATCACCTGGTTATACGGTATATGGGCGGCGGTGCTGGTGCTCTCCTGGATCTGGGCCCCGCCCACCGCACCGCACATCTTCTGGCGGCTCGTGCGTGAGCGGGTGTGGTCTTCCGCAGCGCGCCAGTCGTGAGGGAACAGCGAACGCCGCCGGGAGCGCGGGGCGTGCGAAAGGCAGGCCGGTGCATGACAAAACGAACCCCGCCCTGGGAGAGCGGGGTTCGGAGAGCAGGAACGAAGAGGATTCTTGAAGCCCCGTCGAATGACTGAGGTTCTCACCACAACTCTTCGTCTTCCCCGCACCGGGGCGTGACGTCGGTGATGGATTATCGAACCCACCCGAGAGACTTGTTGGCTCAAAAATGTGAGCTCTTCGTTCCGTGCTGTCGGGCAATGTAGTGTTCAACCACGAGCGAGTCAATCAGCAATGACCGAGACACCTTCGTCGAAATTCTGGTACGCGGCAGCCTATCCGATCGCCTTCGCCATGCTCGTGCTCTGGGCCATTGTGACCTTTGCGCTGGGCGGCCCGGGGTGGATTCACGCGCTGCTCTCCATTGGCGTCTTCATTCTCATCTGGCGTGTGACGGCTGGCGGAACGGAGAGTGCATGGCGGAAGTACGTGAGCCAGCGCGCGCAGCGAAAATAGGGCTTCCCCGTTTCCGCTATCCGTGCAGCAGCACGAGCATGGCAATGCCCCATGCCACCGTGAGCACGGTGATGGGGACGCCGGTGCGCAGGAAATCGCCGAAGCGCATGGGCACGTCGCGCGAGGCGGCCCGTTCGGCGACAATCAGATTCGCCATGGAGCCCAGGATGGTGAGATTCCCCGCGAAGGTGGAGCTCATCGCCATCACGAGCCAGATGAGCGGTGCGTTGGGCAACTGGGGAACCACCGGCCGCCAGAGAATGACGGCCGGCACATTCGACACCAGGTTGGAGAGCACGGTCATTGCGGCGCTCACCATGACCGCGTCGTGCCACGGATAGCCTCGGAGCCCGCCGGCCGCGCGCGACGTGAGGTCCAGGAACACCGGCAGGTTCTGGACTCCGCGCATCACCACGAAGAGCGCCGCGAAGAAGAGCAGCAGCGACCATTCCACGCGCGCGAATGCCTGCGCCGCATCGCGCCGGCCAACGGCGATCATTACCGTGCCGGCGGTGATCGCCACGAGCGGAAGCGAGAGTCCCGCGAGCCAGCACACGAGCGCCGCGGCAAAGAGCACGAGGGCCTTGATCACGAGCGGGCGATCGAGTGGCGTCTCCACCGCCAGCGGAGCGTCAGCCGGCACCACCCGCAGATCGCGCCGGTACGCGAACGCCAGCACTGAGTACACGATCACGAGCCCGCCGAGCGCGGGCAGTATCATCGCGCCGAAGAACGTGGCGTAGCTCAGATGGCTCGAAATGCCGATCAGCATGTTCTGCGGATTGCCCGTGATGGTGGCGGCACTCCCGACGTTGGCGGCAAAGGCGATGCCGAGCAGAAAGGGGAGCGGGCGCAATCCGAGCGCGCGCAGCGCGGGAATGAGCAGCGGCGTGAAGACGAGACAGATCGTATCGTTGATGAAGAGCGCGGAGAGCAGGCCGCTCGTCGCCACGATCGCCGCGAGCAGCACGCGTGGAGACCGCGTGCGCCGGACGATGCGGGCCGCGGCCCAGTCGAAGAAGCCGCCCAGTTCCAGGTATCCGGTGAGCAGCAGGACGCCCAGCAGGAAGACGATGACGTCAGGATCAATGGCGGAGTAGGCGTCCTGAACGGGCAGGCCGCCAACGACGACCATCGCCACCGCGCCCAGGAGCGACGCAGCCGGCCGGTTGAGGCGTATGCCAGGCAGTTGCTGCACGGCAATGAGCCCATAGGTGATCACGAAGATCACGAGTCGAACCGTGTTCACGAGGGGAGGTCCGGGTGAGTCAGACGGAAACTTACAGTGGCCGCGCCACGACGCAGCCCGGGACGCAGCCCGGGACACAGCCCGCGACCGCCCCCGCCCCGCAGCCGGAGCGACGCCGCGAGATCACGCGCGTTCCCGTGCTGGTCACCGGCGCGAGCGGGTTTGTCGGCACGCACGTGTGCCACGAGCTCTGTCGCCGCGGGTGGACGATACGCGCACTGGCGCATTCCCCACAGAAGGCGG
>Ga0207707_10000253_pt1 | contig 58811 bp, 97 predicted proteins | sample KBSC83BmetaG_FD_184336 | JGI IMG/M metagenome (GOLD analysis project Ga0207707, IMG submission 184336) | Corn rhizosphere microbial communities from Kellogg Biological Station, Michigan, USA - KBS C8-3B metaG (SPAdes) (version 2) | ecosystem: Host-associated > Plants > Roots > Rhizosphere ... | reverse complement strand
CCCTATCCGCCTCTGCCATGTCCATGGCGATGTCTGTCAGGTCGTCAAGCCACCGGCCGAGGTCTGCCTGACTGAAGTGCAACTTGTGCCGCGTATGGAACGGTGACTGCTCCGCCTGCTCGATCATGGCGATCTTCTCGAGTACGTCGACGTAGTCCGCAGGGTCGAACCCGTGGTCCAGGATCGCCTGGGTGTACACCGATACCGTTGTGCTGAACTCGCTCAGGGCCTTGGACAGCGCTTTCCCGTTCTGCAGCAACCGGGGCACCTTCGGCAGCTTCTTGTTGATGCCGTCGTACAGTGCTCCAGCGATGGGGATGCCGAACAGCACCTGTGCTGCCACTGCGTACGTCCGGAGCTGGTGGTCTGTCTGCAGCGTACCGATGTCTGGCTTCTGTGAGTACGTCTTGTGCTCGATGAGCCACACCGCCTGCACGTCAGGCTCGAGCGCCAGCCCGTCGAACGTTCCGACTAGCCACAGGCGTGGACCCTTCCAGCTGGGCGGTGTCGGTAGCGGGATCCGGAAGCTGATCTCCGGAGCGATGTACTCGAACGGTCGGATCGGGTTGTCCCACGAGTACCGCTCGAAGTACTGCTTCACGAGTTGCTTCGCGAACGTGCCGGTATCCCGGAGTGTTGCGAGCTCTTCCGGGCCCATTGGCGCACCGACCATCTGAAGGTAGTCGTGTGCGATCCGGCGCTCCTCCTCCGCGACCCACCGGTCGAGTTCCTCGCGCGGGTCCAGCCCCAAGGCCTGTGCCGCGAGTGCCTCGTGTACCGCCGTGCCAGTCCAGAGTTCCGTCTTCGGAGCGCCGCGTCTGACGAGAGAGTGCATGACCGGGGACACGTACTTCCACATGCGGCGGCAGCGCATGAAGTCCTGCATCTCCGTGGCCGAGAAGTACAGGTCCTCCGCGTCGCGGTTCCGCTGGAGGATGTCCCCGATCTCGAGGAACTGCGTCATCGGCCAGCCTCCCGGTACTTGCGTGCCCAGTAGTTGTGCCAGTAGACTGCGTGGGGTACCACCATCTCGAGACGTTGGCGAGACCGTTGCCGCGTTTGGCGAATGCGGAGTCTGCGTCCGCGCTTTCGGTTCACAGGCTCTCCCACTCCGTTGCGATCCACACCTCGTGGCCTTCTTCGATGGCCTTGGACAGGTGCACCTCCACGAGACGCTCCCACCCGTACGGTGCGCGCTCCTTGCCCGTGGTGTACCACAGGCCCCCAGCCTTGACGGCGAGGTAGTTGTACACCTTGCAGAAGCACGCCTCGGCACGCGTACGGTGGTTGCAGAAGGTGCGGTTGAACTGGAGGACAGTGCAGTCCTCGAAGTCGGAGTTGTCACCCCACTCATCGAGTGCCGCCAGAGCCCGCTCCCGGTCTGCGATCTCGCGCAAGAGTCGCTCCCGCCTACTGCCCATGGTTCCCACTGCCCCCGACCTCCTGGTTGGTCCGCTCGATCGCCTGCGCGACCGCCTCCCGATCGACGCGCTTGTGGAACCGCTGACCTGGAGGCGCGTCTGGGATCACCAGGTCAGTGTGCGTGTGGAAGCTCGCCGGTGACTTCTTCCGGCTAGCCATCGATTTACGGGAGGATCGGTTCATGCGCTGCAGAAATGGCACACCCGGACTCCGCTGGCCGTGTAGCGGATGCGTCTTCGGATCGGGGACGTACGGCACGGGGTCTGGGAAGTCGTCGCCGCCTCCGTTGCGTGCAGCCTTCCGGCGGATCTGGTTGAGGTTCACTGGTGCTTCATCCCGCCGCCGTTGAGCCCCTGTGTGAGACGTGCACGTGCAACTTGAGCCTTGAGCTCTCGCAGGTTGCCCGCTAGCCGTTGCTGGAACGCAAGCTGGAAGTGCAGGCGCCCTACCTCGTTGTCCTCACCGAGTGCGAAGTCGATGAACGCGTCGAGCTTCTCGGACAGCAGGTACATGTTGTCCACCTGCGCCCCGGCACGTCGGAGCTCCTTCAGTGCCTCCGCGGTGTCTGCTTCCGCCGCAGCGATCTGGGCTTGCAGGTCTTCAGTGTCCACGACGTTCCTCCAGAGTGACGGGTACCCGGACGAGGGGGCAAGGTGTTCGGGCACACCGGAGGTTCCTCGGCCGGGTACCCATCGCCCAGGGGGTGCGTTCGCGTGTGTGCATGCTAGTAGTATAAGGTGACTTCCGAGGGGAAATCAAGTGGGATCGTCCGGGGATTTCTCCCCCGGATGCGCCGGCCGTAGGATCGCAAGCACGTCCCCATACCGGTACCGGTGATGGCCCCCAGGGGTCCGGCAGCTAGGGAGCCGGTTCTCGTGCGCCCACCGTGTGACAGTCCGCGGGTTGACGTTCAGGATCCGCGCGACCTCGCCCGGCGACAGCAGATCGTCTACCGAGCGTCCGCCAGCGTCAGACCGGCTCTGGGACCGCAAACGGGCCATGCATGCACCCCCTGTGCCAAGAGGACGCGCTTCGCAACGATGACCTGTTGCACGGGGGTAGCGTAGTCTGCCCGATTGGGGTAGCCCTGGGGTCGGTACGCCAGCCAGGTGCCGGCGGTGAACTGCAACCCACCGTAGAACCCGTTGCCGGTGTTGATGTGCCAGTCTCCGGACGACTCGCACTCGGCCACGCGGTACCATACCTCGGCGATGGTGAACGTCTGGCGGACCAGTGAGCGGGTCGCACGCCGAGCTGCTGTACGACGGCGTGGCCGGACTCGATGCGAGCGGAGCTTGGGAGGTGGTGGAGCGAACTGGTCGACCGTGCCTGCTGGGACGGGTGCAGGTTGCGAGACTGCGGACGGGGCATCTTGGGTGGTCGTAGCGACGTACGTACCTGCGGTCGCGACGCACGCTGTGGCGAGTACGCGGACCAGGTGGTTCCGGTGCAACGGCTTCTCCTCATGCGTTCTCCCCCATCAGGGCGTCCTTGCGTACTGTCCGGATGGTAGCGCGGTCGATCCCCTCCGCACGCATCTTCCGGACCCGAGCTACGGTTACGTCCTCTGACTTCGTCGCACGGATGGACTGCCAGTACACGGGCCTGGTCTGGCCACGGCGGCAGCTGCGGGCGATGCACTGCTCCATGTCCGACGGGAGTTCCGTCTCCTCGAGGAACATGATGCGGTTGCCCGCTTGCAGGTTCACTCCTTCCTTCAGGCGTGCGATGTTCGCGACGATGACAGCACCGGGCGTGGCCTTCCACAGCTCGATGCGGTCGTCGATCTGGCGGTCCGTGTCGTCACCGGTACACCGGACGACAGGTCGGGTGGTGGTCTTGCCGGGGTTGAGTCGCTTCCGCAACGCCTCTGCTACCATCGTAGCGGTGTCGCGGTACCAGCAGTACACGATGGTACGGTCTGCGACCGGTACGTCGTTGTACCAGTCGAACAGCGCTTCTAGCTTCGGGTTGGCCTGTGTCGGCGGGCGCGTGGTGATCTCCCGCAGCTTGTTGTACAGCGCACCGCCGCCGTCCAGGTACTCGTCGTGATCCAAGTCCGGGTGGGCGAGGATGTACTCCTTCTTCGCGCGGCGGATGGTGTCGTACACCGACTTGGGTAGCGTCACCTCGATCGTGGGTAGCTCGATGCTCTCGAGCTGGGACAGCACAGGGTGCTCTGACGTCAGTCGCCTGAGGGCGAACTGGGACACCATCTTCCAGAACCGCTCCTCAAGCCCCTGCTTGAGCTGTCCGACCTCGAGCTCCCAGGGTGTCTGTGTGCAGACGCACCACTGCTCGACGAAGTTCCAGTACGAGGTGAACACCGTCTTGTCCATCAGCTTGAGCAGCGGGAAGATGTCCCCAGGGTCTCGGACCAGCGGGGTACCCGTCAGGAGCCACAGTGGGGTAGTTCGGTTGCGTGCGTCCACGTTCTGCGTGCGCCACAACTCCTTGGTCCAGATGCTGTTGCGCCCCCGGAGCCGGTGAGCCTCGTCGAACGCCATCGCGGACCACTTGCGGCGGTGTAGCTGCTGGTACCGGAGCTTCTTCGGCGCCTTGACCCCGTCCCCGTCGAACGTCGACCAGTTGTTGTACGACGTGAGCACGAAGTGCGTGTTCGCCTCGAACGCTGCAGTGCGGGCGATGAACCCGTCACCGTTGGCTGCTGCGACCGTAGCGTCTTCACCGAACGACGCACGGATCTCGCGGATCCAGTTCGGGATCAGGTACGCCGGTACCGTCAGCAGGATCGGGTGACCGTCCTCATACCGGTCCATGGCTGCGAACAGCGTCGGGTGTGTCTTGCCGTACCCCGGCTCGTCGAACAGGCACGCCCTGTCTCGGTCCCGCAGGTACCGGTGCGCAACCTGCTGCAGGTCGTCGAGGTAGATGGTCACGACGGGTGTACCCGGTCGCACTCGGTCCGCAGGAACGACTTCAGATCGGACGCCTTCACAGTCGCGTAGATGATCCTCGACTCACCCAGTACCGTGGGTGCTGGCCCTTCGCCAGCGATACCGTCAACGAAGATGCGGATACGGACCCTGCGTCCCTTGAACCGGTTGACGACCGTTATCGCACGTTCGAGACCGGGCATGTCAGTGATGTTCATCTGGCCACAGCTCCCTCGCGCGCTTCCGGCCGAGACGAATCAGCTCCGACTCGGACGTTCCCTGCGGCGCCATGTACATGACCGACGACAGCCTCTCCCGGTGCCGGAGCGCTTCTGCGTAGCTGTGCTCCGCCGCATACGCGGACCCGTACATGGTCCCAAGCAGGTGTTCGCGCTTCGGTGTACCAGCGTGGCCGTACGGCAGGACGCACAAGTCGTCTGGACAGAGCGGGTTCACCAGCGTACAGCGTCCGGCGTCCTCTACCACCGCCGTCACCGGCGCTTGTGCTTCTGCGCGACCAGTGCGATCACGACCAGCGATCCGAACGGCACTGTCCACCAGAACAGCGACTCCCAGAACGACACGACGTGCATTGCCCTTCACCTCCGTTGTGGTACGCCCGAATGCGTTCCGAGGGGCCGACGGCTCACGGGGGCAAACCGTCGACCCTTCGCAGCGCACTGAGCGGGTGCAGCTGGCGGTCGCGCCGGTGAGGAATCGAACCCCACTGGACCTGCCCGCGGACTCGTCGCGCAAACCCCATTACTCGAGGGGTCCCGCCAGCTGCACGTCTGTGGCGGCTACTTGGCCTTGCCCTTGGCGGCCGGCTTCTCGGTCTCGTCTGCAGCCGGCTCCGGCGTAGGAGCGGCCACGGGCTCGTCCCGGTAGGCGTCGATGGTGTCGACCGACGTGTGGCGCACCGCCATCGTCTTCGGCTCCGTGAGCCGCTTGCCGCTTGCCAGGACCTCACGTGCCACCTCGAGGTAGCGAGTGCCCAGCTTCTCGATGTGACCGACCACACGGCCCTGGTGGCCCTTGAAGTCGGTCTTGGTCAGCTCGACGAGCGTGTCCTTCGGGAACAGCTCCTCGAGGTTCGGCTGCTCGGGCTTCGCTGGCGCAGCCTGCGCCTCGTCCTGCGTGGTCTCCGTCATTGGAGTACCCTCCTGCTCTGGTTCGGGTTTGCGCCTGTCGCTCACCCTCTACTATGAGTATATGATGCGTCCACGCATCGAATCAAGGGGTTTTGCGTGGAATCTTCGAGGAATTTCCGTCGGGATCCGGACGTGGGGCGTGCTCTTTATGTTGCCCCGTCGCCGATCCTCCCGTATTTTCCGGGAGAATCCCGCGGTTATGCGGTGGGATCTCCCAACCGAGTGCTGCCATCTGCATTCCGGTGTTCCCTCGCGCTGCGGGCCAGGCTTGCAGCCCTGTGCGGAGTGCCATCTCGACTTCAGAGCGCATCGCCACAACGTGAGGCCGGACATTCCACAGCACGATCGTCGCCCGGGCGCTGTCAACGCGCCACTTGGCTGACTGGCGTACGTGTACGTGTGGCTCCTGACAGTGGTCTGAGCACTGCCGTCGGACGTACCCGCGTTCGTCGACGGAGATCTCCACGCCAGTGAGTGCGGCGAGATGATGTAGCAGCCCGAGCCTGCGCGTAGTGACGGACAACCGTGGCTGTGGCTTGTCGTGCCGCAGGGAGACCTCAATGTGCCCTCGAGCGTCGATTACGCCCGCAAACCACTCCACGGGGACCGTCATGCGATCAGCCGTCCGCAGTTCGGGCACGAGACCTCCGGCCGCGCGGCCATCCCGCAGAGGATGACGTGTCGGCACGTGTCGCAGGTGACGTAGTCCGGTTCCCGCTGAAGGCCTGCGAGATCGAAGACGAGGCGTTGCGGCCGACCGTCTGAGTCCTTCACGCTCGTGCAACTTGTGGGATGGACTGGATCTCTCCCCAGCCTGTGCCACGCTCGTCCTGCAGGCGGGTCCACTGGACACGTTCCCCGAACTTGTCCTCGAGGTACGTCCGGGCGTACTCAACGGCGTCCGCGAACGAGCTGCCGCTCACGTCGAGTGCCTCGGTAGACGGATCCTCAGTCTTGTCCCGCGGCCACCACGTGATGTACAGCGTTGCCTCGCCGCGAGTCCTGCGTACGAGATCAAAGGTCGCAGCGGACCCCCGCTTCTTGTTCGGCACCTGCCTCAATCCCTTCCCAGCTCGACACTGTTGATGAACGCTCTCACGCCGTCGAGCGTCCGGTAGTGGCTTGCCTCTACCTTCTGGAGCCTAGGCATCCTCGTCCTCCTCGTCCGGCCATGGGTTCTCCTTGCGCCTGATCTTGGCGATGGCCTCGCCCGTGCCGTGACTGCAGAAGCGCAGGATCCAGCCTGCCGGTGCCTCGTAGGTCATCACCGCGTCGTGACCGTCGACCTTGACTGCCTCGAGCAGACGCTCGATGAACTCGACCTTCAGGTCGCCCAGGTGGATGGCGTCCATGTCAGCTGACCTCCGCTAGAGTTGTGTCCTCCCGGTTGATGTCGACGACGATCGGTACGCGAACCTTCATGGCACCATCCTCCCGTCGATTCGGAGCGGGCGTTGCTTCTGCGGGATCGGCTCCGGCAACTTGACGTGCGGGTGCTCTTGCCGGAAGTGGTCCCGGAACCCCATGAGGGGTACGTCCTGGTTGCACAGGGTGCAGTACCCGTTCCCGCGTTGGGTCATCTGTCAACGTCCTCTCGGATCGGTACGACACGGACCCAAGCGTCGACGCCGTGCTCGCCGGGTTCCCAGACCTTCCACGAGCGGTTACCCCAACGCCGCCATTGGACGTGCCCCCAGTGTACCGAGAGCCGGCGAGCGTGAGCCTCCGCCAAGTCGCACGCTTCTGGTTCGCCCAGGCGCGCTAGCTCCAGCGTCTCTGTCTCCTCCCAGGAGCCGTCGTTCGCCTTGGCCTCGACGACCACGTTGTAGAAGGTGCCAGTCATCGTTGCTCCTCTACCGGGCGCCACTGGCACTCCGTCGCGAGGACGAACCTGGGTGTCTCACCTTCGTGACCGATCCGGAAGATCATCACCCCTGGCTCCTCTGCGTCGTCCCGGACACACGTTCCGGGCACCCTGTGCGACGTGTCGTAGTGGAACACGACCTCGACAGACGCGTGGAGGTACTGTCCCTGAGCTGGGAACGTGTCGTGCGTGAGGGTTGGGTGACTGCCCATCAGCGGATGGCTCCCTTTGACTGACCGAACCGAGTGTGACCCAGGTCTGCACGGTCTCCGGCCTCCCGGCCTGCTCTGCGACCGTGGCGTGACCCGATACCGTCGAGTGACCCGCGGGTGGTCTGACCTTCCCACTGCTCAGCGTACGCGCGGTCTACCGCCGAGCCCTTGTCCACCAGCGCCGGGAGCAGTGAGCCACCGAACGCCTCCACAGCCTCGGTCTGGGTACGTTCGTGTGCCTCCCGCAGGCGCGTGGTCACCCGGTCGAAGTACCCGTACACGAACGCGCGTCGGAACTCCGTCACCTCGACGTGTGCAGGCTTGGTCGCCTTCAGCATCTCGTTGGTGCACTGGACCGACAGGGACGTGAACGTCAACTGCAGCCGTTCCACGTCGTGCTCGTACCCGGTGATCCACACCGACTGCCCAAGTACCACCCGGCGGTTGGATCCTGGCTTGAACTGCTTGGACCCCATCACCACTCGGCACTGGTGCAGGAACGACAGCCAGTGGATCCCCTGGATCTTCACGTCCGCGTGCGGTGCTGGCACGTCGACCTTGACGGTCACGATCTCCCCGAGAGACTTGAGCTTGCCCTGTGCTACCAGCTGCAGCTCGTCGATGGCGTACTTGGTCATCAGCTCCTGCGCTTTGGCCATGTACGCGTCGGCCTCGGCTGGGTGCGTTGTACTCTCCGCCTTCGCTAGTAGCGCTTGGATGCGCTCTGCCTGCTTGGCCTGGTCGTCGGTCACTGGACCGTCTCCTTCGTCTTGCGGTAGGCAGTCACCGCTTGCTCCGCAACGAAGCACCACGCGAGCTGTGACTCCAGTGCGAGGTCCTCCCACCGTTGCATCGACCCGTACCGCGACTCGACCTCGTTGTACGCTTCGAACGCGGCCTTGCCTGCTGCCGGGATCTGCGGTTCCTCGTAGTGGTCCTGCAGTGTCGGCATGTTGCCCTCCTCCGGTTCGCTTGTTGCCCGATGTGATAAGTATAAGGTGGGAACCCAGGAGGAATCAAGTGGGGTCCGGAAATTCCCGGGAGGAATTTTTGCCGACGGCTAGCTCGCGTCGGCGACTGAGGCAAACGGCGCGTACGCGTACTCGCCGTCCCGCATCACGATCTCACCAGCTTCGAACGCGAGCTGGAAGCACGCTGGGCCCAGACCCAGCTTGACCGAGTCGTCGTTCCACAGGGGTAGGCCACACTTGAGGCACTGCGCCTTGACCTCGCGCTTCTCGAACGCCTCGCGCATCCTCTCCCGCGTCTCTGGGCGGGTAGCTACCCCCTGCCGTGGGTGGGTGTGCGTGGACCAGTACTCGCGCATCTTCTCGGACTGGATGGCCTTCTGCTCCGGGGTCCAGGCCCGGCCCTTGCGCGGCGGTGGAGCACAACGGTCCCAGATGCAGTCCGGGCAGTGTGGGGGAGCGTAGTGTGCCACGTGATCTGGCCCGGGACGTTGGCACCAGTACCCGTCGCGGCAGATCTGCCGGCGACCGTTGTCCCGGAGCTCTTGGGGTGGGATGGTCGCCCGTCCACAGCAGTCACAGACGGTGTACCCGACACTCTCGAACGCTCGACCGTGTCTCCGCTCACGGTTGGGTGGCATTGGCGTGCTCCTCACTGCAGTAGGCTCCCGGCTGTGCCGAGCCGTTGACTACGCGGACGAAGGCGTTCCTGCCCCGCACCCAAGTCTCGCACTCCTCATGGAAGCACTCAGCCCACCCACCGAGGATCATCGGGTTGACCTGAGCGTCGCGTGGCGTGAGGCGCTTGATCTCCGCCAGGTACGCTTGCCTCAGCGGCTGGACTGTGAACATGGGTCTCCTCCGGCTTCCGGTGCTTTTGCCCGATGAGGAAAGTATATGATGCAACCCACGGACGAATCAAGTGGATCGAGGAAACTCCTTCGGCGGCCGGAACTCGTCCTGCTGCATCCATGCGGGTAAGGAGTGAAGAACAGCTGCCGCCTTCGCTCTCAGCCCTGGGTCGTCGGTTGTGCGGTAGACGTGTCGCGCGCACGTCACGGCAGCGTACAACACCCCTGCAGGTACCGGAATCATGGTGCCGACGGTCAGCATCCCGGACAACCCGTGTAGTGTCCGCAGCCTGGGCCCTCAGGGTCGCAGCTACAGTGGCACCTTGCACAGTGCTGCTCGCTGTTGGGGTTCCCAAGCTGGTAGTCGTGCGCGGGCCGAAGCCGAATCCAACAGTTGTACGCGTGGTTGAGGTGGCCGTCCGGCATGACGGAGATCGTCTCCGCGAGCATGTCGATCATACCCGCCAACGCGTTTATCGCTGCGGAGAGTTTGCCGTGTAGGTCCGCGACCGTTGCGCCGTTGAACGGGCGGCCGTCAGCTTCGCGTACGTCGTTCTCGACGTCTGCCTTGAGAACTTCGACCGTCGCGTGGATCCGTGACAGCAACTGTTGCCTGGTCTCGAGCCCGAGTCGTTTACTCGTTGCGTCGGCCATAGTGCTCCTCCTCGTCGGTGAGTGTGTTGCCCTTCCAGGACGCGTGGTCGTTCGCATTCTCGATGGCTCGGCTCACGCAGTTGTCGCACACGCAGTTCCAGAATGCGGGACCCCAGCGCTTGACGAACACGTCGATCACCTCCCGCCGGAGCATCGGCACCTGCAGGCAGTGTACTGCTCTCTCTGCAGCTGCGGCGGTCTCGTACGTTCGCCCACACTCCCGGCAGTTAGCCCTGGGCACGGGGTTCCTCCTTCGGCTCCGGTTCCGGCACTGGCCACAGGGTGCAGTCGTCCGTGCACAAGCGGTCGTAACGGTGGACGTGGATGAGAGTCCGCTCTCTGGACTGGTGGAACCGGACCTCCGCTTCTTGCTGGAACACGGACCGGTCGATGACGCCGGGGATGGCGTACACTTCGCGCTGGAAGGTCATGCGGTAGTAGTCTCCGGGTTCTCTCCGCGACACCATGCACACAGGTGTCGGAACTCCTCTTCGGTGCCCACCAGGACCAGTTCCCGGCGGACCTTGGGCTTACGCTCTCTGCAACCCTCGCACATCCGCCACCCAGAGGTGTCGACTCGGAAGTCGTCCGGCGCGTCGAAGTCCCGCCCGCGCAGCGGCCGAGGGGTTGGCTGGGGGTCACACTCGCACGGGTCTCGGTTGACGCCGCACGGTGGGCACCAGAACTGCACGACCCCGTTCACCGTTCGCGTCTGCTTGGACACGAACTGGTGGTGGCAGGGGTGCAGCAGGAACCCCTCTGACACCTGCGCGCTCACGCTGACACCGCCTGGTGGATCTCGCCCTTGCAGTGGCACACCACTGCTCGGTCTGTCCCTGGTCTCAAGCTCCCGGGGCAGTGTTGACAGCGCCTCTGCTTGCAGAACCCACACACGTACGCGTGGCACACGCACACGCACATCGTGTCCCTGCAAGCTCCGTGGAGTCCGCCCTTGCACCTCTCAGTGGTGTACGGCACCGCAGTACCTCTCCTCTCCGTAGGTCCCGGGGGCGTGGTTACGCCACCAGTTGCACTGCCGGTCCTGCCCTTGCTGGAACGCGATCACCAGCGCCACTAGCGCCAGGGCCAACACCCCTGTGATCAGCGCTACTCGCCTCACGCTTCACCCCGAGCACGCCTGGAGTCGAAGTCCTGTGGTTGGTGTGTGAACCCTCCGCGGGAGAACATCCATGCGATGTACAGCTGCATCAGCCAGCACCTCCACTGGAGAAACTCCACCCCGTTCACGGGTGCAGCCAGCGTGCGTCTGGTGCTGCGCCTGCAGGAACCTTGATGTGCTGACCGTGAAGCACGTCCACCGTTGCGTGAACGTCGTACCCTAGCTCCCGCAGGTCGTCGTCGATCAGCGCTGCTTCGTGTGCGCGTTCGATGGCTGCTTCGAGGTCCCACTTGAGCGGTGTGACGATGGCCAACCACTCGTCCTTCGTCTGCTGCATGCTCCAGAACACCTCCTGGCCTGCGGCTGGGCCTACCTCTGCGACGTATGCTGCAACCTCCGCACACCGCTCCTCGCTCCAGAAGCGGTCGACCCGCGCGAGGTACTCGTCCCGATCCATGGTCTGCCTCTACCTCCGGTCTGTTGTGCCCGATAGGTAAAGTATAAGGTAGAACCCACTGGGTTTCAAGTGGATCCCGCAACCAATTTACGCGTCGATCGGTCCCACGCCAACAGTTTTGTGTTGCCCCGACGTCGATCACGGCGTATTCTCGATGCGGGGGACTCTCGGTCTTGTGCACGTACCCACCCGTCGGGCCCCTTGGCGAGGTACCGCTTGATGCGGTTACTCACCGCTGGCTGGGTGAACCCGACTACCCGCCCGATGTGCCCCTGGGACACCCCAGCGCGGTACAGCTCCACCAGGTACTCGTCGAACCCGCCCAGCGCCTCGTGCATGGCGTTGTACCGCTGCACTAGCTCCCGCTCCTCGTCCGGGGTCAGGGGACGGATCTCGTGTCGGTGACCTTCGATGGCGCGGTGGTCGGTGTCACGGGGCACGTTCGGTAACCTCCCGGGTCAGCGTGTCGATGTTCACGACGATGTCGTGGTGCGGTTTGTGGTGAGTCAGCTTGCACCCGCACAGCCGGTACTCGAAGCACCAGGGGTCGGCTGGCATGCCGGTACGGCAGCAGGCAGACCAGTCACACCACTTCCCCCGGGGTGTAGCACGTTTGAAACCGTGGTTTATCCTCGGGATCCGGAAGGATCCGCGGACCGGCAACATCTTTAGCACACGCCAAATCACCCGGTTCTCCCGTCAAGGGTATCCCGGGGTGGCTGGGGTCGACGGAACATGTACCCAAGCTCGAGGTTCAGTCGGAACCCGTGTCGCTCGTACCACGCGCGGAGAGCATCGTAGTCGAGACCGTCGGATGGAGCGGGTTCCAGTGCGAGCACTACCCCATCCCGATCGGCGTCCTCGAGGATCTGCTTGAGGAGTGTGGAGCCGAGGCCCTGTCCCCGGTGCCGGTGCGGTACATTGATGCGGGTGATGGTCCACGCGAACGTGAGTTCCCCAGGTGCGACCAGATCGGCGATGGACCGCGTCTCCCGGTCCACGTAGCACGTCTTCATGGGCGTACCAGCGGCACGTCGTCCTGCGGGTGCCAGCTACGGATGTCCGTGCCACCGTCCTGCTCGTACCGCACCAGGGCCATCATGTACCGTTGGTACGGCGAAGTGCTGCGGTGTTCCCACGTCCGTTCGACCGTGTACACCACACCGTCGTCTACTCGGAGCTGGTCCCCGGGCTGGATGTCCTTGGCCTTCACCCCCGCACCACCTTGGCGTAGACACCGTACAACAGGCCGGTGTCCTTCACGTTGTGCGTCTCGACCTTGACGCCCATCCTCCGTGCGGCGTTGTAGATCCGCGCGCGGGCGTTGGGGTGGAAGTACGTCACCTCCCCGCGCTCCGCCAGCTGCCCCACGATCCATACCGTGTATGACGCCACGTTCGGAGGAAGGACCGCCTGCGCAGCGAGAGTGACCCTGGGCCTGTGGGTGAGGTTACTCCCCTCCTGCGGCTCGTACCGATGGGCGTACGTCCGGTGCTCGTCTACCTCGTCTTCGGTCCCGTCGAACCCACAGTCCGGGTAGGGACACCACCGGCGATCTTGTGCAGTTCGTCTCACGACCTCACCTCCGGGAGAGCGGTTGGGCGCAGGTGCCCTGCTGCTGCAGCGAGCCACTCCGGTGTCTCGGCGTCCATTGCACAGGGGTGGCGCAGCATCGTCGCTGCCTGCCAGCAGTCCTCGGCGAGCTGCTTGTCGCAGTCGTGCAACATCACTCCCCCTCGTCCTCGGACCGCTGCTCCGGCAGCTCGATCACGTCAGTGACGAGTGTGCCCCGCTCCCAGCACTTCTTGCACGTGCGTGCGTGCTCTCGCAGGTGCCACTCGTACCCTCGGTGCACCTCACCGCAAGGTGTGACGAACTCCGGCAGCGGCTGTCCCGCCGGGCCTTCGTTCTCCTCCGACTCTGCCACCGTCGGCAGCAGGTCTCGGATGTCCGCCAGCAGCGTTCGCAGGTCGTCCTTCGTCGCCCGCGGCTGCTGCAGGACCTCCTCGATCCGGCCCTGCAGCTCCTCGACCATCGACATGTCGGTCACGCCCTCTCGTACCGACCGGTTGCCCGGGCGGCCGTCTCGTTCCACGGAAGTCCGTTGTGGCGTGCGCACTCCTCGCCGTACCCCAGCGCTCGGCTGATCGGGTTGGTCAGTGGACCGTCGTGGTACCCGCACCACCCAACCTGCAACCCGAACTCCGTCCGGCTCTCGTTGACCCCCATGGCCACGATCTTGCGTGCGATGGCAGCGGCCACCTGGAGCGTGATCCGCTCCTTGACAAGACCGTCACCTCCGGCGACCAGCTGGTCCAGGTACGTGATGCCCTTCTGGTCACCGTGCCAGGCACTCCAGAACGACCAGTGACCCTCCTCCGTCCGAACGGCGTACCTTCCCGTTGGGATCGAGTTGAGGATGGCCATCCCCTCGTTGTCCTTCGGCTGGCGCGTGATCACGTCGGCCCTGAGGCAGTTGAGGATCCCCCGGATCATTCCGACCGACAGGTCCTTCCCCTTGGCCCGGTGTGCAACCATGTCGTCCAGGTACGAGAAGCGCTCGCGCTGCTCCTCTCGGACTGCGGACTGGTAACCGTCCAGGTACGCCAGTGCGCCCTGTGCCAGCGTGACGTCCTCGTACACGTCTGTGTCGACGAACTTCCGTCCCCGTGCTGCAGCCACCTCCTCTGCGTGCTGCAGCGGTGTGCTCTCCATCGTCTGCATTGCCCTTCCTCCTCCGGTGTGCGACGGCGCTCTGCCGTTCGCTTGTGCCCTATGTGATAAGTATAAGGTGGGATCCACCGTGGTTTCAAGTGGGATCCGAAAATTCCCCACGGTAAATTTACGCAGCGATCGGTTTTGCGGTGTGCACTTTATGTTGCCGCGACACGGATCCTCCCGTATTTTGGTTGGGGAATCCCGGAGTTACGTCAGTGCTTCCCGCGGCGGTGCGGTTTTCACCCGGTAAGTGACGCGCTTCTCGCACAGAATGTCCCGGGTTCCCGGCTTCACGTGTGCCCTTCCCCGGTTGATCATGCCGTCGTGGTCGTCAAGGCAGATGACAAGTGCGTCGATTGCACCCTCGTGCAGGGTGAACTCGCGGATACCCTTGTCCTTGAGTCCCTCGGCTACTAACCACGCGTTGAACTCGTCCCACAACCCGAGGCGTGGGAGGTCGCGTAGGTACCTGTCGACGTCGATCCAGTGGCTCATGCGACCTTCCGGAGCACGGTGGCTACCCACTTGCCGTGAGGGCGGTTCCACCAGTAGTCCTCGACAGACCACTTGAGGACGGTGTCCCACGTGACCGTGTGTAGGTCCTGAGGCATGTTGACTGCTGTCCTCAACCCGATGCTCTTCGCCCACACGAGCGGTGAACTGAGGCGACGTTCTTCAGGGGTAGTGCGTGGCACTAGGCGCCTGGGGCCAGGATTGGCAACGTCCACACCGGATCGTTCGCCGGTGGGTGCTTCACGTCAGCTAGCGTGTACCCCATCGAGGTGAGGACGGACATGGACGGGATGTGGTCCAGGTGACCACCTGTCCACGCGTAGATCGCCTTCTCGCCGGGCTTCTGGATCAGGACCATTTTGTCCTCCAACGGGATCGGATGGGGTGTGGGGTTCGGGATGGGTGTTGGCTTGGCTGGGAGAACGACGGTGTCGAAACCGTGGCCGTTGTACGAGTAGACGCTCCCGGTGAGCTTGAACGCGGCGATCCACTCCCAGGACAGGATGGCCCGTCCCTGGCATCCCCACAGCAGGCCCCAGCTGTTCTGCACGATGAGCCCGAGGGGTGTGTACCCTACGCCGGTGATGTCGTGAGACTCGAGCGGTTGGTCACCGTCGATCGGGTAGACGACAGGCAGCGAGGACTGCATGTACTCGACACCGAGGAACGCCTTGCTGTACGCCGGAACGGTGAACTCGATCACCGCGTTCTCGATGAGTGCTTCCTTCAGCGCCTCGGGCGACTGGTCGGTCGAGGTTGCTCCGTGCTTGGACCAGTAGTCGCTCGGGGCGAACTCGAACCGGTACCGACTGCCAGCGACGATGCCGTCCATGTAGAACGCACTGCTCGTCGTGTCCCAGGTGACGTCTGTGCCCTGGTACGTCTGGATGACACCATCCCAGACCCTGCGGTACGCACTGAGTAGTGTCGCACGCGTCTCCAGCACGCAGTCCGGGGTCTGTCGCTGGTTGAGCACGTCCAACGGCGCGTAGTGCTCGTTGAAGTCGTAGCTGTCGGGTAGGGTCATTCCGGTCTCCTCACGTCACTCGGTCGAACACGTAGCGTACTGCGTCGGCACCTTTGCGAGTCAAGGCTATCCCTTCTGCGTCGAGGAACCGGTCGAGCTGACCGAGCTTGATGCTCAACCCACGGGGGCTGGGCACGCGTTTGCGGAACTCGTCCCCGCCAGGGAACACGCTGAGTTCCAGGTGCAGTTGGGCTGGGGTAACCTCCCGCCCACGGTTGGCAGCCTTCTCCAGCCACTGGAGGAGCACGTACATCATCGGGTCCTCCTCGATGGCCTCCTTGGCTTGGTTGCCCTTGACGAACCGCAGCAGCGGCTCCAGGTCGAACCCCTTCAACTGCGAGGTCACGCTCAGGAGGGCAGCGAAGTCTGCCTGGCGGAAGTTCCCCTCGAACCTGGGGATGCCGTGGTTACGGATCCACCGCAAGATGGCGTTGATGTCCTCGAGCAGCTCACCCCACAGCTCCCCACGCCGGTTCTGGATCCGCTCGGTGATCTCCCGTTCGTTGACCAGCTTCGCAGCGAATGGCTGGACACGGATGGGGATGACCCGCTCCGCAACGTCGTCACGCATGAACCGGGGCGTGCGCGCGGTGAGGCCGATGAAGCAGCTGACGGTGTACGTCATCACGATGTTGTCGGTGTACAGCTTCCGGCGGGTGAACGTGTAGCTGGTGCTGGTCATGGCCAGCTTGTCTGGCAGCCAGGGCTTCCAGGAGTCGACGTTGTCGTAGAACAGCAGGTCGTTGACCGCCACCTGCAGGTTGAACTCCTCGTCCTCCTGCGGCAGGTCGTGGGCACCCATATGCTTGCCCTGGAGCACCTGTGCAATCCCCTTGAACACCGACGTCTTGCCAGACCCCGCCTCCCCATGGAGGAACAGGATGGGTTTGACGGGCATCAGTTCGCGGAAGAACTGCGACAGGACCCACGTACGGATGATGTGGTGGATCTGTCTCGGCTGCAGCCCCTCGGTCACCAGGTTCGCACACGAGAACACGAGTTCCTCCCACGGTCGGGTGGTCTTCGGCGTCTCGTACTTCCAGGGCAGGGCTCCAGGCGGGTTGACGAAGAAGATGCCGTCGTGACCGTTCTGCAGGAGGGTGACGTCCTTGCCGTCCAGGCGGTACATGTGGTTGTCGAAGCGGTTCACGTACACGGCGTTGTTCGCGATGTCGTAGTGGGCTGTCCGGTACACTTTCACAGGGGTGTCGTCCTGGCACCGGGACATGACGTGCTCGAACAGCTGGAGGTACTCCGCCCCGCCGGCGTTGATCGCGTACCGGTCCAGGAGCAGCTTGCGGAACGGAGGTGCGGTCTTGTCCACCTGGTGGAGACACGTCTCCTCCTGGTCGAGGTAGTAGTACTCGACGGGGTTCTCCGTCTGCATGAACAGCCCGTGCTTGGCCATGTCGTCGGTCAACAGCTTGCCGAGCTTGTGCACCTTGTCGGCGTTGGTGCCCTTCTCCTGGCGGGTCGCTTGCATCATGTCGATGATGCCACGGTCTTTCTGTCCCGCCTCGGACTGGTTGTACCCGGAGAGGATGTCCCGCCACAGGGACTGTTCACCGTTGTACCGCTGCTCTGCGAACTTGTCGTTCGGGGTACCCTTGATGAGGAGGAACGCCTCCTCCCGGCTGAACCCCAGGCGGTAACACTCGTGGTACATCCACCACAGGGCGCTGCTGCGGTCTGGTTGCTTCCGCTCGAGCATGGTCAACAGCTTGACGGTCATCTTCTCCCGCAGCTGGTTGAACACGTACTCTCGCGGCACATCTGACTGGGGTATCGCTGTGGCGTCGACATCCACGTCTAGCAACAGCTGTGGGTGGTCGGGTAGCTTCGCGAAGTCGTCCAGCGAGTACCGGCGGTCGGCATCCAGGTGGACCATCTTGACGATCCACGGCGGTGTGTGCTTCGCGTTGACACCCGCAGGCAGCCGGAGGAGCTGGTTCCCGTCCCACCCAGAGTGGTCGCTGCCGAACGAGTACGCTAGCCGCCGGTTGTGGTACTCGAGGTTGACCAGCGTGACTGGGTTGTCGAGGAGCCAGTAGCAGTGGAACCGACCCTCGGACGTCTGCACGACCACGCTAGGCTGCGGGGCTAGGTCGTACGGGTTCACCTCGGTGTCGAAGTCGACCCACAGGCACCCGGACTCGAGGATCGCGTCCTTCTGTCGACCCTGCTTGCTCAGCAGCGCTGGGACGAGGTACCACTCCTGAGTCCAGTCCAACTCCCCCAGGTCCGGGGCTTGGCCATCCCGTACTGCGTAGTACGCGGTCCGCATGTTCTGCCAGTCGGACTCGTGCCCCTCCCTGCCCGTTGACGTCACCGGCACCTGAATCACCGCCAGGTACCCGTTGGAGGTTGCCTTGAAGAGGGCACTGAGGAACTGCTGGACGGCTAGGGCTTCGGGACTGGTTGCCACCGGGGCTACGCTCCTGTGTACGTTCGGATTCGACGGATGAGATGCGGGTCTTCCTGGCGAAGGAGAGCACCATGGGTGTCGCAAAGGTCACTCATGGACTCCAGGGACTTGTACGACGCCTCGGCGACGTCAATGACAGTGTCCGGGAGCTCCCACACCACAGTCAAGCTGGCCACCCCTGTGCAACGTGCGAACCCGTCGTCACCTCCGATAGCCCACCAGCAACACCGGCCATCGGGCATGGGTGACCCAGGCATCAAGGTGCCATCCGGTTCGACTAGCCGCTGGTCACACAGCACGTTCACGTGACGCTCACCAGGGTCATGTCGGGGTGGAGGCTCCGCAACGCATCCACGAGGGCCCGTGCTGCCTCATGGTCATCGCACAGGGTGGTCCTCTGGACTCGTTCGGTTTCGACGGTCGGACGCTTGCCGATGTGGTGGGTGACACGCTCTTCGGTTACCTCGTACACTACGGTGACACTCATGATGGCATCCCATGCCCCACGGAGTTCGTACGCCAGTCCCGCCGGTAGATGGTGTTCCAACGATCCCACACTGCTGGTCCGAGGTTGATGCCGTACCGTGAAGCCACCTCCGCAAGGAGGATGAACACGTCGCCAATCTCCTTCTGCATCTCCGCCAGCCACTCGTCCGGGGTGCCACGAATCCCCTGGTAGTGCTTGACCGCGCAGCGGGACAACTCACCGACCTCTTCCGTAAGGGCTAGTGCAACCAGCGTGGGTGGGCAAGCGTCGTTGTCACCGAAGTTGTGCACGTGCCACTCATGGATGTCCTTCTGGTACTCCCCAAGGGACTGCATTGACCAGCCTGGCGGTGGGATGTCTGCGTCGGTCATCATCACTTGTCCTCTAGGTCGCGGATGTCATCAGGTATGACCCCGGTGTGTTCGTTCCACCAGGCTGCCATGCGTTGCACTACGTCTGCCTGCTCGTTGTCCACGTGCATGACCCGGACCTCACTGGGAGTGTCCTCGTCCAAGGTGCGGGTGTAGATGGTGACCTGGTGACCACCTTGCACAGGGGCAGCGAACGTGATGGCCACGTTTACCGGGAAACCGCCGTCACCCTTCTCGTCAGCCTCGCGGAGGATCCGCATGGCAGCAGCCTGGGCTTTGACCACCAGGGCCACGCGCAGCATGGCCATTCCCATCTCGTGGGCTGCCTTGTCCAGCGGTGACTCATCAGGGGGCATACGGTTCCTCCAGGTCAGGCTGGGACTTGTCCCAGTGGGTTAGGCGACGTCTGTACCGGGTCTGCTGTTCTCGATGCCGAGGGTCTTGTTCCAGGCGCAGGAGGTACGTCATCGAGTGATTCGCGGCCGAGCGCTCATCTTCATCGAAGCCACCCCAGATACCGTAGGCAATCCTCGCCTCGCAAGCTTCAGCCAGGCACGCTAGGCGGATGGGGCATGCCAGGCAAACAAGCTTGGCCTGCTCCCGTTCGAAGGTGTTCTTCGGTGCAAAGAACGCGTCTTGGTCCTCCAAGGGTAGCGCCACGCAGGCAGCATCTTGCCACTGCTCAACCCACGTGCTGAGAAGGTGTGTGCGGCTACCTCTCACGCATTCGCTCCCCGTGTTTTTTGCACCACAACGTCTAGTATATGTGGAAGGGGTGTGGGGCTTCAAGCGATACCTGGGGGTTTCGCAAACTGGATTTGCGACCTGTAGAGCACGTGGGGAATTACTGGTCTACGTATAGCCAGGACTAGTGGTTTTTGTGCCCAGTATCCCTTATGCAAGAAGGTGCTGCGTTCCCCTGGAAATGGAGTCACGCAATAACCCGTAGTCCGGCGGCCAATCCGTTTCCTGCCCCCTGTACTTAGCTCTCTCTGCCCCTATCCCATGTGGGTAGCTAACAGGGTAAAGAGAGAGCAAAACAGGGTGAATTATGCGGAATTGCGCGACCTGGGTTATCACGCGTTTATTCTCGCGGGTGTGCTTCGGGAATAAGTGACAGTACATCTCGCTTGATGGTCTCTGGGTCTTCCCATACCATTGAACCATGACCGAGAACGTTGCACCCTCGACTGGTGACAGCGACCTGATGCCTGTGTCAGAGCGCTGTGTGATCAACGCCTCGCAAGCCATCCATCACCTTCGAAGCGGCCAAGACATTACCCCTCACGACCTGTCGTTCGAGAAGGGATCTCTCGATCACTGCGCCGTGGTAGATGTGGGTACGATCGTTGCGATCGTGAACACGTACCGCAAGGGGTTATCTTCCGCCGGGGTGGCGGCACACATAGGTGTCGATCCTGCTACCCTAGGGGAGTGGCTGGCCTGGGGCCGGGAGCCGGGCCGGGAACCATACCACACGTTGGCTGTACTGGCGACCATGGCATTGCGATCCGTAGAGGGTAGAGCAGTCGATGCATGGACAGGTGCGTTCGACAAGGATTGGAGAGCAGCACAGCAGTGGTTGCAAGCACGGTTCCCTCAGGACTACGCTACAGGCCGGGTGCAGGTCGAGCATACCGGCGTGGTACAGCACCAGGTGTCACTGGAGCCCCTGACCCCTGCCGATGCCAGAGAGGTGGCGTCCATCCTGTCCACCGTTGGTGCACTTGACGAGGAACCGTTGGATGTCGAGGTGATCGACGATGACGGGTGACCTGAGAGCGCACCCCGGCTGGTCGCCCACCCACGCGGCACGTGACCTCGCACCGGAAACGACGGGCACCTGGGGGGATCTGAGCACACCCGAGAACCAGACCAACACCTGCCCGGAATGCCAGCACCCAGCGGGAGACCACACGCGGACGGGGATGCTAGCGTTCTGCCACCGCTACGGTTGCGGATGCATCCTCCCACAGACGGCCACCGGGGTAGCATCCTCCGCCCTACCGATCCGGCGTCGCAGGAAGCGGCCTGTCATGCTGTCGCCGCTCGCTACCCCGGTGGTCTCACTTCCACCCTCAACATCACCACGTCAGGCCTACACCAACCCCACACCGTCGAAGGAGCGCAGCGCATGACCATGCCCGACGAACCCATGCCCGCAGAGACAACGACCAGCACCCCTGTGTTCAGCACTCCGACGATGAGCAACGACGAAACGCCGGACATGGACGGGGACGCGGACGACAACCTGCCGTTCGAGGGTGAACGGACCATTAGCCTGCCGTCAGCGCCGTAATGGGCGAGCTGGCCTCAACCCTCTTGGAGCTCCCGCAAGCCTCACCACAAGACGCGGAGGAGCACTACGTGGGTCGCACTCACGCTGATGCCGGGCGCACGTTGCCGCCTGAGGGAACGATGTGCGAATGCGTGGCCAACCACAACCCGCTGGTGCGCCCGGAGTCATTGCAGCCTTGGCCGCTGATTGGCGGACCGCTCTTGTGGGTGTGCCCCATCACGTTCATGAACACCCTGCTGCTCTTGGACGAGTACGAGGAGGAGCACGGCATGCCCCCGAGGGCAGTTACGTCCAAGTACAGCCTGTACACGCGGCAACTGGCGCAGGCTACCTGGCGCACGCTGGGCAGGCCGCCGAAGACCGTCCCGTTTGAGGACCTGTTCACCATGCCGCTCCCATCACCGAAGCGGCATTCAAGGCGGACTCCTGGAGGCACACCCTGATGTCCACGTCTCCCTACTCCATCGACGACATCGCACAGGTGTGTCACGAGGCCAACCGCGCGCTCCAGCACGTGCAGAACGACCCCACGATTCCAGTGTCACCGCCGTGGGCCGAGGTCGATGAGGAGACACGGGAGTCAGCGCGGGCGGGCGTGGAGAATGCCCTGGCGGGTGCAACCCCGGAGCAGTCGCACGAGGCGTGGTTACAGTTCAAGCTCGCCAATGGTTGGCAGCTGGGTCCGGTCAAGGACGAGGGTCTGAAGCAGCACCCGCTGCTGGTCCCGTACCACGCCCTGCCGGAGTCACAACAGGTCAAGGACGAGCTGTTCACCTCGATCGTGCGCATTTTGGGTAGTGCGCCTTGAGCGAGACCATCGAGCAGGAGATTGAGCGCCTTCGGCAGCTCATGACGCCACGCCTGACCAAGTACATCCCTAGCAAGCCCACTCCGAAGCAGGCAGCGTTCCTGCTACTGCCCCACCGTGAGGCGTTCTACGGCGGTGCCGCAGGCGGTGGCAAGTCCGAAGCCCTCCTCATGGGCGCCCTGCAGTACGTGGACCAGCCGGACTTCCACGCGCTACTCCTCCGGCGGACGTACTCCGACTTGTCCCTACCGGGAGCGCTCATGGACCGTGCGGAGTCATGGCTCCGGGGTACTGACGCGCGCTGGGTGGACAAGGACAAGACGTGGAAGTTCCCGAGCGGTGCAAGCCTGACCTTCGGGTACCTGGAGCACGAGGGCGACAAGTACCGGTACCAGTCCTCCGAGTTCCAGTACATCGGGTTCGACGAGCTGACGCAGTTCACCGAGACCATGTACACGTACCTCTTCAGCCGCCTGCGCCGGAAGTCGGAGAACGGCGTGCCTGGCCGCATGCGTGGTGCAGCGAACCCGGGTGGGCAAGGGCACCAGTGGGTGCACAACCGGTTCCTGGTCGAGGGACGCAAGAAGGGTCGCATCTTCGTCCCTGCGGGGTTGGTCGACAACCCACACCTCCAGCGCGAGGAGTACGAAGAGAACCTGCAGGAGCTCGACCCGGTCACGCGTGCACAGCTGCTCCACGGTGACTGGAACATCCGCGAGCAGGGGAACCTGTTCAAGCGTCAGTGGTTCAAGCTCGTGGACGAGCTCCCGAGGGGTGCAAAGCGTCTCCGGCTGGTCCGGTACTGGGACCTCGCTGCCACGGAGGAGAAGAAGGGCGAGGACCCTGACTACACCGCAGGCGTGAAGTTCAGCCTGTGCGAGGACGGGAACTACTACGTCGAGGACGTTGTCCGGTTCCGAGGCACCCCGGCAAAGAACGAGCAGGTGGTGCGCCTCACAGCCCTCCAGGACGGCAAGACGCTGTGTTCCATCTGGATGGAGCAGGAACCGGGCAGCGCAGGCGTGAACAACATCGACAACTACCGCCGCCACGTTCTCCGAGGGTGTGTCTTCCGTGGCGACAAGCCCACCGGTTCGAAGGTAGACCGTAGCCGCCCTGTGAGCGCCGCAGCGGAGAACCGCCTCATCCGAGTTGTCAAGGCGCCCTGGAACGACGCGTTCTTCGACGAGCTCGAAGCATTCCCAACGGACGGGGCACACAAGGACCAGGTGGATGCCCTCAGCGGAGCGTTCAGCAAGGTCGCGAAGCGGTCGCGCTTCTACGACGGTGTCCGCCGCAACGTCAACATCTGGTCGTAAGGAGCCCTCATGCCCGTCGATACCCAGTACGCCATCTCCGAGACCCTGTTCCAGGAGAACATCGAGCAGGACCACTACCGGTCCCTCCAGTTCGCGAAGGCCTGGGAGGCGTACGAGGGGAGACTCCCGAAGCCCCTGAAGGTGGAGGGAGCGTTCGACGACAACGTGCGCATCAACCCTGCACAGGGGGTTGTGGACGCTGGTGTGTCGTTCCTGTTCGGCGACGAGCAGGGCATCCAGTGGACGTACCAAGGCGACGATCCGACCAACCCTGAGGCAGCACCGTCTTGGTTGACTGCCCTGCGGCAGGCGTGGAAGGCCAACAAGCAGGACACGCTGCTCATGGGCGTCGGCATCAACGGCGGCGTGTGCGGGCACGTGTTCATCAAGCTCCTGCCACGCGGCGCAGGTCGAGACGGGTCGTTCCCGCAGCTGGTGAACCTCGACCCAGGCAACGTGCACGTGGACTGGAACCCGAACGATTGCACCCAAGCGTGGCGGTACACCATCACGTACACGACCGTGGACGAGACCGCTGAGCCGAAGCGCGCCCTGGCACGCCAGCAGGTGATCGACTCCGTCCGGGACGCGAACGACGTGATCCAGTCGTGGACCATCACCACGAACGAGCAGGACTTGACCGCCGGAGCACAGTCCCCGTGGCTACAGGTGGGCCCCACTGTGAAGTGGGACTACCGCTGGCCGCCGATCGCGGACTGCCAGAACCTCGTGGTGCCGAACCAGTACTGGGGCATGGCAGACCTTGAGGAACCCGTCGTCGACGTGATCTCGTCCCTCCAGTTCATGCTCAGCAACCTCAACAAGATCATCCGCATCCACGCCAACCCGAAGACGCACGCGAAGGGTCTTACGCCGGACCTCGTGTCCGAGATCCAGATCAGCCCGGACGGCGTCATCGCGTTGCCAGACCCGGAGGCAGAGCTCAAGAACCTCGAGATGCACTCCGACCTGTCTGCAGCACAGGGCGTGTACAACGGTGTACGAGCAGCGTTCGACGAGATGACCCAGACGCCGGAGATCGTGCGTGGGCAGACCAACGCTGCGAGTTCCCAGCTGAGCGGTGTCAACCTGTCGATCCTGTTCGCACCGCTGCTCAAGCGGACTGCCAAGAAGCGCCGCACGTACGGCGACATGCTCCTCGAGTTGAGCTTGCGCATCCTGGAGCTGATGAGCGAGGACTTCATGGAGGCGGAGAACCTGCTGCAGATCCAGTGGCCTGACGTCATGCCCGGCAGCGCGTTCCTGCAGCGGCAGTCGCTCCTGGTGGACAAGCAACTCGGTGCGAGCACCGACACGCTGCTCGCGAAGCTCGGGTACGACCCAGCGACGGAGAAGGGCAACAACATGGCCGACATGGAGTCCCTCGGCCAGCTCCAGGCGAACAACGTAGGCACGAACATGAACCGCAACCCAGCCGGCGCAGGCCAAGGATTGGGGACGGAAGGTGCAGCCACTCAGACCTCTTGACGTGCCCGCACAGCCCCCGCTGCGGCAGGTGCTGTTGGAGGCGTTCTGGGTCACCACGTACAGCGTCACCGTGACACTCGTCGTACGTGGTCCCGCGTGGATCAAAGAGGAGGTGTGCCATGCCCGTGACTACGCCGTTCGACGAGGACGGAGCACTCTGGCCGCGTAAGCAGACCATTGCGTTGGCACAGCAACTCGACGACGAGTACACGCGCGTGCTGCAAGAGGTGCGTGCAGCAGAGAGAGCCTTGGACGCAGAGATCGCAGCGCGCAGAGCCGCTGGAGAGCCGATCACGGACGACTGGCTCCTCAAGAACGCCCGGTACCGAACCCTCGCGGCGCAACTGGAGCGGGAGATCGCAGACCTCGGGCCGGTGCTGTCCGCACGCACGCAGGCTGAGGCCCGGGACGCGGTGGAGGAAGCCATTGCGGTAGCACAAGACCTGACGCGAATCGGCCTGGCAGCGGATGCCGGAGACCCAGCTACCGCTGTGAACAACCTCTGGGTCCGGGTACCTACCGCGGAGATTGAGTCCGTCATCCAACATCCCCTAGGAAAGTCCGCGGTTCAAACGCTGTATACGCGGTTAGGATCTCAGGCCGGCATAAATCTGCAGACCCAACTGACCCGGGCGCTAGTCCTAGGGTGGGATCCCGCAACAACCGCAAGAGCCATCCAGCAAGCGCTCGGTTTCGTGCAGTCGAAGGCCCTGACAATCGCCCGTTCCGAACTACTCCGGGCCTACCGGACCGCTACCCTCGAGTCGTACAAGGCGAACTCCAGTTTGGTCACTGGGTGGATCTGGCACGCTGACCTGAGTGGGAGGACGTGCATTGCCTGCATCGCGATGAACGGCACTCGCCACCCGCTGACCGAGCAACTCGTGGGTCACCCCAACTGTCGCTGCGCCATGGTCCCGGATACGGTCTCGTGGGCCTCGATCGACCCGAGTCTGTCTTCCCTGGACGGGGACAAGCCCACTGTGCCAGACGGTGACGCGTCTTGGGCCGCTCTCACGACTGACGAGCAGCTGGCCTCGCTCCCACAGCAGTACGTGAACCGGATCGCGTCGGGTGAACTGTCGGTGTCGGACTTCGTCCAGATGCACGACATCCCCGGGTACGGTCCCGTGTACCTCCCCAAGCCGCTTTCGCAGATCGGAGGGTGACATGCCGACGCCCTGTTTCTGGATGGACCACACCGACACCGGAGAGGTTGCGCTACGACGCTACCACTCGCAGAAGGAGTCCGCGGGTTGGACGTGCGAAGCTGGGTGGCACAACGCGTTCGTGTTCATCAACGAGCGGGTGCCGTACACTCTTGCGGAGCACCACGACGACTCGGGCAACACGTGGTGGGCTTACCCGCTGGCCACAAGCGTGTTCCCGGAACTTGCGCACGACGACTCTCGCTGGCCGACAGAATGCCAGAAGGGTTGCGGCTACCGATTCACCGACGACGACCAGTGGCAGGTCTGGATCAGTGAGGTGATGCGTCGTGCTGACAACGGCGAGGAGCGCGTCCTGCACGGGAGTCACATCCCGCCGTCGATCCCGACCGCTGAGCCTGGTGGGTTGTGGAACGCCCTGTGGCAGCGCGGCGGTTGGACCAACCCCTCGAAGCCCGACGACGGCATCTGGCTGATGGCACGCTGTCCCAGCATCAGCGGTGGCTACGGCAACGACTGGGGCGTTGACCAGCGCGCGTCTAGCGGCGGTTACTGGGCACGTACCGGCGACCCGCGCAACCCGCCGAGTCTCACCGTCAGCCCGTCCATCCAGACCGGTGACTACCATGGCTTCCTGCAGAACGGCGTCTTCACCGACCACGTGGGGTGATGCACATGCAGAGCAACCTCGACACGCAGTTCGTGCACATGACGTGCGACATCCACTGCGGGTGCCTGCCGGCTGTGTGGATCGAACCGAACCCAGCGGGCACCGGGATCGTGATGCACCTGTACCACGACGCGACCGTCGCTCGGGTGCTGCGGTCCGAAGACGGTCACCCCTGAAGCTCCGCTAGGGGTACGAGGGCGGCTACCTCTTCGATCGTGCGGACGGTCGCGATGAGGTAGCCCCACTCGTACACGTTGAAGCACGCTCCCTCAAGTGCCTGGGCGCATGCTTCAGCACCGCCCACTAGTGCGTACACCGCTGCCTTGACGCGCCAGCGCCCGTCCGCGGATCTCATCGGTGTGAGTCCCGCCACTCCTGCAGCTGCCGCAGGCCTTCGATCTCCGCCTTGTTGAGCGGGCGGTGACCGATCCGGTTCACCTTGAACGGCTCACCGAACTCCCGCAGCGGCCATTCCATCGACGGCGTACCCTCGAAGAACTCGACCCGCGTTTCACCTGTCGGACGACCTTCCCACATGGCCGGCTCGATCACCTTCACCCGAGCGGTGTACGTGTCCCACTGCTGCGTCTTCGCTCCCGGCGGGAAGGTGCACACCGAGTACTCGACGATGTCCCCGACCCGCAGCTTGTCCACTGTCACCAATGCCATCAGAACTCCCCTCGATTCATCGCCTCGATGACCTCCATCTGGCGTTCGTGCTCGTACCCCTCTGGGTCCCACCTGCTGCCGGCGTCCTCCAACCAGCGCTCGTAACCCTGCTCCGCAGCCACCTCTGCCATCGCGTCGAGGTACTCACCGTACTCCTCGGCGGGGATGGTCACACCCATCCCGTCCCACACGATCGGCTCTGGCGTGTTCCGCATTGTCATCTCCCTCAGCTAGCTTCCGGCCAGCGGACCTTGATCCGACGTGCGACCAACGAGTGTCGCACCTGGGCCGCGATGGACTGCAACGCCCAAGTCTTCCTCGCGGGCGATTCGCACATCCAACGTGCGGTATCCACGAAGTACCCTCCCTCGGCGTTTGCCATTGCCTCGACTGTCTCGGCAACGGCTACCTCGATCTCGTCCCGGGTGTAGTACTTCGCGCGCAACGTGCGTGCGATGTAGTTCCCCATCGTCTCGACCGCGTCCTGCTTGTCCATCGTTCGTCCCCTTTGGGTCTGCGCCTGTTGTCCTTCTTACTTAAAGTATATGATGGTCGAGGGCAGCAATCAAGGGGTTCTGAGAAATTGCCGGCAGGAATTTTCCGACGATGGGAATCCCCACCCGCCTGGGTCTTCCAGCGACAACGGGCAACCACCCTGTGCACACGCAACGCCTCGTCGGGCGGATCCGTCGGGGTGAAAACGGCTATACTGGAGGATACGCATCGAATTGTCCCGCGAACCGGTGAGGTGTGCTACTTATGTTGCCCTTCGGAAAAAGTGCCGCTACTCCGATCCCAGGGGCGGGTGGGAATAGCACGGTAGATTCGGTTAGTGGACTCGAGGGATCCCACATACACTAACTAGTGAGGAGGTGGTGCAGAATGGCGCAGGACGCCAACACCACAGCACAGGGCCAGGTGCCCACCAAGGCGATGCTCGACTGGATCCAGCAGCGACTGGCCGTCAACCGGATCCTCTTCGGTGACGCGACCATGACGCTACCCGACCCACCGAGCGACCCTCCCCAGCCGCCGGCTCCAGCGGACCCTCCCGCTCCGCCACAGCCCCCGGCGCCAGAACCGCCCGCTCCGTCGGATCCAGGGCAGGACCCGAAGACCTTCGACGCGGCGTACGTTCAGCAGCTCCGTCAGGAAGCTGCCGCTCATCGAGTCAAGGCGAACGAGCTCCAGACGGAGCGAGACGCCCTGGCGGCCAAGGTCAAGGAGTTCGAGGACGCGAACCTCACGGACAAGCAGCGCCTGGAGCAACAGGTTCAGGAGCTGACGACCTCCGGAGCGACGCTGACGCAGCGGGCGCAGGACGCCTTCTTGCGGGCAGCGATCGCCGAAGGGTCGATCCGGACAGGTTGCGTCGATCCTGGAGCCGCTCTCGCCATCATCAAGACCGATCCGGCCTGGTGCCAGAAGGTCGTGTGGGATGGTGACAGCGTCACCAACATCGACGTGGTCCTCACCGAGCTGCTGGAGCAGAAGGCGTACCTCAAGGGCGCCCCTGCGCCAACGCCACCTCCAGACCCAGGCGGCCCGACGAACGGTGCGCGGCCCGACGGAGGTGCAGCGTTGACTCGTGACGACATCAAGAAGATGACGCCGCAGCAGATCAACGAGCGTTGGCCAGAAGTCCAGAAGGTCCTCGCCGGGCCATGACTCGAAGGAGCTGAGCAGCCGCAATGGCACTCGACAACTTCATCCCGGAGGTGTGGTCCGCGCGCCTCCTGGTGAACCTCTACAAGTCGATGGTGTTCGTGAACCTCGCGAACCGCGACTATGAGGGTGACATCCAGCAGGCCGGTGACACGGTCCGCATCACCTCGATCGGTGCAGTCACCGTCGGTGACTACACCAAGAACACCAACATCGGGTCGCCGCAGGTCCTCACGGACGCGCAGGCAACCCTTACCATCTCGCAGCAGAAGTTCTTCAACTTCCAGATCGACGACGTCGACGCTGCGCAGAGCAACATCCGCGTCATGGACGGCGCCATGGTGGAGGCTGCGTACGCACTCGCGAACGTGGCCGACGCCTATGTCGCGGGCATGTACGCGGACGCCGGGTCGACCGTAGCGTCGGACGCTGCGCCGGCGACGCTGAACACGTCCGGGACCACAGGTACCAGCGCTTACGAGCGTCTGGTCGACCTGTCGGTCGTGCTCGACGACAACAACGTGCCCGAGGACGGCCGCTGGGTCGTCGTTCCCCCGTGGGTCGAGGGGCTTCTGCTGAAGGACGCGCGGTTCGTGTCCTTCGGCACGCCCCAGAACCTCGACAACCTGCAGCGGGGCCGGATCGGGCAGGTGTCCGGGTTCACGGTGTACAAGAGCAATAACCTCGTGCACAACGTGAACGGGTCGAGCCAGGACGTGTACAACATCATGGCCGGGCACTCGATGGCCATCTCGTACGCCGACCAGATCAACAAGGTCGTCGCGTACCGGCCGGAGCAGCGCTTCGCCGACGCGGTCAAGGGCTTGCACCTCTACGGTGCGAAGGTCGTTCGGCCGCAGGCCCTGGCTGTCCTCAAGGGCAGCACGACCTGAGTGAGCGGGGTGGGCGTGGACCGGTAGCTACGCCCACCCGCTGACTCTGACCCCGTTCGACAAACTTCGATCCCTCTGGAGGGAAAGCAACCATGGCACGTACCGCCATCGCGGTCACGGATCTGCCGTTCGACGGCGGCGTGGCCGAGCCGGCCGGGACCAACGCGGACCCGACCAACGGCATGTTCCTCGACGCGGGTGGTGTCGACGACCGCGCACTACTGGTCGCGCACAACACTGCTGCTAGCGCCGAGAACGTGACGGTCCGCGCGGGCAACTACCCGCCCGCGTCGCAAGCACTGCTCGGTGACCTGGTCACCAGCGTCGCGGCAGGAGGCCGCGCATTGATCGGTCCGCTCTCGTCCGCTCGGTTCGCCCAGGCAGACGGAACCGTGAACGTCGACCTCGCGGCCGGCTTCACGGGGACGCTTTACGTCGTCAAGCTCGCCAAGGGCTGACGGATCGGAACGAGCTGGGGCCGGGTCCTCCTCCTGCTGGCCCGGCCCCAACCCGAAGGGAGGTGAACTGTGCCGGTTCGCGACTCGATGCTAACGGACCTCATTCCGTACGTCCGTGACCTGATCAACGATCCTACACCGCAGGGTGTCACGCCTCAGTTCACCGATCAGCAGGTGCAGGACAAGCTCGACGTCCACCGCCTGGACGTTCGCCAGCGGCGGTTGATGCAAGCCGACACGCTTGGGGACGGCACCAACGGCACCGAGAAGGGCGTCATCTACTGGTTCGAGTTCTTCGCGCAGATCCCGTTCTGGGAGTCGGACGCACAGATCCAGGGGCCCGGATGGGATACCCTGACTCCGTCGGAGTCCGACTGGTTGATCGGGCGCTGGGTGTTTGCGACCAGCCAGACGTTCCCGCTGTACATCACCGGCAAGCACTACGACGTGTACGCCACCGCTGTGGACCTGCTGACCATGTGGGAAGCGGAGCTCCGCAAGCAGAGTTGGGACTTTACCGCGGGCGGCGCGACTCTGTCTCGCTCCCAGCGCCTGAAGGCGATCCGAGACCTGAAGGGCGAGTACCGCAAGCGGCAGCCCCTACGCGTCATCCGCACGCGCCGTGGTGACCAGATGCCGTCGCTCGGGAGTGGCCGATGAGCGTCTCAGCAGATGACCTGGCAGCCATGACTACAGACGTCGAGTCGATCATGGACCAGCAGTGCATCATCGTCAACGTGGAACGTACCCCCAACGGCCGCGGTGGATCGACAGAGACGGAAACGGACCAGCCACCTGTGAACTGCATCGTGTGGCCTCCGCAGGCGCTGCCGACGATCCAGCAGTCGACGAGCTCCATTCGCGCGAAGCGTGAGTGGACGTTCCTCATCCCGAAGGGGACTGCCGTCACGGAGCACGACCGGATCAAGTACGGCACCCCGCAGATGCTGCTCGACATCACCGGTGTCGCGGACCCGGTCAGCTACGACGTTGGCATCACCCTCAAGGCGGAGCGGATCGCATGACCGTTGCCGTCAAGGTCGTGTTCAACCGCTTCCCGGAGCTGATCGGAGGTCTGGAGGCGAAGGCGGAGGCCGTCGTGACACAGGCTGCCCTCGAGATCGAGCAGGGCATGAAGGACCGCGCACCTGTGGACACCGGCAACCTCAAGAGCTCGATCCACGTCGTCGACTCCGCGCGGCTGACCAAGCTCGTCGGGACCAACGTGTTCTACGCCGCGTACCAGGAGTTCGGGACAGCACGTAACCCCGCGCACCCGTTTGCGATCCCTGCGGCGGAGGAAGTCCGTCCTCGGTTCATCGCGGCGATGGAGGCGGTGTTGTCGCTGTGAGCTCGAACGCGTTGGACGCGATGTTGTACAGCGCCCTGACCGGTGACTCCGCCCTCACGGACATGCTCGCGACTGCAACGTCTGTGTGGAAGGACGGCCAGGTGGATGAGGAAGCGCCGTTCCCGTACGTCGTGTTCTCGTCTCCTGCACTCACCGACACGTACGTACTCGGCAACGGGTACGGGTACGCGGACCACATGTACACCATCAAGGGCGTCGCACAGGGGTATGACAGCGCTTCGAAAGCTCAGGACATCGGCGAGCGGATCTTCGCGTTGATCAACCTCCAGACGTTCACGCTGTCCGAGGGCACGATGCTCCTCCTGCGGCGCGAGACGGGCGTTGACTTCCCCATGACGGAAGACAACGAGGTGTACCACCACAACGGCGGCGTCTACAGGATCGAGGTGCAGTAGTGACTGAACAGCCTTCGGCACCCGCAGCTCTAGCGGAGGCTGTCGAACCAGCTCCCGCCCCTGCGGTGCAGGAAGCACAACCAGCGGCCGCACCTGCGGAGCAGCCAGCGGCTGAGCCCGCTCCGGTCGTCGAGCCCACACCCGAACCGCAGGTCGAGCTTGCTGCTCCGCAGGAAGCACCGCCGGAGCCGGAAGTCGAGTTGGCACCGACGGTCGAGCCACCGGAGGAGGTAGAGGTCGAGCTCGCTCCCGAGTACGTTCCACCGTCCGCGAGCGTGTCGACGAGTGACGCACCCGTGCAGGGCTCCTACCGTGTGGTCTGCGACGGGATCAACTACATGGTCGGGTCGGAGGAGAGACGTGCGGAGAAGGACGCCGTCGTGACCGACCCGCTACCTCAGTGGCTGGTCGATCAGGGCTACGTCGTGAAGGAGGGTGAGTAGCGTGGCGTTCGCTCACGGTAGCAAGTCGCGACTGTACCTCGACGGGCTGGACATCACGACCATCTTCAAGTCGATGACGGACTCCCTCTCTGTCGACGAGGCCGACACGACCACGTTCAACCCTGCGGGTGCCCACAAGTCGTCCATCCCAGGGCTGCTCTCCGGTGAGGCATCCGCTGACGGGTTCTTCGACGGGACCACCGGTGGCATTGCTACGACCGGTACGGACTACGCACTCAACTCCCGCGTTGGCTTGGACGGGCTTACGCTCGTGTACCTGCCGCAGGGAGACGGGTTCGGAAACGTCGCGCGCATGAAGAGCGGGTCGCTGACCAAGTACGAGGTCAAGACCGGTACCGACGCCGCGGGCGAGGCATCGTTCGCGTTCGTGTCCGACGTCGCGACGGAACCCGGAGTCGTCGAGCACGTCCTGCAGGCGGAAACCGTCAGCGGACAGTCGAGCTCCATCGACAACGGTGCCGTTCCTGGTGCAACCCAGAACGGAGGTGTCGGGTACCTGGAGGTCACCACGATTACCGGTACCACGCCGTCGTTGACCGCCAAGATCCAACACTCGGCCGACAACGTGTCGTGGGCCGACCTCATCACGTTCACCGCCGCGACTGCGATCGGTGGACAGCGGGTTGCGGTCGCTGGGACCGTAAACCGCTACACGAGGGCACTGTGGACCATCGCTGGTACCACGCCTTCGGTCACGTTCAGCCTCGTCTTCGGACGGAAGTAGGAGAGGAGCACCGCAGGTGGCATTCGCACATGGGTCCAAGGCGTCGCTCAGCGTCAACGCCACGGACATCTCGACGTACCTCAAGTCGACGGGCCTCTCCCGGTCCATCGACGAGGCCGACACGACGACTCTGCAGCCCGCAGGGTCACACAAGTCGTCCATCCCGGGTCTCATCGACGACGAGATCCCCCTGGAGGGTCTGTTCGACCCGGCAGTAGACGCAGCCATCAACACCGTCATCGCGGGTGGCGCGCTTGTCGCGTTCATCTACGGCCCGCAGGGCACGACGACGGGCAACGTCAAGTACTCCGGCAACGGGTACTTCACGAAGTACGAGGTCAAGTCCGGCACCGACGGTGCTGGCTCGATCACCGGCACCTTCAAGGCCTCCGGCGCCGTCACGCGCGGCGTCTTCTAGGTCAGTCCACCACCCTACGGCACTAGGGAGCAACGATGTCTGAAGCAACACCAGAGACCGCCCCTGTCACCCCGGCGGAGCAGACGGAGAACGGGCACACCCCTGTGCAACCGTCTGCTCCGCTGGATGGCCACACGTTCGCGTCGATCGACGAGATCCTCGCGGCGCCGGATGTCCGGACGGAGACGATCTGGGTCCCGGAGTGGCGGTCGAACGTCACGCTGCGCGGCCTATCGAAGGCAGAACACATCGACCTCAAGCGCGAGGCGACGGTCGGCGGCCAGATCGACACCGACAAGCTCGAGATCCTCATGCTGATCGAGGCGTGTGTCCAGCCCAAGTTCGAGCGTCACCACTTCGGACAGCTAGCGCAGAAGTCCGTGTTCGTCGTCGACCGCTTGAACCGCAAGATCCTCGAGTTGTCCGGTCTCCGGAATGAGGACCTCGCAGAGATGCGGAGGACGTTTCAGAACTGACTACGACCTGCGCGGGGTGTTCGTGCTCGCGCGGAGCCTCGGCAAGACCGTCGACGAACTGCTGACAGGCCAGCGCCGCCCGCTGTCGACGTTCGAGTTCATGCAGTGGGTGGCACTAGCCGCGGTTGAGGAAGAGGAGAGGCCGGAGTCGTGACGACCGCTGCGGAGCTGTTCGTCAAGGTCGGGTCTGAGGTCTCCGGTGCCCTCGGCGGTCTGGGGCTGGTCGACGCTGAGGTCAAGAAGCACGAGGTGACCTGGTCGTCCCTCGGCGGGACGATGTCCAAGGTTGGTGGCGCGACTGTCCTCGGTATAGGCGCGATTGGTGTGGCGTCTATCCACATGGCGGGCGAGTTCCAACAGTCTACTAACGTGCTCGTGACTGCCGCGGGAGAGTCACAGAAGGCTTTGGGTGGTATCCGCAAGGGGATCCAGGATATCGCCACCTCGACCGGGACTTCGTGGCAGAACCTTGCTGCGGGCGAGTACATGATCGAGAAGGCTGGGTACCGTGGTGCGGACAGCCTCAAGATCCTGCGTGCTTCCGCGCAAGGCGCACGCGAGGAGAACGCAAGCCTCGCAACGGTCACGAGCGCCGTCACCTCGATCATGGCTAGCTACCACATCCCGGCGAGCCAGGCGGTCCAGGTCACGAACGCTCTCAAGACCGGCGCTGGGTCTGCCAAGACGACCATGGAAGAGTTCGCAGGGTCGCTCGGTTCTGTGTTGCCGATCGCTGCGAAGGCCGGCATCAGCTTCCCACAGGTCGCTGGTGCCATCGGGGAGATGACCTCCCACGGGTTGACCGCAGACCGCGCAACGCAGATGCTGGCGAACACCATCCAGTCGCTCCAGAACCCGACGCACCAGGCGATCGCGGAGATGGGGCAGATGGGCCTCAACGCTACGACCGTTGCGTCGCATCTGGGCAAGGTCGGGCTCACGGGCACGATCAACGAGCTGGTGACGGCGATCACGCAGCACATGGGCAAGTCCGGGCTGGTCATCCAGTCGGCGTTCAAGCAGTCGCAGATCGCCGGGCAGGACCTGAACACGATGCTCAAGGCGATGCCGCCGAACCTCCAGAACCTCGCGAACCAGTTCCTCGCCGGGCACTTGACGCAGACGCAGTGGGCTAAGGACCTTCGAGCGTTGCCGCAACCCGCCGCGAACCTCGAGCGCCAGATGGCGAGCCTAGCGAACCGGTCGCACGGGTTCAACGACATCATCCGTCAGGGTGGTCCCAACGCGCAGACGTTCTCGGCCGCACTGGCACAGATGACCGGAGGTTCGGTCGGGCTTAGTACTGTGCTCCAGTTGTCCGGAGACAGCGCCGCGGGCTTCGCGACACGCGTGCAGGCGACGAACAAGTCACTGCACGACAGCGCTACGTCTGTCGAGGGGTGGTCCTCGACCTCGAAGCTGTTCAACGTGGAGGTCGACAAGGCGAAGCAGAAGTTGGACTTCCTCGCCATCACGATCGGCTCTCACCTCATTCCCGTCGTGACATCCGTTGTCGGGTGGTTCTCCAGACACACCTCTGCTGCGATCGCACTCGCCGGGATCATCGGCGGAGTACTGACCGCCTCGGTGATCGTCTTCTCGGCCCGCATGGTCATCGCAGTCGCACAGGGTGTTGCAGGCTTCGCCAAGCTCATTGCGCAGGGTGTGGCCTGGGTTGCTGCGAATGCGGCAAGCTTCGCAGAGACGGCCGCCCTGTGGACCATGTATGCTGCGGAACAGGCAGCGAGCATCGCAACGCAGATCGCGCAGTTCGCTACCCTCATCGCTTCGAAGGTCGCCGCAGGGGCCGTCTGGCTCGCTACGAACGCTGCGATGGTCGCGTCGAACGCTGTCGCGGCAGCTTCCGCAACGGCAGCGTTCATCGCAGAGAACGCAGCCACGCTAGGGATCGTTGCGGGCATCGCCGTTCTGGTTGCCGCGATCGTTTACGCTGCCATGCACTGGAAGCAAGTGTGGGGCGACATCAAGAACGCAGCCCTAGATGCATACCACTTCCTCGACAACAACGTGTTCCATCCCGTGGCGCATGCGTTCACGTGGCTGTGGGGACAGATCCAGGGAGTGTGGCACGACATCTCCGGCTTCCTCAAGATGTGGGGGCCTGTTGCGCTTGCGTTGTTGGTGCCGTTCATCGGGATCCCGCTGTACCTCTTCACGCACTGGCACCAGGTCGTCGGCTTCATGCACACGGTGTGGACCGACGTCAAGAACACCGTCGTTACGGACGTCAACGCGATCATTGCGTGGCTCAAGGGGTTCCCGAGCAACATCGTTCACGCACTCGGCGATGTCGGGAACCTGTTGGTGAACGCCGGCAAGGCGATCATCCAAGGGCTCTGGAACGGCATGAAGTCCACTTGGCACGACGCTACGGGCTGGATCAGCGGGCTTGGTGGCTGGATCAAGGCCCACAAGGGCCCGATGGACAAAGACCAGGTGCTCCTGTGGAACGAGGGCCAGGCGATCATCCAGGGCTTGGTTGGCGGCATGATGTCCCAGATGCCGCTGCTGGAAGCCTCACTCGCGAAGGTCACGTCGACGATCACTTCTGGCGCGGCCGCGAAGGGTGTCCTGGGCGACATCGCAGCTGCGGTTGCACCGACGAAGCAGTCCAACACTGTCTCTGCGACCATCGACTACGCGAACGCGCGGTCCGCGGCGCTGGCTCAGGCACCTGCGGTAGATGCTGCGAACGCGAAGGTCGCGGCACTAACTGCGGAGTACGACAAGCTGTCCAAGGCCCTCGCGAACAAGGAGGCAGCAGACAAGTCGAGCCTTGCTGCAGCGCAGAAGCACGTCCAGGCGCTAGAGGACCAAGCCCGAGCAGCGCGTGAGTCCGCAGCTGCGATGCCGTCTCACACCAAGGCGGAACGGGACGCAAAGGCAGCTGCAGAAGACCACGCACGCGCCCTTGGAGACGAAGCACACAGCGCGCAAGAGGCGCTGACAGCCCTCCGGCAGCACGACGCTACGATGACAGCGTCGCTACAGAACCAGCTGTCGAACGCACAGAAGGCGCTGTCCGCTGCGAAGCAGGCGGCGACTGGATCGACGCAGGCTCTCCAGCAGGCGGAGCAGGCTGCGCAGGACGCTGCCAAGACACTGGTCAGCTCCGTCCAGTCAGACGTCAACGCCTTCGCGTCTACGGTGTCGAGCTTCACGAACAGCATCCAGCAGTCTCTGACCAGCGCTCTCCCGACCATCGGGCAGCTGTGGGACCAGCTCGGACAGGGCGGGAACCAGTCCGTCCAGGGTCTGCAGGACAACCTCAACCAGATCCTGACGTCGACGCAGAACTTCGCCGGGGACCTACAGAACCTCGCTGCCGCAGGCGCGTCGCAGGACCTCGTGCAGCAGATTGCAGCTATGGGTGCCCAGGCTGGCGACGCACTTGCACAGCAGCTCCTAGCTGCCGGTCCGACCGCGATCGCGTCGCTGAGCAAGTCCATGCAGGCTATCAGTGACTACGCTACCGGCGCCGCGAACAAGCTCGCTCAGTCCTTCTTCGGTCCAGGGGCGTCGGCACTGTCGCAGTTCATCACGGGCCTCGAATCCGAGTTCCCGGAGCTGCAGTCAGCACTGAACCCGCTCATCACTGAGATCAACCAGCTGTTCGGTGCCGCAGGGCTAGCTGGACCTATCGCGGCTACGCTCGCAGGTGCAGGTGCAGCTGCGAAGCCACCGACGACAGCTCTCCCAGGTGGCCCCGTCGTAGCGCCGGCGCGCGTACCAACACTGAACGCAACCGTGAACGTCAGTGCGCCGGGAGCGACTGCAGGGGACGCCCAGACCATCGCACAGAAGACCGCTACCGCGACCGCTGACGCTCTCTCGAAGCTGTACACTGGGATCAAGGTGGGAACATGAGGTGCCCGAATTGCGGCAGGCTGTTGGAGCACGTCAACCTCAACGCTGATACGCCACCCTGGCTCTGCACCCCCTGTGCTAGGGGTTGGTGGAAGGCTGAGGTCGACAACGGGTCTCACTGGGAACCGGAGACGCGGTCGTTCGGTGCGAATACTGCTGTGATCATGGCGATGTGTGAGTCGGAGCGTGGCCAGCAGCACGCTGCGGTAGCTGCAGGAGGTAGGGGTTAGTGGCGATCACAGCTGGTACGCCGACACGGAACTTGCTCGGCGTTGCGAATGCGTCCATCTCCTGTAACACCCCCGTGGTGTCAGCCGGACAGGTCATGTACGCGACCATCGTGCATAACGGTCCGATGCAGGGTTCCGTTTCGAGCTCGATCTACACGCCGCCTGCGGGTTGGATCCCACTGGGTCAAGACTCGAGTGGGATGGCTTCGCTCTGGGTGAAGATCGCGACGGCGAGTGAACCGTCGTCGTACACTTGGACCTACACCGGAACGGGTAGCCTCCCAATCGCTGCGTTGATCGTTCCGTTGTCTGGTGTCGATACCGGCAACCCAGATGCGGTTGCAGTCACTTCAAACGTCATCAACACCAACATCACGACGCAAGCCTCTCAAGCCTGTCAAGGGCTTGGGGCTACCCAGGACCTCGTCTTCGGGTTCATGTTGGGCAGTGGCGGAACCTTCTCTGCGTCTGGGGGTAGCAGCCGCCAGGACATTAACACGACGAGCATCTACGTTGGGTTGTCGGCTAAGGCCGCGAACACTGCCGGGTCTTCGGTTACGCTGTCGAGCGGTGTCGCCAACATGTCGTACGTCACGTTGTCGTTGACACCGTCAGGCAATGGCGCGTGCTTCCTCGCTAGCTTCGGGTCGTCTGAGTGGTCGAGTACAACCGGTACCAACCTCGGCGAGCAGTACTCGAAGCCCGGGATCCTCGTCATGGCTGCCGTCGTGACGAACACCAACACCGGTGTCACCGTCAAGTGGAACGGCACCTCCACCGCACCGAACTTCACGCAGCGCGGCGGGTTCCAGCAACTCGGCAACAGCAGCTTCTACCTGAGCATCTGGTACTTCCGCATCCCCGCGAACCTCAACACGTTCGTTGGCGTCGTGCAAGGCAACATCCAAGTCACGACGACTGGAAACACGACGGGCATCATCCGCTCGGTCTACTACAGTGGCGCCGGAAACTTCATCGCTGGGACGTCGCCGATCGACTCTAGCAACTCCGTTAGCTACACTGCCGCTGCGAGTTACCCGGTGCCAGTGGACACTGCCGTCGCACCCAACGGACTTGTCACGTTCACCTTCAACAACTCAACGTTGGGTAACTCCGAGACGTGGACCTCTGACGCACGAATCGCCCGTCGCGAGCAGAACTTCTTCACCGACTTCACGTGGTTGCTGGGCGACGTCCTTCCCTACACCACCCCAGGTGCGACGCCGGCGTACACGATGTCCGTTAGCAGCTCCGCGAACGCTGCATCGGCAATTGTCGCACTCGCTGTCGCGCAGGCGCCACCGTTCGCACCGTCACTCACGTCACCGCCGAATGCGAGCTTCCAAGACCTGCAGTCCGGGTTCACGTTCACGTGGACGTACAACCCCGCCGTGGGTGGCAATACCCAGACCCAGTACTGCCTTCGCCGCAAGATCAGCGGTGCACCCTCGTACGAGTACTGGAACGCCGGAACGAGCGCGTTCCAGAGTACGCAGGTCTTCAACGCGTCGAGCTCGTCGTCGCTAACGTTCGCGCCGTCGCTGTGGACCGACGGGAACGTCTACAACTGGTCCGTCGCAAACGTCGACCAGGGTGGTACAGGCCCGTTCGCAACTGACAACACCGTCACGGCATCCGCACCACCGTCGGTTACGATCACGGCACCCTCCGGTACCTCCTCGACTGCGACGCCGTTGGTCAACTGGACAGATACGCTGCAGTCTGGTGCGGTACAGACCGCGTACCGCATCGTCGTGGAAAGTGGCACGTTCGGTACTACGCCCGGCTCCGGGATCACTGCTTGGGACAGCGGTGTCGTCTCAAGTTCCGCAACGTCGGCAGCGGTCGGGACCACGCTTTCGAACGGTACCACGTACCGGTTCTTCGTGCAGGTCACTGCAACCGGGCCTCAGACATCTGCCTGGGCCCACAGCGATGCGACCATCTCTTACGACGCGCCAGCACAGCCTGTGCTCACCGCAACGTGGGATGCGGCGAATGCGCGCACCACGCTAGCGTACCAAGGGCGCGACAACTTGTTGACGCTCGACGAGTCGTCGTTCGAGAGTACGCTTGGCACGTGGGGTAACACTGTCAACGCCGCGGTCGCGCGAACGACGAGCCAAGCACGCGATGGCATCGCATCGATGTCTATGACGTCTGTCTCAGCAGGCGACATGAGTGCGCAGACGGTGCCGGGTACGTCCGCGTATCCCGTCCTCGCGAACAAGACCTACACCGCTCTGGCCTCATTCCGCTCAGCTGTGAGCGCTCGAGCGTGCATGGTCATCATCCAGTGGTACACCGCTGCGGGTGCACTCATCTCGTCGTCGCAGTCCGCGACCGTCACGGATGGCACGGGTGGCTGGGTGCAGGCTGTGATTACCGCCGCAGCACCAGCAACGGCTGCGTTCGCGGCCGCAAAGGCGTACGTCGTTGCTACTGGTGCAGCGAACGAGGTGCACTACGTGGACGAGGTGTCGATCGCACCCGGGTCGTCGACGACGTGGTCTGTCGGTGGATTCACTGGCGCGGAGTCTGTCGTCATCGAGTCGTCGCTCGACCAGGCAAACTGGACCGGCGTACGTTCGAGCCCGACGGTCTTCGACTCACCGGCGGATCAGCAGGTGACACTGTTCGACTACGAGCAGGCGGGTGCGCAGACCGTCTACTACAGAGCTCGCGCGACCTTTGGCACAGGGGCATCGTTCGTCACGAGTGTGCCATCCGTGACTCAGAGCGTCGCTACGACCATCACGTCGTGGTGGCTCAAGGATCCGCTGACCCCTGCGGACAACATGACGATCCCGATCGCCGCAGATGCTCCGCCGCAGCGGATCCTACCGGAGATCGCTGGCATCTTTGCGGTCCTCGGTGGCAAGTACCCGGTGGTCATTACCGACGGTGCAGACAAGGCGGAGATCCTTGACTTCGACCTCCTCTTCACAGACAACCCGTCGTGGCTCAACTTCCAGAAGAACCGCAAGAAGGGTGCGACGCTCCTCGTACAGAGCGACATGGGTGAGCAGTGGTACATCCACTTCGACGGGCAGCCCGATCGTACGTCCGGCAAGCTCGCCGCGACGATCGTCCCGACTGCCAACCGTGTCAACGTGCCCGTGCGTCGGATCAACATCCGCGCACACGAAGTCGCGAGGCCATAGGTGTACAGCGTCACCCAAGCCTTCCTCACCGCGATTGCGACTAGCCATCGCATCGCTACGCGTGCGGAGTTGTGGTCCGGTATCGGCGGCACGAAGTTCCCTGTCGCGTTGAACGTGATCAGCGGGTCGGTATCCATCGACCGGACTGCACAGGTGCGCCGGCAGTGCTCGGTATCGCTCATCGACCCGACCGGCAGGTTGGTCCCGCAGGCTGCGGGTGACCAGCTGGCACCGTACGGCAACGAGCTGATCTTGTACCGCGGCGTGACGTACGGGAACGGGTCTACGGAGTTGCCGCCGCTCGGGGTATTCCGGATCGCGAAGTCGACGGTTGCGGACGACGGCACCGGCCCTGTGATCACGATTCAGGGGTACGACCGCTCACGGACGGTATCGCGGGCTGGGTTCCAGGACGTGTACGCCATCGCTGCAGGAACGAACGTCGCGACGGCGATCCAGACGCTCCTCAGTTCCGTCGTGTCTGGGCTCACGTTCAACATGGTTACGACGACGGTGACGACGCCGGCGATCACGTACACGGAGGATGACGACCCGTGGGCGCGTGCGCAGGACCTGGCTGCGTCCATCGGGTGTGAACTGTTCTTCGACGTCAACGGGATCGTGACCATGCGCCCGCAGCCGATTCCGACCAAGCAGTCGAGCGTCGACACGTTCGCTGAGGGTGGCAAGCTGCTTGAGATCCAGAACGAGTTCGACGACGACAAGGGGTACAACGGCGTCATCTTGACCAGTCAGGTATCCGGGGTTACGACAGGTGCAATACGGTCGGTTCAATGGGACGTCAACTCTAATAGCCCGACCTACTATCTGGGGCCGTACGGCCGGGTACCGCAACACGTGAATACCCAGCTTGCAACTACGCAAGCCCAGGCGGATACCATGGCACAGGGCATCCTCCAGAGTAGTGTCGGCGTTCTCCAGACCGTGTCGATCGCGGGACTGGTGAACCCTGCACTGGACGCCAGCGACGTCATCCAGGTGACGCGGAGCGCTCTCGGGGTCAACACGTACTATGTCCTCGAGTCGTTCTCCGTACCCATGGACGCCGCGACCTCCATGAGCGCCGTGACTCGGAAGCAGGTGTCCACGTCATGACTGAGCCCCAACTGGACCCCCTACACGCGATCCTGCGCAAGCTCGCCGGGCACATCAATGAGGTCGCGGATGCTGTCCCGCCTGGGGCCCTCAAGATGCTCCAGTGCAAGGTCATCGCCACACACGCCGCTCCGAACACCGTTGACATCCAGATCGGAGGGAGCACCACCAATGTGCTTGGTGTCAGGTACGCCTCAGGGTACACGCCAGCGGTGAACGACATCGTGTGGGCATTCAAGCAGGGCACGGACCTCGTCGTGGCGTTCAAGTTGGCATGACCGGTGGCGAAGTTCGACTTCTTCGGCAAGCGGAGTGGCTTCCGGAATCTACGAGACCTGCTCCTCTTTGTCATCGGCGCTGCTGGGTCGGTGTACGAGATCTTCTTCGCGGGGAGAAACCCGAACGTGTCGGTGCTGGTTGCGTGCTTGTCTGCAGCTGCGGCACCGTACGTGCTGAGCAAGGACGAGCGGGGGTGATCCGGCTCGTGCAGAGATACCGGTGGACGTGCGCCTACGTGTGCGTGACCTTCGTTGCGGTACTGGTCTTACATGTGACGGTGCGGTGATGGTTGAGTTCGAGGACCTGGAGCCTACGCTAGCAATCGTCCTCCGTGCTGACGAACCTGTCCCCGCAGAGATCGTGCGCGACCTGCGCCGGACGCCGCTCGTGCAGCGCTTGTTCATCGCGTTCGCCATCGTCATCATCATCCTCATGCTAGCGATCGTGTTCCACCATGCACAGTCCGCTGACGAAACTGCCGGTCGGGAGTCGAAGGCACTCCTCACACTGACGACACAGGTTTCGAAGCTCGAGGGCGACCTACGGACTGCGACTTCAGAACGTCAGTCGTTGGAGAACCAAGTGAACGCGCTTAAGGTCGAGATCTCGAAGCTCCTCCGGATTCTGAAGGCACATGGCATCACCCCACCAGCGACAGCCGTACGCATCATCGAACCGTCACCTGCGGCGTCCGGCACGAGCCCGCAACCGTCTCCGACTCCCGCTCCGAAGCCGTCCTCATCTCCGACTCCGAAACCGTCACCGTCACGGACGTCCTCACCAACACCGAACCCGACAGCAACCGTCTGTCAGGTCGTTCCACACGTGTGCAAGCAACAACACGACAGGAGGAGAGCATGACATCGGAGCTCCAGGCCCGCATGACCATCGTCAACTTCAACCTCACCTTCAACGGGTGGGGTGACGGACACGGCTACCCCGGCCTGTGCCCAAACCCAGCCTGCACGTACCTCGGCCGGCCGTGCGAGTACTCGTGCGCTGACGGGTACACCTTCGCGTGCAAGCACTCGGGGTACGTGCTCCCGTCGATGCAGACAGGACTAGCGACCGGGTTCGCGTGGTGCCCGTCCGGGCTGGCTTACGCCAAGGCGCACAAGGCAACCATCCCGTCGTGGGAAGCAGAGCCCGGTGACGCGATCTTCATCTTCACGGGCAGTGGCCCGCAGCCCGGTCACGTCGAGATGGTGACGGGGCGTGACGGCGACACGTTGTACAGCTTCGGCTGGGACTCCGGTCCGTCCAACGTGGACCACTTCACGGGGCAGGGTGGGTGTCACCGCCACGCGTGGCACGACCCAGCGGGTGTCGGCAACAACGCGATCGTCTGTGCGATGGACCTGTCCAAGATCGTTCACCTACCGACGGACCCCAGGCCGACACCGAAACCAGCACCACGCCCTGTGAACTCGTTGCAGCTGCTGATGCTCAAGTCACCGCTTATGGGAACTCCCAAGGGGTGGGACATCATCCGTCAGGTGCAGAACGCGCTGAACCACGCTGGGTACCGCCCCGCACTGATCACCGATGGCATCTTCGGTGAGAAGACGGAAGCTGGCGTACAGTGGTTCCAGCGAGCTCGGAAGCTGCACCGGGACGGCATCGTCGGCCCGGAGACCTACTCCGCGCTGGGTATCCGCTGAGAGGAGCACCATGACCACACCACCTGCACAGCAACCGGCTGCGCAGCCCGCACCCGCCGGTCAGCACATCACGATCAACTGGCGCGCGGCCGTGTCCGTACTCGAGACGGTCGCCTACGTCTGCGCGAGCGTCCTGGCTGCGATGAACAACGGGAGCGACTTCCGGAACGCCATCATCACCGTCTTCGTCGGACTGGTGATGCATGGCGTGAACCACAACGCCGGCGGGTCGCCCGTCTGACCGACCGGAGAGGGCTACGCTGGTGCCGAAGCGTAGCCCTCTCCACCATCACCCCGGAACGTCGTCGAAGCTGGTGGCACACTGTTGACACAGGTAGATCGGGTGGCCAGTCCTCGACGAGGGGATGCTAAGGGTGGCGAATACGCCTGGGTGGAAGAAGCACTGACGCGACGGGTGGGGGCGGAGCTCCACAACCTCGTGTTGCGTGGGTAGGTCTGTAAACTGGCGGACCCGCATGGAGCCCTCCCTTCGAGTTAGCAGTAGCCGGGCAGGGGCCGACCGGTAGGGTTGCTGCTAACCCGTTGATTCAAGTATAGGATGCACCGCGCCCGTCAATCAAGAGGATCAGCCGGGGATTTCTGCCGGCTCGGGTTGCTCCAGGTACGTGATGGTCTTCCCACGCAGGCGCGCGTAGTCGATCTCGCTGCGGGTTGAGGATCCGATGTACCCGTCGACGTTGATCACGTGCACCCGCTCTGCGAGGTCGATCTTCCGCTTGTGGAGCTCGTCGAGCATGACCTTCACGTCCGTTGGGTCCTCTGCGGTACCGATGTCCGTCCCGTCAAGGTGACCAAACAGCCCGACGCTGATCACGATGTGGCCTTCGAGCGTTAGGGCTCGCTGTTCCTCGAGGAACGCGTTCTTGAAGCGCGTGCTGCCACAGAGGGTGATGATCTCGCCTCGGAACACCTTGCCGAACGTGACCTCGCGACGCACTGCCGACATCGGTGGGTGGGACTTGTCGCTGGTTGCCGTCATGCTGCCTCCTTGATGTACTCCTGGACCTCTCCCAGTGAGGGTCCGACTTCGACTTCGACTGCGAGCTTGATGTGCGTCTTGTACGGCGGGGTCACCATCTCGCGGGTGATGTAGTCGAGTGCCTCATCCAGGTGAGCCCGCTTGATGGAGTACACCAGCGAGTCGTGGACGGTGAACAGGACTCGCCCCCACTTCCGCTCCTTGAGCCCGCGGTTGGTGCGGATCAGCGCACTGAGGCACGTATCACTCGCGAGGCTCTGCATCGGGAAGTTGACGGCCTGGTTCTTGATGGCGTTGACTGTCTGCGGCGTGATGAGTCGCCAGCGGCGCTTCCGACCTAGCGTCGTGACGAGCTCACCCTTCGTGAGCGCGTCGTCCTGCCACCGGAAGTACTGGTCCGCCCACTTCGGGTACATGTCCCACAGCCGGTCGATGTACTCCTGCGCCTTGCGTTCGTCGCCACCGGTGATCTCCTTGAGCTCACCCTGTGCGAGTGAGTACGCTTGCCTGCCGTACGCGATCCCGAAGGTGACGAACTTCGAGTTGAAGCGGTCGAACCCGGTCACGTCCTCGTACGCCTTGGCGAAGATCGCACTGGCGGTGTTGGTGTGGAAGTCCATGGGCGTGCCGTCGGGTCGGAGACCAGTTAGGGCGTGCCCGAGGTTCTCGTCACCGCTGTAGTGCCACGCGATGAACAGCTCGAGGTTCTTGTAGTCGATGTCGACGATCACCTCGTCGTCTGCCCACGGGACGAAGATGCGACGGATGAGCTTCGACATCTCCGGGTTCACACCCCACTTGGGGAGAGTTTGTAGTGGCGGGTTGTGGATGGCGAGCCGCCCTGTGACAGTGCCCCCGATGAGGAAGTCAGGGTGGACCCTACCGTCTGGCCACGTGTGCTGAGCGATGTTGCGGATGTAGTTCGTCAGCAGGTGGTTCCGCTCGCGGTACTCCTTGAGCATCTCGACCAGCGGGTGCGTCCCGTTGACGGCCATCCACGACTCGTCACAGCTGCGTCTCCCGTCCGCCATCCGCATCCTCAGGATGTCGAACGCGAGGTGTTGCATCTGGGGGTAGGAGTTCACGTTCAAGCGTCGGTCTGGCACGAGAATGAAGCGACGCTTCATGCAACGCGTGCAGGAGGGATCGCCGAATGGGGTCGCCTGGAGTTCCGATCGCCAGAACTTGCGATCGCCGCCGAGTACGGATGCGTGACTCGAGCCAGCGGTACAGTCCGGGCACGGCACGCCAATCTGCTGCGCTTGGATCAGCTTCTCGTTCTTCGGGAAGCCCTGCGCCTGAGCGTAGACCTGGATCTTGTCCCGCGCCTCTTCGATCAGCGGTAGCCACTGTTCCTCCAGTCCGGCTGCGTACTCCAGGTCGACCTTGCACCCCTCGAACTCGATGTCTGCGAAGCTGGCCTGCGCCGGGTTGAGCAAGTCTCGTGCGAGGTCCATGGTACCTTCCTCGCGGACCAGGTCAGGCAGCAGTCGTAGCAGCTCCCACGTGTAGTACACGTCAAGGCAGCCGTACTTGGCCATCGCGAGGGTCTGTTTCTCGTCGGGCCACATGCCCCACTTGAACCCGCTGTCGGCGAGCTCCTTCTCGTAGTACGACGCGTTGAGCCACTGCCGGGCCTGGTACTTGAGGGACTGCTGCTCCATCCGCTCCGTCAACCCCGCAGCGAGACACATCCCATCGAGCACATGGTCGTCCGGGCGCTCGTTCAGGTCCACGTCGAACACCGCACGGACCACTTGCAGGTCGTACGCCTTGTTCCACATGCCCCACCGTATGCGTCGGTCGCGGAGCAGTTGTTGCATCAACGCTCGGACCGGACCGGTGAACGCGTCGGCGTGGATGGCGATGGCCGTACCCGTGCCCCAGTACAGCTGGAGCATGATGAACCGGTCCGTCATCCACTTGGTGCCCGTGGACTCTGTGTCGATCACGATGAACGGTCGCGTCCGAAGGGTGTCCAGCCAACTGATCGCAGCGTCCGGGTCGAGGATGAGGTGCCAGTCGAGTTCCGGCCCGCCAGGCTTCGGCAAGGGCACCACCCCTGTGCTCAGCCTGTGCGCACGCCAGAGGGTGTTGTAGATGTCGTCGAAGAAGCCCGTGCCACCGTGGAGTACTGCTGCTGGGTGGTACGTCGGGAGTACGTACCGGCCTAGAGGTTCGCTGAAATGTAGTGCTCCCACAACGTCGCTGACCTTCGCAGCTCCCGTGAGAGCTGTTGCTGCTGTTCCTCCCACAGCGACAACAACTGAGCTCCCGACACTGCGTACCTCAGCAGCAAGTCTCTGGCTACAGGCCCTGACAGCAGCCGGAGCGGGTGGAGCGTCATTTCCCTGAGCATCTGTAGGTCGGCAGAGGACAGTGTTGGTGATGTAGACCGCTTCGCGGCTTGAACCAACTTCCGCGAGGGTCGCATCGAGTAGCTTGCCCGACGGCCCCGAGAACGGGCGACCGTCCGAGACCTCGCTGCGGCCTGGCGCCTCTCCAACGAGGACCATTGTGGGTCGTTCCGTACCGCTGCCCAGAACTGGTCCGAGTCCTCTGTCACGGTTCTCCTTCAGTGGACACGCGTCGCACTCACACAGGGCGAGGAGTTGCTCCCGGTTCACTCCCAGTATCCCACGGCCGGGTGGTAGTGCCGATCCGGCTGAACGTCCTGAGCCCCCTGGCGGTGGTACCGTGGGAAGACGCACGTGTGGTGCACGCCCGCACGCTCGAAGTCGGCACGACACTGCTCAGGAATCCCGCGTTCCACTCCTGGGGTTTCCGTAGGGATCTGTGTCTGGGCAACATTAGACTCACCCGGTACAGATCCCTCGGGAGCCTTCGAGATGCCCTGGGCTACCTGTGGTTTGCTCGCGTGTACCGCTTGCAGGTACATGGCGTACGTGAGGACGCCATACACCGCGAGATCCTTGTACGTGTCCTCAACGGACTCGTTCTGCGGTGCCCGACCGTTGGCACGAAGGCTACGCAGGCGGGCCAGCTTCTGCACGCAGTTGAACTCTCCAGCCTCGTAGTGCTGGAGGTTGAACTGCTCCGACGTAGTGTGGAAGTTGTCGAACTGGTCGTGGTCCCGGGCGTAGTCAGCACCCTTGGTCTCGTGGGTGTCAAGCAGCATGGCGATCGCCCTGTGCCACGGGTCATCCAGGTCCAGCAAGACCGAGCGCTGGTTACGGGGATACGGCGAGAATGCCTTAGCCTCGGCGACGTTCGCATGGGGGCAGTCCTCGAGGTGGTACGCTTCGAAGGGCGTACCGCAGCACGTGCGATACTTCGCGAAGTAGGACCGCGCGTCGTCAGAAAGCTGGCTGCTCATCCGTCCCCTCCTCGGGCTGTGGTTCGACGCGAGAACCTTCGACCTCGACGGTCGGGGAAGTGATCGGAGCCATGAGCTGCAGCGTACCGGTCTCTCGGCGCACCTGCTCGACGGTCGCGACCAGGACCTGAGCACGCGCCAGCTCCTGCTGAGCCTTCTCCAGCGTCTTGATCGCGTCATCGTGGATGCTCCCGAGGTGGGTCGTGATCTCCTCCGGCTCCGCGTAGAACAGCTTGAGGTCGCTGTTCGTCCCGAAGACCTTGAGCTCCGTGACGACAGGTTGCCCTGCATACGCCTGCCGGAACTCGATCGCAGTGATGGCGGTGTCCTCGCCGTTGTACAGCACGTCCGTCACGATCCCGAACCGAAGGACGTACGTGTCACCGTACCCCTCCTTATCGAGGCGCTTGTACACGTCGTGCTTCCGCAGCCTGACGACCGTCACGACATCAGCAGAGCCACGGACGAGCGTGTCAGTTCGCATCGTTCCTACTCCATCCCCCGAGCTCCCACGGCCCGGTCTCGTAGCGTTGCTGCTTTGGCAGCCACACCTGCGCTCTGGTAGCGCGCTTGCACAACAGGCACAGGGCGAGCCCCTTCCGTTTGCCCTCGCCCTTCTCAACGGGGCCATCGTGCAGGCACCCACCCTGTGCTTCGTACCGCTCGATCAGTCGAGCGTACTCTGCCTGGACTTCCGGTCCTGGGAGCATCCGCCCCTGGTACGCACCGTCCCACCGAAGTACGAGGTGCCAGCGGTCGGTGCGGAGATCCTCTTCGGTTGGCCACGGCCACACGCCTGGGTCGCCTGGTGGCTCGGGTAGTGGCGTCTGGTGGCCGTTGAACCCACGTAGCTGCATCTCCTCGACCGCAGAGTCGTGTACCGCGATGACGTACGCGAGGTTGTCTGGGAACGAGAGCCCGTTCCAGTTCCGACCCAGCTGCAGCAGGTTGTACAGCATGTGCACCTCGTGGTGCTGCGCCAGGGCGCGTTGGTCGTCGAGTTCCCCGAACGGGATGCGCCACACCCTCATTGCATCAGGTCCATCAGTCGGAACTCGACGTCCTCGCAGTTCCAGATCACGTCGAACTGGAACCCGGCAGCTTCGAGTCGCTTCTGGCGTCGTTCGTCAGCTGCGATGACATCCGGCCACCATGGTCGACCGAGACACCCGTGCTGGTGGTACCCACAGCCGTACAACTCGATGATGCGGTCTCCTGGATGGAGCAGATCGACGACATACTGGCCGATCCGGTACTGCCAGTTGAAGTCCGCACCTTCGACGAACCCACACTCGCGGAGCCAGTACACGGCCCGTAGCTCGAGGTCAGAGAGTGGCGTCTTGGTCGTGTCGTGAAGGTACGCCTTGATCTCCGCGCGCTCCTCTTCGGACAGCGCTTCGAAGTCCTTGGACCACGTTGGCATCAGAAGTCGGCCTCCGCGATCACCGCACCGTGGTGGTTGTGTCCGTTGTGGGTCTCGCGCAGTTCGACGACCTCCCGTCGCAAGTCGTCGATCTGCTGTTGCAGGTGCCTGCGCTCGGCTGAGAAGTCCTGCGACTTGAACATGTCGAGTTCGTGCCGGGCGCTCGCGATCTCGCTTCGAACGGTGTCGATCTCGCGCCGGAGGTCAGCGACGGCGGTCTCGACTTCGTACGACAGCATCAGACCTTCTCGAGTGGCGTGGTGACCTGGACGGTCAGCTCCTCCGGTGGGTTGGGTCCTGCTGCGGTCTTGAGCACGTAGAGCGAACCGCTAACCGCCCCACCCTCCGGCGCTTCGTAGCGCCACGTGTTCTTGGTCTCCTTGTTGCGCTTGAACGTGACCGTCGTGGTCATACCCTTGCCCCTCTCCGGTAGGTAGCAGCTCGTCGAGCCGCCAGTGGACTTGCTGATCCGGTTCGACGTGTACGCTGAGGAGCGACACCCACGTGTCCCACTCCAGCCGGAACGACGCACCGACCAACTGGATGAGCACGTCTTGCAGGTACGCCGGTGTGAGGACCCCCGGTGGGAGCTCCACATCGACTGCGAACCTCACGATAGGACCCCGTTCCTCCTGCTGCACGTCTCACCCTCCTGCACACGTCTAGTATAAGGTGGAACCCACTGTACAATCAAGTGGGGATTTCGGTCACAACGTCCAACTCCACGTCGATCGGAGCACAGGGTGTCCGGGTTCAACTTCCGTCGAGTCAATCACCTTCAAGCCTCGGTACGCGTGGATGTCCCCATCGAACTCGTACAACATCGACCGGGCGATCTCACGCAGGTCGACCGGGTGCATCCACAACTCCAGGTGCTTCTCGGACATGCGCCCGTACTCGCGGCGCACCTTTTCGTACGCGCGTGCGAGCTTGTGATCCAGCTCCGCAAGGCCGATCGGCGGCGGGTTTGACTGTTCGAGCCATGGCCGCCGCTCGTACGCGTTCCCGCTCACGACAGCGCTGCTGCAGGATGGTTGCGACCGGGTTCGCACTTCTCGCTGGGGTGGAACCGTTGGCACGCATCCGAGAAGACCGGGTCGACCGTCCCGTTCATGGCGAAAGCTCGCTTCCGCATGGCACAGGGGCCGCACGTTCCGCAGTGGCGACCCGCTTGGGCTTCGTAGCAGCTGAACGTCAGCTCGAACGGCATCCCATGCTCTAGGCCCTCACGGACGATCTCGTGCTTGACGAGGTTCGCCGTCGGGGACTCGATCCGCAGGCGCTTGTACGGCTTGACCGCGTACGGCACGAGGGCGTTGAACCGGTTGATGATCTCAGGTTCGTTGTCCGGGTAGGCGCCTGCCTCTTCCATGTTCGCACCGAACGCGATGACGTCGTGCCCGTGCTTCTCTGCGTACGCCATCGCCAGGGCCATGAACACTGTGTTGCGTGCAGGTACCCACTCGTGGGCGAACTCTGCGCCTGCTTCGCCGTCACGCTGCTTCGTGATCTCGCCGTGGTCCTTGTTGGTGAGGACTGACTTCGCATGGTGAGCGAAGAAGTCCACGGTGAGGAACGTCGCCTGACACTGCATCGCGTTGGCTAACGCCTCAACCGCAGTGACTTCGGGCCCCTGTGCTCGTGCACCGTACTCGAAGTGGACTAGCTCGACCTCCAGGCCACGCGTGTGGTACAGCCATGCGACCGTTCCGCTGTCGAGCCCACCGGAGCAGATCACGAGAACCTTCTCCCGCTCGAGGTTCGGGCTCGGCCCGTACAGTGACCCGAACTCCATCTCCCGGTCGGTGACCCAGCCGATGCTGTACGGTGGGATCTCGTGGATGCCGGGATCCAGGAACGGGTCGTAGTGGTGGGCTAGGTGTCGCATCTGCGACGCGACCTGTACGACGCGCCCGCGGTGCGTCCTCCGGCTGCGCAGGAACAGCGGCTTGTAGTTGCACGCGACGTACAGCCGGTCTGGGTTCTTGGTGTCTATGGCGAGGATCGCGAACGACCCTACCAGCTTGCGGATCCCTGCGTCCCACCCCTCACGGTCCAGCATCACGCCGATGGCGTAGCTGTCGATCAGAGTCGGTGGGCGAACGTCCCACTCACGTGCCGGGACGGTGGAGTCGGCGTAGATCTCCTTGTCGTTCGCGATGGTCCCGTTGTGGGTGAACACCCAGCGGCCTGACGGACTGGTGAACGGTTGTACGTCGTGGTCCGTCTTGGTCTGGACCCACTCCGTGGTCGGCTCACCCCGACGGTTTCCCACACCAACGTACGGCGTGTGCCGGACCCACCCGCGCTCATAGTCTGGGTCGGACGCGCTGGTGAACCGAACGGTGTGGGTCTCACCGACGTACGCGAAGCCCCAGCTGTCCCGGCCGCGGTCGGCTACACGGTGCCAGGTCTCCTGCAGGTCCTTGACCGTCTGGTCGTACTCGAAGCCGTGGTCGAGCACGCCCAGCGAGACGACCCCCATGATCCCGCACACGCTACTGGACCACCTTCCGCCACGTCTTGATGTTGCTGAGGATCCGGCTCACCGCGTCGTCACGGCTCACCTTCGGCGGGTCCACGCCCTCGACCTTCTCCGGGATGTCGTAGCTGAGGTACTCGAGACCGCCACCGACACTCTTCCGGCCCGGGTACTCCGGAATGCGGCCGTCGACCGGTACCGCCATGCCGTTCAGGCCCCACACGACGAGCTTCGCGGAGTCCGCCGAGCGGACGTTCCGCTGGTTCCACTCGTCCTTCAGGTCCTCGAGGTCCTCCTGGAATCCCAGCAGGTGGATGGTCACAGGCAGCCGCTGGCACAGCTTGACGATCCGGCTGCGTGGCTGGCCGAACAGCTCCTGGACCTCCTCCTGGATGCCGATCGTCTTGACGCCGGTCAGGCTCGCCAGGGTGCGTGCTGACTCCATGTACGCCTCGAGCGTGTTGCCGTGCGGGACTGCCATCAGTCGCGCGTTCGGCGGTAGACCCAGCTCACGCATCCGGAGTAGTTGTGCCTTCGTCCACTCGGTGGACTTGTTCGGAGCGTTGAACAGGTCCGGCAGCACTACCTCGTTGGGCTGCAGGTAGTGCCACGCCTCCATGAGCATGTCGGTGTTCGCGGCTCCGGTCTCGAACGCGGAGGAGTCGAGGATGATGAAGTCCCCGCGGTCCTTCCGGTCCTGGTAGAAATCGAGGTAGGTCTCGTCCTCGACGATCCGGTCAGCGATGACGAGGTGAGTCCTCTCGTCACTGTCGAGCACGTCGTCGAGGAACGAGACCGGGACGATGTTGCACAGGCGCATCGGCCTACCTTCCTGTGAGGCGCAGGAACTCTTCCCGCGCAGCTGGGTCGTCCTTGAACACACCCCGGACCGCACTGGTCGAGGTGACTGCTGTTGGCTCGCGGACACCCCGGATGGACATGCACCCGTGCTCCGCCTGGATGACACACATGGCCCCGAGCGGTGCGAGGTACAGCATCAGCGCCTCCACCACCTGTTGGGTCACGCGCTCCTGGACGGTGAACCGCTTCCCGAAGAAGTGCACGATCCGTGCCAGCTTCGAGATACCCACCACACGACCGTCGGGGATGTACCCGACCCATGCCTGCCCTCGTACCGGGAGCATGTGGTGAGCGCAGAACGACACGATCTGCGTCGGGCCGACCACGACCATGGAGTCGTGCTCGTCGTCGAACACCGCCTCGAGGATGTCCTTCGGGGTCTCGTCCTTGCCCAGGGCGAACTCCTGAAGCACCTTTGCGACACGTTGCGGCGTCCGTACGAAGTGCTGATCAGTGTCGTCGTACCCGAGGGCCATGAGCTGGAGTTGCACCGCGAACTCGAGCATCTCTTGTTGACCCATCTCGACGACCGCCGCCCGTAGGCCGGCCTTGTCCTCCTGCTGCGTGGTCATCTACCGTCCTCGCTCCTCTCCCCACAACAGCGTGTGGAGTCGTGTGGTCAGGTTCCATCCGTACTCGAGCACGGGGTCAGCGAGTTCCCGCATGCGTTCCAGGATCACGTCTGGGGTCGTACCCTCGGGCATGATCCACACTCGTGCGCGTGGGATCTTGTAGGGTGAGACGAAGTCCCGCGCGACCTCCCACAGGTCGTCCACGTTCCGGCACACGAACTTGAAGTGGGCATGGTCCAGCTCCGCGAACTCCCGGAGGTTGTTCGGCTGGATGCGCAACGAGTCTTCGTTGCCGCTGTGGCGGAGCTTCGGGGACACGTTCCACTGGTCGATCAGGTGTGCCAGCTGCCCAGGAGTACGTGTCCCAGCCGTCTCGACCTCAATGCGGTGTCCCAGTAGGTGCAAGGGCTTTCGCAACGCGAGGAGACCGTCCTTCTGCAGCAGCGGCTCCCCACCACTGACGACGACTGTGGTGGGTGCAGCACAGATCTCCGTCACACGCGCTACCACCTCGTCGACGTCTAGGAGTTGCGTCTCCTCGGTCTTCTGGTACACCACACGTGAGTGGTGCCGCTGTGCTAGCTGTGGTGTCCAGGCCCAGGTGTACGGGGTATCGCACCACGCACAGTGCAGGTTGCACCTGGCGGTCCGAACGAACACGCAGTGCCGCCCTGTGCTAGGACCCTCGCCTTGGAACGTATTGCCGAACACCTCACTGATCAGAAGACGCACAGGCCTCGCAGCAGTATTCGAGGTGACGTTCTCGTCCGACGTCGAACCGCTCAACTCCACCGCAGGACTTGATGTGGAACTGTCGTCCGCAACGCCCACAATGCGGGTCAAAGCCTCGTACCTCCCTCAGGCAGATGTGACAGGTCGGACTAGCCGGAATGCGGATCGGCACGGCTGTACCTCGCAAGGCTTGTGGGTGTCTCCCACAAGTCAATGGAGGTCAGGCACAACAGCTCTCCCCAGCGGTCCTGTAGCTCCGGCTGGACCTGGTCGAACACCCACTTGGCGAGGTTCTCCGCGGTCGGCACGAACGGCAAGACGATGACCTTCCAGTCCGGGCCTGACCCGAGGGTGGACGCTGGGTGGAGGGCGTTGAGCATCATGCGGTCGTCCGCGTACACCATGAACCCATGGTCCAAGACGTCGTGGACGCGAGTCGTCAGCAGTTCCTTGAGGTCGCCGAAGTCGACGACCATCCCTTCGCTCGAGTCCCCAGCCTCTTGGCACAGGGGGCCTGACGCGTTTGCGCGGACGCGATAACGATGCCCATGCGGGTTGTGACACTTCGACCTGTGGTTGGGCACTCTGTGCCCAGCGTCGAACTCGATCTCCTTGCTTGCTACGAAGAGCTCCACTCGGCACCTGTTCTCTTAGTGTTGCCCCCGTTCGGATCCTCCCGTATTTTCGTGGGAGATCACGCGTTTTGAGGGACGGGCTCCATGTTGTCGTCGACGAGACCGCGCTCCTGGAGGTCTCTGAGGATCAGCAAGCGGATGTACCCCGCCTGCGACCTGACCTCCCCTTGCGCTGCACGTTTGATGGCTCCGTCGTACTTGCGGGGAATGGGGATCGTGAGGGTCATGGAGCCTTCCGGCTCCTGGGTCGCCTCCGTTGGTTCCTGCGTCACGGTGTCTCCCACCTTCGTCGTGCCCACGCAAGTGCGTGTGCGGTTGCGTCCGTTGCGTGCACGCCTCTGCCCTGTGCAAGGGCGCGCGCGTCGTCCATACTGCTCAACCGTGCTTGTGGTGGCACCAGGGCACTTGGAATGCCCTCCATCTGGCACAGGTAGTACGTGAACCCCACTACCTTCAGAGTGTGGTTGCTGTCCGCGCTGCGCGGTCCAGCTCCGAGGAAGTCCTCGACCACGACTACGATGTCTGGGTTGTCGCTGCTCCACTTCAGCAACAGCCTTCCCACGTGTTCGACATCGCGTTCTCCGTCCGCGTAGTGGAGGACCCGAGAAGTCGGGGTCAGGGTGACGAAGGCCAGGCCTGTCGTCCTTCCCGGGTCCACCCCTACTACCTTCACTGCACCACTAGGCCGTCGGCGTTCCGGGGTCCGTCGGCGTCGTGGTGGTGTCCGTCGTGCTGGTGTCTCCTGTCGGAGATGCAGCGGCGGCGCCCGGGTCGACCGTCGAACCCGCGGTGTCGGTGCTGTCCGCTGCAGCCGCGGTAGCGTCTGCAGTCGTCTGCCCCTCTGCCGGTGTCGGCGTGCCCGTCTGAGACAGCTGCTGCGACTGGTCCGGAGTCCCAGTGGTGCTGGTGTCCGTGGTCGCCCCAGCGGTTGCGTCCGTTGTGGACCCATCCGTGGGTGCAGCGGTGGTTCCGGACGTCGAGCTGGTCTCCGTCTGCGCTGCCGGCGTGGTGCCGGTGGCATCTGCAGACGTGGCAGTCGAGTCCGTGCCGCCCGACGCGTTTGCAACAGCCTGCTTGAGGTTGTTGGTCTGCGCGTTGAGCTTGTCGATGACGTTCTGGACATCCGCGTCGGAGACGGAGCCCTGCTGCGCCTTGCCCTTGAGGGCAACGAGCGCCTGGCTGACCTCTCCGTCTTCGGCGACCAGAGCGTCGACGGCCTGGTTCAGGTCGTCTGTCAGTGCCATGAGTACCTCCTGTCGTTCCTCGAGAAGCGCCACTCGCTCCTCGATGTCTGTGTGACGCTCTGGCGGCTCACCGCGTCGCCGGCGCCAGATGCGACTCACGACCAGCTGAAGGCGTCCGCGGGCTTCAGGTCGGCGATCTCGTTGACCATGACCGTCTGCCCCGTCGCCGGGTCCTTCTTGCCGTCCCAGTGCGGGACAAGTCCGATCGTGAGAACCGCGGTCGTGCCGATCATCTCGGCCTCGTCGAGTTCCATCTCGCCCTCGGGCACGTCGTGCCCCAGCTTGGTGAGGTCCTGCTTGAGACCCCACAGTGCCTTCGGCGAGAGGCTGTAGTTGCGCCACGCCTTACGCTTGCTGCCTTCGAGCGTCCACTCGCACTCGATGTAGTGGAATCCGCTCGGGCCTGGCTTGTCGGACAGCTTGAACTTGGTGATGGTGCCCTTGTACTCGCCCGGCTCCAGCGGCTCGAAATCGCCGCCTTCCTCCGCCTGGCTCCAGTCGATGTTGATTGGCACTGTCTTCCCTTCCTCCTGCTACGCGTTCGGTCCGACCGTAACGCTGACTGGCTTCGCTGGTCCGTCTGCAGGTGCAGGCTCACCAGCTGGGTCTGCGACAACGCCCCCGAACTCCTTGCCCAGGGCACGTGCGTGCTTGATGATCGACTCCATCGTCGGGTCGTCGATCTCCGTCGGTAGCTGCGGTCCGGTACGCGGCTGGCGGTACTTGGCTAGCACGCGCGCAGTCTCCTTGAGGAGTAGACGTCGCTTGCCGGACTTCGGATCCATGGCCAGGTAGCCGACCGCGTCGACGATCTGGTACACACCCTTGACGATCCCAGGGGTGATGTCCATCCGGATCATGAGGACGCCTGACGCCTCGTCCTTGACTTCGACCGCGTGCGCGGTGAACACGGTGTTCCACCCACGCTGCTTGGACTGGGCCTTCAGGTCCCGGACCACGGCAAGCACCAGCTCGTTCGACTTGCCCCACTCCGGCTGGCTAGGCGTGTCCGGTGTCGGGCTCGTCTTCATGACCTTCTCGAGGGTCATGCGCTGCGCAGCCGTCAGGCTGTCGAGGATGAACGTCTTGAACGGGTGCGGGTGAGACTTGAGCCACTCGACGTACGCGATGAACTCGTCCCAGTCCCTTGGCTGCAGGACCGTCACGTCCTCCCGGTCCACGATGGACCTGAGGCCGCCGTCCAGGTCGAAGATGAGCACCTCCTTCGCCGGTCCGTAGTCGGCAGCGTCAGCACCAAGGGTGGTCTTGCCGACCCCTGGGTAACCGAACACCACCAGGTTGACGCCCTGTGCATCAACGACTTCGCTGACGCGCTTGAACGGTGGGACACCTGGTCCCGGTTTGACGAGCGCGGTTGCAGACACGCTATGCTGCTCCCTCCAGCCGTTCCTTGCGGCGGCGTTCGATGAGTTCCCGTAGGTCGGTGATGTCTGCGACATCCTCCGGGGTCAGGTCGCGCTGGGCGAGACGGGTACCGTAGCTCCCGATGCGGTAGCTGGCGTTCATGACGTAGGACAGGTCCTCGTCGAACTGCTCCGCTCTGCACAGGTCGTTGACGCTGCAGTCCCAGCACCCCATCCACGCGAAGTGCGGGTAGATGCGTCCCTGCCCTATCGCCGCCTCTGCCATGTCCATGGCGATGTCTGTCAGGTCGTCAAGCCACCGGCCGAGGTCTGCCTGACTGAAGTGCAACTTGTGCCGCGTATGGAACGGTGACTGCTCCGCCTGCTCGATCATGGCGA
>Ga0207707_10000252_pt1 | contig 58932 bp, 48 predicted proteins | sample KBSC83BmetaG_FD_184336 | JGI IMG/M metagenome (GOLD analysis project Ga0207707, IMG submission 184336) | Corn rhizosphere microbial communities from Kellogg Biological Station, Michigan, USA - KBS C8-3B metaG (SPAdes) (version 2) | ecosystem: Host-associated > Plants > Roots > Rhizosphere ... | reverse complement strand
CTCCGGCTACCGCTCGGCATCTATAACGTCTCTGTTTCGCGCGTTTGCGAGAAGGTAATAGCGTTCTGTTCGACACTCGAGAAGTACATTTTTGCTTGTCGCGATATAGGCGCAGCCGACTCCCAAGACGAGCTCCAGGGGGAGCTGATCGACTATATTGAACTCGCGATGTACGCGGCTGCTGAGCACGTGGATGATATTGAAGCAATAGCCGCGGGATTCTTTAAAGACATGAAGGCGTTCAGGAAGGACGCTGCTGCGAATCTCCTGAAAGAAAATATCAAGCAGGCCAAGGCGTTTGTGTCCGCTAGCGCTAATGCCATAAAGCATCAGCAAGCTCGCATACGCATGTACTCGCTGGAGTTCCGCCACGGTGACATCGGCTCCGTGCTACACGGGTATTTTATCGAAGGTGTGAAAAATGGCGTTGTAGGCCCAAGTATTGTCTTTCATCAAACGCAGCGAGTCTTCTCGATAACAACGCTTGCATGGGAGATTTTCCTGTTCCTACTTCTGTGCTCAGACGCACTTAGTAAATTCCTCCGGGTCCGGGCGACCTTCATGCATGGACCCGCTAATCAGACGTCCGATCTGCTGTCGAAGGCGATCATTTCAGCTGCGCGGCTCCCGTTGTTTACGTTTGACGAAGAACACCCCTTCTCTCGGGCAACCTTCGTGTTGATCACCGATGAGACCGTACAAAGCGAGCTAGACTCCGAGCTGTATGGCTCGTTCTCTCGTCGTTGGGTTTTATCTGACGAGGTTCAATTCGGAGGATTTCGGGTGGGGTTCTCCGGTGATGGAGTTACAAAAACGTTCGAATTTCCAAAGCCATCGAGGGTCAGTCTCCAGCATTGGACGTAAGTGCCTGCTTAAAGACAAAGGGGTCAGGCTCACTACCTGCGCAATGAACTACATGTTGCCGCGACAGTGGCTTCTCACTGCCGCATGCAGCTTTGATAGCGGGCATCCACGCGCTGGGCGAACCACGCGGTGGTCAGTTTGCGGGTGATCTTGGGGCTGTCCAGCCGGATCGAGGGGATCATGGCGCGGGGCAGCGGCTTGCCGGCGCGTGCTTCCGCCAGCGCATAGGTGCGGACATAGAGCTGGGTGTCGCCGAAGTCCAGGCGGTCGCTGCGTTCCAACGCGTCGCGAATGGCGCGGTCGTCTATGCCGAGATCGTTCGCCATCGCGCGTACGGCGCGTTCGGTTTCCCCGGACCTGTCCAGCGGCGCGTCCGGAGTCAGCAGGTCTCCGTCCAGTGACAGCGGGATGCCCGTGACGATGCTGACCGCGTTCTGGAACGCGGCATTGCGGCTCGCGTACCGGCCGGCGTTGTAGTCGGCGAAGCGGTACACCTTGCGCGTGTAGGGAGTCGGGTAATCCAGCAGGCGCATGATGCCGAAGTACAGCCCGCCGCGGCGGGTGAATACTTCGTCGCGGATGCTGCTCGCGACCGGATACGGATAATCGCCGGCATTCGCTTCCGCGAACGCGATGTTGACCTGCATCGGGCCGCCGGTTTGCACCGGATTGAAGTCCGCGAACAGACGCTTGCCCAGCGGCACGCTGGCGATCAGGTCTTCGTAGATGCGGCTCAGCTCGCGCTCGGTGCGGATGTGCGCCAGGCGGTCGCTGTACGAACGGCCATCCGGCGAGTGGATCTGCAGCGCGGCGTCGACCACAAATTTCGGTATGTGGTGCGCGGCTGCGCGCCGGTCGATCTCTTCGCGCGCGATGCGCGGCAGGTCGGGAATGCTCGGGTCGGCTTGGAAGCCGGATTCCTGCGCGATCACCGCCAGCACCGCGCAGATATTTTCGGGACCCGGGTCGATGCGCTGCGCGACGAATGCCGTTTGGATGTCGGTGGCCCAACCCATGCGATCCGGCGCATCGGCAGGCATGCGGCGCACGATCTCGGCGCGTACCTGCGCCGGCGAAAGCCGCGGCGCCTGCTGGCTCGGCATCCGGGCGCACGCAGCCAACAGCAGGAGCAGGCAGCACGCTGCGATAGTGGGTAGGCGGAAGCGCAACGCCGAGTTCGGAAGGGGCATGCGCGCAGGGAGCAAAAAGGAGTCAGATTCATTTTCCGGACGACGCGACATCGACATGCTCACTGACTGACGCGCTTTGCCATTTCCACCTTCTTGCCGCCTTCGTAGATGTCGAGCGTCGGCGAATGCCCGTTGCGCGCGGGCCCGAACTCGAACTGCAGGTCGCGTTCGAGTGCGAAGAAGCGTGTCGGTGACGCGGCGCGCAGGTGCACGGTCATCGGGCTGGCGGTAAGGATCAGCCCGTCCTCTTCGGCGTTCACCACGATGTCCTGTGCGTGCCCGCCGCGATAGTGGCCGGCGAATGCCGCAAGCGCCGCGGGCGTGAGGTGCAGGTGGGCGGCGGGCGGCGTGTAGGGCGCCGGTCTGTGCGAGTAGCTGAGGATGCGCCGCATCTGCCAACGGCCGTCCACCGATTGCCAGACGATGGTGAAGTCGGCTTGGCCAGCCAGGTGTTCCGGTTTGCCGGTTTCGCTCACGTAGAAGCTGTGCTCGCCGGACAGGATCGCGAAACCGCCGGCCAGCGGGTAGTAGCGGATGCTGCCCGGCACGGCTTCGCGGCGCAGATGCATGTCCGGCGTGCCGCAGGGTCCCTTGCGCAGCGAGTCGAGCACGCCTTTGCGCGAGGTCGTGAGTCCGGTCTTGTCGTGATAAAACTCGACGTCGTCGGTCAGCAGCGCGCCCATCGTCGCCATGTCGCAGGCGTTGTACGCCTGCCAGTAACGCGCATCCGCCTGGCGCACCGCGGTTTCGACGCCCGCGGCGTGGCCGCAGGCGAAGGGAATGCAGAGCAGCACTGCCAGCAGGGCTGCACTAATCTTCATGACGAAACCTGTGCGGAGATGACTTGGTACGCACTATGGCACGGTGTGCGGCAGTATTCGCCGCCGCGAGGAATCGATGGATTCTCCGTAGTCATCACGGGCACGTAACGCCTTCACTGCCGCGGGTTTCACATCGCGCCTGTTACACCGGTGCCTCCCGTGGCATGGAGCCACGCTCGACGGCAGGAGCGATCATGGGCAAGGACAAGATCCAGGGCGAGGGCGACTATGAGTCCGCGCGACGCTTCGACGAGGACGAGCAGGATTTCGTGAAGGAACATACCAAAGACGGCAAGGAAATCCGCGGCGATGCCGAAGAGGCGAGCGATGAGCTGACGCCGGCCGAACGCGAGGGCCGCGCGCACGCGAAGGACAGCGAGGAAGATCGCCGCGATGCAGAGCTGATGGACAAGCTGGAGAAGAAAGACAAGCGCGACTGAGCGGCACGTCCGCGGTGCTTGAAAATTCGGCGGCCTGCGGCGCAACGCCGCGGGCCGTTTCGGCACCCGTTACCGGCGTCACTTGTCAGCGTGAGCGAAGCGGCATAAGAAGTGGCGACACGACACGGGAGCCGCGCCATGAACCGCCTGCCGCTTGCCGCACTGTTGCTGGTCGCCACCGCCGCCTCCGCGGGAAACGCGCCGCCGAAGCAGGCGCCCATCGATTGCAAGGATGCGACGCACAGCGCACCCGGGTTCTGGATCGGACACTGGTCGGTCAGTCCGACGGGAACGAAGACGCCCGTCGCCACCAGCCGCATCGAGTGGATCGTCGGCGATTGCGCGATCAGGGAGACGTTCGAACAGACCATCGGTCCCGGCGGCAAGCCGATGATTTACCACGGCACCAGCTACACCGCGTACGACACGAACGAAAAGACCTGGCACCAGTTCTACGTGGACGACCAGGGCCACGCTTCCAGTTTCCACGGCGGCATCGAGGGCAGGAAGATGGTGCTGGTGACCGACGGCCCGGCGGTGATCAACCGCATGACGGTGAGCGCGCAAGCGGACGGCAGCGTGCGCCAGCAGGGCGAGTTCTCGACCGATGGCGGCAAGACCTGGCAAGCCGGTTACGACTTCACCTATCTGCGCATGGCGGAGTGAGGCGGTTGATCGAAGCTGCGCGATCATCGCGCGCGTCATTTCGTCCAAAACGATTTGAGTTCCTGACAATCGTCGCGGGACGTTTGCCACCAGATGGCATGTTAAAAATACTTGACATAAAGTAAAATCAAGTTTACATTGCCGGCCGACCTGATCCGGAGCCGGACGATGTTGCCAAGAGAACGCTTTGCCTGGGTGTGGATGACCGCGCTGGTCGTGGTGCTCGGACTGTATTTCGCGGGCGTGACCTCGATGCACTACGTGCATCCCGATCCTTCGTTCCTCGCACGCATCGGCATGCTCGCCGCCGCGCTCGGCACGCTGGCGGTGATCGCCATCGTCACGTGGTTGTACGGTCGCTGGCGCGATCGCGATGAGCTGGCGGAAGACGAACGCGATCGTTTCATCGAATGGCGGTCCTCGCGAATCGGCTATTACGTCCTGCTCGCTGGCCTGATCTACGCCGGCATGGTGATCCCTTTCACGCAACAGGGCTGGGATGTCGTGCACGCGGCGCTGTTCTTCATCGCCGTCGCGGAAATCGTCCGCAGCGGAATAATCGTGCTCGGGTATCGCAGGGGCTGGCATGCCTGAGCGGCATTTGACCAACGCGATCCGCGCGCTGCGTTTCCACGCGGGCGAAATGACGCAGAGCGACCTGGGCCAGCGCGTCGGCGTGACGCGACAGACGATCGCGGCCATCGAGGCGGGCAAGTATTCGCCGACCCTGGAGTGCGCTTTCCGCATCGCCGAAGTGTTCGGCAAACCGCTCGACCAAGTGTTTCGATGGGAACGATGAGTGACAGCGGGTCGGCCGCTGGACGCCAACCCATCTTGAGTCGCAATGGCAGAAAGTGACTTCGCCGATCCATCCATTGGTCAGGCAGGGAGGGAGAAAACATGCGCCGCATTATTCCGATCGTGATTTGTGCGCTGCTCGGTTCGCCACCTGCGGTACGCGCCTCGCAGGCGAAGACGCCGGACGCGGGAACAAAGCCGATTCGCGACGGTTCGCACGACTTCGACTTCGAATACGGCAAGTGGCGGATGCCGAATCACCGGCTGGTCAAGCGGCTGGCGGGTTCGCACCAGTGGGAGGATTTCATCACCTGCGACGAAGGCAGTCCCTTGCCGGGCGGCATCGGCGGCATCGACGTCATGCACGCGAACTACTGGAAGGATTTCGTCGGGGTCACCCTGCGCACCTACGATCCCAAAACAGGCTTGTGGCGAATCTACTGGGTCGACAACCGCTTCTCCGACGGCACGATCCAGCCGCCGGTGATCGGCAAGTTCGACGGCAACGTCGGTGTGTTCACCGGCAACGATACCTACAACGGCAAACCCGTCGTCGTGCGATTCATCTGGACGGTGAACCCGAAGGGCTCCCAAGCCGTGGCGAAATGGGAGCAGGCCTTTTCGCCGGATGGCGGAAAGACCTGGGAAACCAACTGGACCAACGAAATCATCCGGGACGACCACTGCACGCCGACCAGCCCCGCGCCTGCACACTGACCAAGCGTCCGCGGGTGTCCGCTTGGTGGTTTTGCGGTTGCCCGCAAGCCGGTCTACCTGGCGGCCCGGTGCGGCGCTATGCTTGAAAGCACGGTGTTGCGATACGCGACCCGCCAAGGGGTTGTCGGCATGGCTGACGTCTTCGTTTCCTACGCCCGCGTCGACAAGACGCGCGTCGCGCCGCTGGTGGCCGCGATCGAAGCGAAGGGCTGGTCGGTCTGGTGGGATCCGGAAATCACGCCGGGCCAGGAATTCGATGACCAGATCGACGCCGAGATAGACGCCGCGAAAGCCGTGCTGGTGGTCTGGACGCCGACTTCGGTCACGTCGCGCTGGGTGCGCGGCGAAGCGCGCGAAGCCGCCGAACGCGGCGTGCTGGTGCCGGTGCGTTTCGAGCAGGCGCGCCTGCCGATGGACGTGCGCGCGATCCACACCACCGACCTCGATGGCTGGGGCGACAATCCCGCGAGCGCGCAGGCGCAGGAATTCCTGCGCGCGCTGGGCGTGATGATCGCGCGTTCGCAGGCGGCGCAGGCCGCAAAATCAGCGAGCGCCGCGGAGTCTTCTTCCGGCAAGGATTCCGCGCGCTACACGATTTGCGTGCTGCCGTTCGTCAACATGAGCGGCGATCCGGAACAGGAATATTTCAGCGACGGCATCACCGAGGACATCATCACGGACCTGAGCAAGGTGTCGGCGCTCGGGATCATCTCGCGCAACAGTGCCTTCATGTACAAGGGCAAGCACGTCGACATTCCCAAGGTCGCGCGCGAGCTGAAAGTGAGCCACGTGCTGGAAGGCAGCGTGCGCAAGGCTGGCGGACGGGTGCGGATCAGCGCGCAGCTCGTGGACGGCGAAACCAACAACCACGTCTGGGCCGAGCGTTACGATCGCGATTCCAGCGACATCTTCGCCTTGCAGGACGAGATTTCCGAAGCGATCGTCAAGGCGCTGAGATTGCGGTTGTTGCCGGAGGAGAAGAAGGCGATCGTGCGGCGCGGCACCGACAACGCCGAGGCCCACAATCTGTACCTGATGGCGCGACAGACCTACATCACCGGGCAGGAATACGACCTGCGCTCGGCCGAAGCGATCGTTCGGCTGTGTGCACGCGCCACGGAAATCGATGCGCGCTATGCGTCGGCCTGGGCGCTGATGGCCATCGGCTACATGAAACTGCGCGAGGCCCAGGGCGGCCGGTCGAACGAAGGCATGGTGGCTGCGGAGCGCGCGCTGGCGGTGAATCCCGACTTGGCAGAAGCGCACGCGATCAAGGCCCAGATCCTTCTGCAGGATGGCGATGCCGAGGCCGCGGCCGCCGCGGTCGCGATGGCCTTGAAACTGGACCCGGAGTCCTACGAGACGAATCGATCCGCCGGACGCTTGAACTATCAGCTCCATCGTTACGAGGATGCGGTTCGTTTCTATGAAAAGGCCGCGGCACTCATGGATGCCGATCTCAATTCCGCCTCCATGCTGATCAGCAGTTACACGGCGCTGGGCGACGCCGCCGGTATGCGCCGCGCCGCGCAACTCGCGTTGAAGCGCGCCGAAGCGGTGCTGGCGCACGACCAGAACAACTCCATGGTCGCGGGTTACAGCGCCTATGCGCTGGCCGCGCTGGGCGAGGGCGAGCGCGCCAAGGCGCGCATGGAGCGGGCGCTGCTGATCGATCCCACCAACTTCAACATGCGCTACAACTTCGCCTGCGCCTTGTGCACGTACCTGAAGGACAAGGAGGGCGCGCTGGACATGCTCGGCCGCGTGTTTGAAACCATCACGGACACTTTCCTGCCCTACGCGAAGGCGGACCCGGATCTCGATTTGCTGCGCGACGATCCGCGCTACCAGGCGATGGTCGCCGCGGCCGAAGCGCGGCTTGCCGCGGCGAGGGCCGCCACTCCCGAAATGGTTGCGGGAGGCTGACCAGCCATGGCTGACGTCTTCGTTTCCTATGCCCGCGCGGACAAGGCGCGCGTCGCGCCGCTGGTGGCCGCGATCGAGGCGAAGGGCTGGTCGGTGTGGTGGGATCCGGCGATCGTCCCCGGCCGCGAATTCGACGACGAGATCGAAGCCGAGATCAACGCGGCCAAGGCCGTGCTGGTGGTGTGGACGCCGACATCGGTCTCGTCGCGCTGGGTGCGCGGCGAGGCGCGCGATGCGGCGGATCGCAACGTGCTGGTGCCGGTGCGCTTCGACAACGCGCATCTGCCGATGGATGTGCGCGCGATCCATACCACCGACCTCGACGGCTGGGGCGAGAATGCCGCCGGGGCCAAGGCGCAGGAGTTCCTCAATGCGCTGGGCATGCTGATCGCCCGGGCGCCGGAATCGCAATCCACCAAGGGCGGCGCTGCGGCGCCGGCGGCGGAAGCCAAGCGCTTCGCGGTCTGCGTGCTGCCGTTCGCCAACATGAGTGGCGATCCCGAACAGGAATATTTCAGCGACGGGATCACCGAGGACATCATCACGGACCTGAGCAAGGTGTCGTCGTTGGGTGTCGTCTCGCGCAACGATTCGTTTCTCTACAAGGGGAAACAGATCGAAATGCACAAGCTGGCGCATGAACTCAAGGTCACGCACGTGATGGAAGGCAGCGTGCGCCGGGCCGGCGGCCGCCTGCGGATCACCGCACAGCTCATCGACGGCGCCAACGGCCAGCACGTCTGGGCCGAACGCTACGACCGCGACGCGAGCGACATCTTCACCATCCAGGACGAGATATCCAAGGCCATCGTCAAGGCATTACGCCTGCGCTTGCTGCCGGAAGAGAAGAAGGCGATCGAGCGGCGCGGCACGGAGAACGCCGAAGCCCATGACCTCTACCTCATGGCGCGGCAAACGTACATCACTGCGCAAGAAGCGGATGCGCGGTCGGCAGAAGCCATCGTGCGCCTGTGCGCCAGCGTGACCAAGCTCGATCCGAATTACGCCCAGGCATGGGCATTGATGGCGGTTGGCTATTGGAAGCTGCAGATGCTCGCGAGTGGCAGTGCCGAGGACGGCATGGCCGCGGTGGAACGGGCGTTGGCGCTCCAGCCGGAGCTGGCGGAGGCGCATGCGATCAAGGCGATGCTCTTGTTGCAGCTCGGCAACGCCGACGGTGCGGCGGCGGAGGTGGCCATCGCGCTGAAGCTGGGCCCGGAATCCTACGAGACCAACCGGGCGGCAGGACGCTTGGCCTATCAAATGCGCCAATCCGAGGATGCCATACGATTCCTCGAAAACGCCGCGGCATTGGTGGAGGCGGATATCAATTCGGTCAACCTGTTGATGAGTTGCTACGCGGCGGTTGGCGATGCGGTGGGGATGCGTCGAAGCGCCGAGCGCGCACTCAAGCGCTGCGAAGCGGTGTTGGTGCACGACCAGAACAACTCCGGAGTCATTGGCTACAGTGTTTATGCCCTGGCCGTATTGGGCGATGGCGAACGCGCCAAGGCGCGCATGAATCGCGCGCTGCTGGTCGATCCCGACAACTTCAACATGCGTTACAACTACGCTTGTGCATTGTGCGCGCAATTGAAGGACCAGGACGCCGCGCTGGAAATGCTCGAATCGGTGTTTGCGAAGATCTCGGAAGAATTCCTGCCGTACGCCAAGGCCGATCCGGACCTGGACGCACTCCATGACCATCCTCGCTGGCAGTCCATGATCGCCGCGGCCGAAGCGCGGCTTGCCGCGGCGAAGGCGGCGGGAACCGCGGCGACCGCGAAAGCCTGAGCAACCGGGTTTTCGTCGGCAACTACTTGGCGAACAACTTCGAGCGATCCGCGAACGCCTTGAACTCCAGCGCGTTGCCGGACGGATCGAGCAAAAACATCGTCGCCTGTTCCCCCGGCTGGCCCTTGAAGCGCACGTGCGGTTCGATCACGAAGCGCGTGCCGGCCGCGCGCAGTTTGTCGGCCAGCCCGTGCCAGTCGTCCATCGACAGCACCAGGCCGAAGTGCCGCACCGGGACCGCGTCGCCGTCAACGTCATTCGCAATTGACTCGCGCAATTCTTCCGGCGCGAGGTGCGCGACGATCTGGTGCCCGTGGAAATCGAAATCCACCCAGGCGTCGCTGGAGCGGCCTTCCGGGCAGCCGAGGAGATCGCCATAAAACGCGCGCGCGGCTTCCAGCGAGTGGACGGGGAAGGCGAAGTGGAAGGGCGGCAGTTCTTGCATGTTCCCGATCCCGGTTGCGCGTTTCGCTGCGGTTGAGCTCCGGATCGTAAGATGCTGGAGCCCACAACGGAAGGAGCCTGCCGTGGCCGATGAAAACGCCAAATCGCAAGCCGACCAGGTTGCAGACACGCTCAGCCAGTTGAAGGAAATGCACCACTACGCGAAGAACAACGTCGAGCGGCTGACCGCGATCTGGCTGTTGTTCGACGGCGAATTGTCGAAGCTGAAGCAGACCGACAAGATCGACGACCTGATGAACCGCCAGGGCCAGTTGCACGACGCGCTGGAAAAAGCGATCGCCGATCTCGAGGAGTTGCACCGGAAATTGCTGCCACCGCCGGAAGAGTCGACCGCGTAAGGCGGGCTGGCCGCCCAGCGGCGCGGCCCGAAGCGGCGAAGTCAGGCCGACTTCGCTTCGTCCTTCAGCGTCTGCATGTCGATCACGAAGCGATACTTCACGTCGCTCTTCAACATGCGTTCGTAGGCGTCGTTGATGTCGCGCATGGCGATCATCTCGATGTCGCAGACGATGCCGCGCTCGGCGCAGAAATCCAGCATCTCCTGGGTCTCGCGGATCCCTCCGATCAGCGAGCCGGCCAGGTTGCGCCGCTTGAAGATCAGGTTGAACACGTTGGGCGAAGGATGCGGATGCTCCGGTGCGCCGACCAGGCACATCGTACCGTCGCGCTTCAGCAAGCCGAGAAAGGCGTCGAGGTCGTGCGGTGCGGCGACGGTGTTGAGGATGAAGTCGAAGGTGGCGGCGTGTTTGGCCATCTGCTCGGGATCCTTCGAGATCAACACTTCATCCGCGCCCAGCCGCTTGCCGTCGGCGATCTTGTTGGGAGAGGTGGTGAACAGCACCACATGGGCGCCCATTGCGTGCGCCAGTTTCACGCCCATGTGGCCGAGGCCGCCCAGGCCCACGATGCCCACCTTCTTTCCGGGGCCGACGTTCCAGTGCCGCAGTGGCGAATACGTGGTGATTCCCGCGCACAGCAGCGGCGCGACCGCTGCGAGATCGCTCTTGTGTGAAATGCGCAGCACGAATTTCTCGTCCACCACGATTTGCGTGGAATAGCCACCGTAGGTGTTCTCGCCGCCGAACACCGGGCCGTTGTAGGTACCGGTGAATCCGTTCTCGCAATAGTTTTCCTCGCCTTCTTTGCACGACGCGCAATGGCCGCAACTGTCCACCATGCAGCCGACGCCGACCATGTCGCCGACCTTGAAGCCTTTCGCCTCACTGCCGACCGCGGTGACCCTGCCGACGATCTCGTGGCCGGGTACGGACGGGTAAATCGTGTTGTGCCATTCGTTGCGCGCGGTGTGCAGGTCCGAATGGCAGACGCCGCAATAGAGGATTTCGATCTGCACGTCGCGCGGGCCGGGCGAACGGCGTTCGATGACGTGCGGACGCAACGGCCGGTCGGCGGACTGGGCGGCGTAAGCAGGTGTGCGGGTCATCCTGTACTCCTTTAAATGCTTTCCACTCGAATATCGTTGCCGCAGGCGAGACCGGGGGATCAAGCGGTCGCTCTCTCCCGCCGCGGCAACACCCAGTCCGGCCGGATGTAATGGCAGGTGTAGCCCTCCGGATAACGCTCCAGGTAATCCTGGTGCTCCGGTTCGGCCTCCCAGAAATCGCCGGCCGGCGCGAGTTCGGTCACCACCTTGTCCGGCCAGAGACCGGACGCGTCCACGTCGGCGATCGTGTCCTCGGCGATGCGTTTCTGCTCGTCGTCGAGATAGAAGATCGCCGAGCGATAACTGGTGCCGACGTCGTTGCCCTGGCGGTTGACCGTGGTCGGATCGTGGATCTGGAAAAAGAATTCCAGCAACCTGCGGTAGCTGATCCTGGCCGGATCGAACACGATCTCGATCGATTCCGCGTGGGTGCCGTGGTTGCGATAGGTCGCGTTCGGCACGTCGCCGCCGGAATAGCCGACGCGCGTGGAGATCACGCCGGGTTGCTTGCGGATCAGGTCCTGCATGCCCCAGAAGCAGCCGCCGGCGAGGATGGCGCGTTCGGTCGTCATGGTCGTGCGTCCTTCTTCTCGAACAGATCACGGTACTCGCCATAGCCTTCCTTTTCCAGATCGGCGAGCGGGATGAAGCGCAGCGCGGCGGAGTTGATGCAGTAGCGGAGGCCGCCGCGGTCGCGCGGGCCGTCGTCGAACACGTGGCCGAGGTGGCTGTCGGCGTGCTTCGACCGTACTTCGGTGCGGATCATGCCGTGGGTCGAGTCGCGCTTCTCGATCACGTTCGCCGATTCGACCGGCTTGCTGAAGCTGGGCCAGCCGCAGCCGCTGTCGAACTTGTCCATCGAGGTGAACAGTGGTTCGCCGGAAACGACGTCCACGTAAAGACCGCGCTCCTTGTGGGCGTTGAACTCGTTGTCGAACGGCCGCTCGGTCGCGGCTTCCTGGGTGACGCGGTGTTGCAGCGGGGTGAGTCTGGCGAGGGCTTCCGGTGTCTTGCGGTAGTCCGGCATGTGCGGGCCTCCAGGTTTGCGTGATTCCACATAGATGGGGACGAGCGTTTCGGGCCCAAGGGTGGCCTCATTGCAGGCGCCACGGCTGCGCCACATTCGTTGCCGTGCGCTGCCCGCATTGTCCCTCACGCTTGGCGCCGCGAATCGTCCACACGAGGAGTCCCGATGAACCGTCGCGAGATGTTGAAGGGCGCCGCATTCGGCGCGATCGCCCTGGCTGTTTCCCCGCGCACGCTGGCGATGCAGGCGCGCGGCGTGGCGGCGCGGCTGGCCGCGCTGGAACACCGGCATGGCGGCCGGCTCGGCGTGGCGATCCTCGATGCCGGCAACGGCGCGCGCGTGGCCTGGCGGGGCGACGAACGTTTCCTGATGTGCAGCACGTTCAAGCTGCTGCTCGCCGCCGCGGTGCTGAAGCGCGTGGAGCAGGGCGAGGAAAAACTCGACCGCCGCATCGTGTTCGGCAAGGACGTGCTGCTCGAATACGCGCCGGTGACGAAGCTGCACGCAGGACCCTCCGGCATGACGGTGGCGCAATTGTGCGAGGCCGCGGTCACGCTGAGCGACAACACCGCGGCCAACCTGCTGGTGGCGAGCATCGGCGGACCCTCCGGCGTCACGCGGTATGCGCGCACTCTCGGTGACACGCTCACGCGACTGGATCACATCGAGCCGTTCCTCAACCGCCCGAATGGAGAAGACGACACCACCACGCCGCATGCCATGCTGGCCGACCTGCAGAAACTGTTGTCGGGCGATGCGCTTTCGCAAAGATCGCGCGAACAGTTGGTCAAATGGCTCATGGCCAACAAGACCGGCGGAGATTCCCTGCGCGCGGGGCTGCCGGCCGACTGGCGCGAAGGCGACAAGACCGGCTCCGGCCACACTGCCAACAACGACGTCGCGATCCTCTGGCCGCCGAACCGCAAGCCGTTGCTCGTCACCGCGTACTACGACAACGCGAAAGCGGATGTCGCGGCGCGCAAGGCGGTGCTGGCCGAAGTGGGAAGGATCGTGGCGACGATGTAATGGCTCGTCATTCCGGTGAAGGCCGGAATCCAGTGGCTTTGAGCGCCGGGCGCTGGAGCAACATGAGGTGTCTGATTGCGATAAGGTCAGCGCTCCCCATGCGAATATGGAGCGCGAATGTCGAAGATCGAAACCCGCCTTGCCGAAACTCGGTCTGAACTGCCGCCGGCGATCAAACCGCCGCCCGGCGTGGTGCTGCCGTTCCGCTTCGTGCATGTCGTCGGCAACCGCGCGCTGGTTTCCGGCCACGGCCCGCAAGGTGCGGATGGTGCGATGGCGCCGCCGCTCGGCAAACTCGGGCGCGAACTGACGGTGGAGCAGGGCTACGCAGCGGCGCGGCTGACCGCGTTGTCGATGCTCGGCAGCCTGCAGCGCGAACTGGGCGATCTGGATCGCGTCACGCAATGGATGCGCGTGTTCGGCATGGTCGCTTCCGCACCGGGCTTCGACAAGCAGCCCGCCGTGATCAACGGTTGCTCCGACCTGATCCTGCAATTGTGGGGCGATGCAGCCGGTGCGCACGCGCGCAGCGCGGTCGGCATGGCCGAGCTGCCGTTCGGGATTCCGGTGGAGATCGAAGCGGAAGTGGAGATTCGGTAGCCGAGCGGTGGACCGCCCGGATTGACCTTCCGGGCTTTGCGCGAATCGATCCGGCGCCTTCAGGGCTTTTCGAAAACTACTTTCGCGAGCGGGATCTCCTGCTGCAGCAATCCGGTGTTGTGCACGTAGGTGACGTACTGCACCTGGCCGTTGCCGGTCGAGAATTCCGGATGCGCGAACCCGGCGTAGTCGAAGCTGTCGTCCCAGCCGGGCAGACCGGTGAAGATCAGTCCGGCATCCGACCAGGGGCCCCACGGATTGTTCGCCACGCGATACATGATGTCGTTGGTGAAAGGCTGCGCGTAGATCGCCATGTATTCGCTCAGGTAAGCGTTGTAGAAAACGGTGTTGCCTGCGGCGCCGCCCTGGAAAATCGTGACGGCATCGGCTTCGTTCGCGCTCCACGCACCGTCGGCTGCGTAGAACTGCCATTGCGATTTGTCCAGCGCGCCCGCCAGCGGAACGCGCGCGACATTGCAGTCCATTGCGACCCAGTCGGGCACGCACTTGTAGGAATAGAGCATGTCAGCCACGACGAGCGAGCCGTTGATGTAGCCGCCGTCGCCCTTGTCCCACATAAGTTGCGGCATGTTCGATTGCGGGTTTTCGATCGGACGCGTGACCTTGCCGTCGGGTGTCATCACCGCGATGCCGGCGCCGACGGTTTTCCAGTCCGGCTGGCCGCTGACGCGCCAGATCTCGACGTAGAACAGCAGCAGGCGATTGCGCGCTTCGTCCGGCACGACCTGCTGCGCCCAAAGCGCGAACTCCGCGCCACACGGCTGCTGCGTGCAGTGGTTCGGGTCGTGCGCGTAGTTGTATTGCGCCTCGGCGCGCGTATAGGGCAGGAATTCGCGCGGCGCACCGGTCGAATCGAGCAGGTCGTGATCCAGCGTGATGCCGCCGGAGGCGTCGAGGTTGGTGGTCCAGGAAAGCGAATTGTCGTCCCAGTGCTTGCCCCGCACGCCCGGCACCGACATCGCCGTGTCGCCGAAGGTCCAGATCGACTTGCCCTTGAACAGTGCGCTCTCAGCGTTGTCGCGCGCGTTGATCACCGGGTTCTGCGTGACCGTGCCGAGCGGCGTGACCGACTGCACCAGCGGCAGCGGCGGCGGCGCATCGTTCGTGCCGGCGGCGTAAGCGGAAGAGGCCGCGACCGCGAATGCGAGCGAAATCGAAAACCTCGAAGCGATCCGTGACGAAATCATGCAGTCCCCCGGCGATGTGGAGTGGGCGCGCTGGCCCGGCGTTGCCCGACGGTGCATGATAAAGGCGATCGGCAATCGGTGGAGGCAGCATGACGCGGGTGCGCGTGGCAGGTTTCTCGGTCTCGGTGGACGGCTTTGGAGCGGGACCCGGGCAGAGCCTCGAAAACCCGCTCGGCATGCGCGGGATGGAACTGCACCAGTGGTTCTTCGGCACGCGCACCTTCCGCGCGATGTTCGGCGAAGGCGGCGGCTCGGACGGCGTCGATGAAGACTACGCACATCGTTCGATGGATGGATTCGGTGCGTTCATCCTGGGCCGGAACATGTTCGGTCCGGTCCGCGGTCCCTGGCCCGACGAAAACTGGAAGGGCTGGTGGGGCGACAATCCGCCTTATCACGCACCCACCTTCGTGCTGACCCACCATCCGCGCGATCCGATCGAGATGGAAGGCGGCACGACCTTCATCTTCGTGACCGACGGCATCGAGGCGGCGCTGGATCGGGCGAAACGCGCTGCCGACGGTCGCGACGTGAAGATCGGCGGCGGCGTCGAAACGGTGCGTCAATACCTCCGCGCCGGGGCGATCGACGAGCTGCATTTCGCGGTGTCACCCGTCGTGCTGGGGCAAGGCGAAGCGATGTTCGCCGGCATCGACCTGCCGTCGCTCGGCTACCGCGTCACCGAGCATCGCGCGACCGAACTGGCGACCCATGTCGTTCTTGGCCGGTAGCTGCAGATCGATCTCGCGAACCTCAACGCATCGAGGATGATCGAGCGAAAGCTATCGGGTTCGCTGCGCTTCCTGCGCAGGTCGATTCCGCGAAAAGGGGACGGAGGTAATTAAGCGCTTCCCGCAGGGTCGGTCATTCGCCGAGGCCGTCCACGAGCCTGCACTTTGCCGCGTCGTCCCAGGGTGATCTCTACCATTCGCTGAAAGCGCTCGTCGCCCAGTGCTCGCTCCTGCTGGGCGTATGAGCGTAGCTGCGCCAGCTCCTCCGCCGGAATTCCGGCTTCAAGCCAGGCGCGGTACGCCAAGCCTCGTTCGGCCGGATCGCTTCCCAAGGCGAGATACGCGGGATGCGGGGAAACCAACGGATCCTGACCCAGTGCAAGGTGCGTGTGAACGCTCGACCAACGGTGATTCTCGGCCCTTTGTACCATTGCGGCGCGAACAGGGTTGAGTTCGATGTATCGCATCGCCTTGAGCAGGTACTCTTCGGATTGGACCAGACAGGATTTGAACCGTCCCTGCCAAAGTGGTCCGCATCGCCGATGCCTGAGGTTGAAATACTGAACGTAGCACTGCCCCAGCCGGCGCATTGCGCATGAAAGGCCGAGTGTGGATCGTGCCGTGACAAGCAGGTGGACATGGTTGTCCATGAGCACGAAGGCATGCAGGGTGATGTTGCCGGACTGGAGCGCCTCGCGAAGAAGGCATCGAAAATGATGGCGGTCTTCGTCGTTCAAGAAGATGATGCCCTTGTTGACTCCTCGTTGCGTGATGTGGAGCGGAACGCCCGGCAGCATCAGGCGCGGCGTGCGCGGCATGGATATTCTCCGGTTCGGAGTGGGCTCACTATGCACTGCGGGCCACCGGAGTGTCTGTCGGTAGAGGGCGCAACCGGGTGTAGGAGTCGCCTTAATTACCCCCGTCCCCTTTTCTACGCCCTTTTCTACGCTTTTCGGGGCTTGCAGCTTTCCGGTCGAGCCACGGCGAGAGCGGAATCCGCGAGATTCCGGATTGCCCGGTGACGTAGATGGTCCGGTTGTCGGGCGCCAGGTGGGCGCCCCAGGGAATGTCCTTGTTGACGACATCGCCGAGGTCGATCGGCTTGCCCCAATGGTTCTCTTCGCGGAAAGCCAGACAGAGGCGTCCGAGACCGCCCTTCACCTTGCCGTAGTCGAACACGATGAATGATTGATCGGGAGCGACGGCGGGGTCGTGGAGAGATATCGCCGGATCTCCGAGCGGCACACGTTCGGGAGTCTGGTATTTCCCGGCGCGATAGCTCGCCCTCCAGATCTGCATGGCTTTCGTTTTCGCGTTCCAGCGCAGGTAATACAGGGTGTTGTCGGCAGTAATGCTGGCGAAATCGATGAACACATCATCGTTGACGGTTGGCCCCAGCCATACCGGTTTGCCCCATCCCTTTCCTTCGCGATCGACCCTCCAGATATTGGATCCCGGGCCGGAGCCCCCTGCGAAATAATCCTGGACCAAAGGCTTGCCTGCAGGAGTGACGGGGCGATCCGAATCGAACAGGAGGTAGCTGCCATCCGGCGCGACCACCGGATCCTGATCGAACCAGTGACCGGAGAAACTGGCGACTCGTGGCGGCGACCAGTTGCCGTCCACCCGGTGCGAAACCATGACGGTCTTGTGCGTGCCTTCGCTGCGGTCGAAAAACACCGTGTTGCCGTTCGGGGTGAATGCAAGTGTGTCGTCAGTGTCGGAATGGATGATGCCGCCCAAGGTGACCGGTTCCGGAGCGATAGTCGCGTCGGAAAGATTTGCGGCGATGGCGAGTGATGAGGGGATGCCGATTGCGCCGGCTGCAGCACAAAGCAGCAGAGCACTGATAGTTGCACGATTCATGCGGAGGGACTCGATGGAAAAATTCCGGGCCGATTGTCGCGGATTGCAGATAATCGATAACGTGCCAAGAGTTGGTAGTGTGAAATGCAGCGATCGGCAAGTTCGCGCTGAAACGCCGTCAGCTTCGTCCCTCTTTCCCGATACGGCGCAAACCCCGTCGAGCGTTCCACCGCCGCATACCAGTGCGGTGCCCAGACGCCGTCCGAGGCGCGCGGGCCGGGTGGCCAGTGCAGCATGCGGTCGGTGAAAGGGATTCCGAGCGTGGCGCACAGTGCGCCCAACATCCCGCGCGGATCCTTGAGCACGTCGTCCGCATCGATCACCGGAGGAGCGTGGCCGAGCCTGTCGCAGACGTGGTCGAACAACCGAGCCTGCTGTTCGAAGCCGAGTTCCCACGCCGCGGCGTCGGGGCGCTGGACGGTGAAGGAGGCGACGACTGATTCCGGATCGCGGATCAAAAAACAATTGGTCACCTGGTCCAGCCAGTCCAGCGACATGTCCGGCAACACGTGCTGGGTCATGTGCTTCTGGTACCAGATCGGCTTGCCGTCCGGGATCGGGCCCGTCAGCATCGCCGCGACTTCGCGCCGGTCCGTGCTCTGGGAACGCAGCACGTCCTCGCGGCCGGGATGGTTCACGCCGGTGGCCTGCAGGTAATGCGCGTAGAACGGTTCGTCGATCACCGCGGTGTCGCCGCGATTTTCCCAGGCGCGCATCATCGCGGTGGAGATGTTGCGCGGGCCGGACCACATCGCGATGTGCAGCGGCGTGCTCACACGCGCGGCCCTTTCGCGCTTTCGTCCTTCACCAGTTGCATGTAGAGCTTCTGCAGGCGCTCGACCATCGGCCCGCGCGTGCCGTCGCCCATCGTGCGGCCGTCGATCTCGCGCACCGGCGTCAGCCCCGCGAACGTGCCGGTGACGCAGGCTTCCTCCGCGCCGTACACGTCGGTGAGGCTGAAATCCTTTTCGAAGACGGGAATGCCGTTGGCACGGCACAGGCGGATCACGTTGGCGCGCGTGATGCCCCCGAGGCAGTACTTGCCGGTGGACGTCCACACCTCGCCCTTGCGCACGATGAAGAAATGCGTGGAGTTGCAGGTGCTGACGAAACCGTGCGGATCGAGCATCAGCGCTTCGTCGTAGCCGGCCTTCTGCGCCTGGATGCAGGCGAGGATGCAGTTCAACTTGGAATGGCTGTTGAGCTTGGGATCCTGCACGTCCGGCGCGCCGCGGCGGACGTGCACGGTGAACAGGCGGATGCCGCGCTCGACGGTTTCCGGCAGCGGCTGCTTGTATTCGGGCACGATCACGATCGTTGCGCCGCCGATCACGAAGCGCGGATCCTGGTGCGGCGTGGCCTTGATGCCGCGCGTCACCATCAGGCGGATGTGCACGTGGTCGCGCATATTGTTCGCGCGCAGCACGTCGAGCAGGCGCTGCGTCAATTCATCGCGTGTCAGGCCGATGTCCAGGTCGATCGCGCGCGCGCCTTCGTACAGGCGATCGATGTGCTGGCCCAGGAACGGCAGGCCGCCGTCGTGCAGGCGCAGGCCTTCCCACACGCCGTCGCCCAGCACGTAGCCGGAATCGAACACCGACACCTTCGCTTCGCTGCGCGGCACCAGCTCGCCGTTGATACCGACCTTGATCGCGTCGTTGCGCGGATCGGGCGTGTAGTCGTGGGTGCCTCTGCTCATGAAGTCTCTTCCACAGGGAACGGACAGAGTTTATAGCGCAACCGAAGCGGTATCCTACGGACGCACACTGCCGCGATCGGGGGACGGCCTTGAGAATTTTCATTGCACTGGTATTGCTGCTATGTGCGACCGCTTCGTTTGGCGCTTCGCCGCAAGCTGCGCTGCTGAAGCGGTTTCTCAAGGAGAGCAGCGTGCAGTACGGCGGGGCGGATGATGCCAGGACGCTGGAGGGACGACTTTATACCTGGGCCAAGGCGGGTGCTTCGGTATCCGAGTTGAAATCCATGGCGGCGAAAGAGTTCCACACATCTCCGGGTTTGAGTGACAAGCTCGTAGACCTGGTTCTGCAGCGCGGCTCGGTGAAATGGCAAACCGTTAGTCCTCGACTGGTGGACAGCTTCATCTCGCTCGCCCACGAGTACCCGCGCAATCGCCTCGTTCTGATCGAGGCAGGGCGGACCATCGATGACAACAACTTCCAGTGTACCGATGCCGCCGTATCTCCTTACGAGCGCTTGCTGGCAGGTCGCCCGGACGCAGATGCCGAACGTGTCGTGCTCTTCGACCAGTTTTTCTGCCTGCCGTTGATAACCGAGCGCACCACGCTGGATGCGGGCGCTTTTGACGCCTATCTGACGCTAGCCAAAGAGGGTGACGAAATAAGCAACGAACTGCTCCGCCTGGCGGTGTATCGGCTGGTGGATCAGAAGGCTGACAGGAATGAAGCCCTTTCGCCCGAAATCCGGCAGAAGATAAAAGCCAAGAGGCTTGCAGAGGAACTTAGGCAGGGTCGTCTTGCACAAGCAGCCGTGTTGCTGGGCACCGCAGAAAATCACGGTCGCTCTCTTTCTCCATTGCTGGACGCTGGAACGCGCCGCGCAGCGGCTGCAGCGCTGTTATTGACCGGCGATCGAAAGCAGTCGAACGCATGGCGCCGGCGAGCTGTCTCCAAGGCGCCTGCCGAACTTCCATGGAATGGCATGAGTACCGGTGGACCTGGGCCGGACGAGGCGGTCGCGCGTTATGAATTGCAGTTGCTGGATCATCTGCTTGGTTCAGCCCGAGGTGAAGACTTCGACTTTCTGGTGCAAAGGCATCGGCTCGGCAATATTTCTGAAACCGACCTCTATTGGGACAGCTTGTGGCCCCGTCTCTACAACAAGCTCGCCGTCAGCGATGGTTATCCGGGGCTGGTCGAGGAGGCCGGACTCAATTCCCTCGCGCCGGAGCAGATCGGGGAAACGGAAGCGGAAGCCGTCAAGCTCTGCTATCGCTGCGCACCCGATCTGATCGCGGTGATACACGAATTGGCGAAGGAGCCGGTCCACCTCGAATCGGCGCCGGACCGAAATGTCGCCCGGCTGCCGGCACCGATTCGCACCCGCATGGACGCGGAGATTGCGGCCTCGCGGCCATATTGGAGCGAGCATCCCCTTCCGCGCTCGGTGCGCCGTCCGCACCCAAAGGCCCCAACGCACACCGGTGATCCGTTGGGACTGGGTCCGGTACGGAGCCCCCCGCACGGAACCACGCCGTCATGGACGAAGCGATTGCCTGCAGGCGAGCTGGTCCGTTACGAGCAAGATGGACAGCGAATCGTGGCGATCACCGTTTCGCAAAGCCTCGATCCAACGGGTGAGATCAGCGCGGGTGGTTACTGGATCAGCATTTCCGAGGATGGCGGACAACATTTCAAGGCACCGCTGTACACCGGCTTGCGCATGTTCGAGCCATACGTAGTGGCGCCACAATCGAAGCTGCCGTTGATTGCAGGAGGCCACCTTCAAATGGAAGTCGGGGTCCGCCAGATCGACGATGCGCAGGTCAGGCTTCCTCCGATTGCCTTGCCGATGAAGACCCGACGCGACGATGTTTATCTAGATATCGCGCTGGCAGATCTGTCGCACGACGCGGATGGAGACGGGCTGAGCGACATCGCGGAATGGGCGATGCTGACGGATCCGCATGATCGGGATACCGACCACGATGGTCTACCGGATGGTGTCGATCCGTTTCCACAGGTGCCTGTTCATGCGGCCCCGGACAGGCACGCCGCCCCCTTGGTTGCGGTCCTGCAGCGTTTGTTCGACAAATCCCTGGGCGCGATCGTGACGACGTCGGCCACTGCCGACCGTCCGGGTCGGACCCATGCGCTGGGGAGCGGCGAATCGGATCGGTACAACTCGAGCCGCGCGATTTTCGTGCAGGCGCCAGCGGCGTATTTCTCCGGCGTATCCCTGCGCGGACGGATGATCGTTCTCGACGAGGATCAGGTGCAACGGCTATCGAAGGCGCGCGGCCTTTTCTTCTGCACGAGCATCCCGCAATTCGAGGTCAGTCACGACGGCAACGAGGCCTTGGTGGTCTGGTCGTCAGGCTGGGCCGGAGGCACTTTCTTCCTGACAAGGCAAGGCAATGCCTGGCGCATCGAATCACTCGGGCGATGGATCACCTGATTCAGTGCGAGGTTGCTGGCTGGGCGGAGTCGGTGAAAATGGCTTTCGGCACCATGACATGCACGCCCTTGTTGTGGTCCACCAGCTCGGTGATGTCGATGTCGCCGGCCACGCTGATCAGCATGTAGGCGTCGTCGCGGCTTATGTGCTTGTGCCGCACGAGGAAGTCGATCATGCCGGCGACCGCCTTGTGCGCGGCGACGGTAAGGTCGTCGTCGAAGCCCATGCTGATGTAGTGCGTGGGTGTTTCGGCGTAAGGGTAGGGCCCGGTCTTCACACCCTTGTGCAGGATGAACTGCACGGTGCCGACCAGCGAGGTTTCGAGCGCGGTGATGTCCACTTCGCCGTTGCCCTGGCCGGCGTGTCCGTCGCCGATCTGGAACAGCGCACCGGGCACGAACACCGGGAAGTAGATGGTCGAACCGGCAGCCAGTTCCTTGTTGTCCATGTTGCCGCCGATGATGGTCGGCGGCGCGCTGTCGTAGCGGCCGAACGCCGGTGGCGGCGCCACGCCCATGCTGCCGAAGAACGGATGCAGCGGGATGTCGATACCCGGCGCGAAGTGCGCGGTGTTCGTGGTGCGGTCGAGCGGGATGATCTTGATGCGCGAATACGGGAAGTCGTCGGTCTGGAAGCCGGCGCCGTAGCGGAACGCGTTGTAGGCGTAGGGAATGGCGAGATCGATCTTCCTGACGCGCACTTCCAGCGTGTCGCCCGGTTCCGCGCCTTCGATGTAGATCGGGCCGGTGAGGATGTGTCCGCCGGGGCCGCGCTCTTCTTTCGGCACGTGATCGTGGATGTCCTTCAGGTCCTGCTCGATGTCGACCGGCTTGACGCCGGCCTTCTCCAGTCCGGTCGGGCTGTTGGTGAGCACGGTATGCACGACCACCGTATCGCCGGACCGGATGCGCAGCACCGGCGGCGTGGTCGCGTCGTAGTGGCCCCAGGCGACGGTCTTGGGCGTGGCAGGCAAGGTGTATGTCTTGCCGGAATCGGCGCCGGGGTCTTGCGCGCCAGCCGCATGGGTGCCAACCACGATGCAGGCGCACAGCGCCAACAGCGAGGCGAGGGGATGGCTTCTGGAAGCGGACATGTCCGGTCCTCACGCATTGCGGGCGACCTCGCCAGCCGCTGATGGTCGCGATTCGCCGCGTCGCGTGCAAGCACTTGGCACGAATGCTACGCTGTCGAGCTTCCCCGATGCGGCCGCGCTGGTTAGCATCGCGCGATGGCAATGCATGAACTCGACAATCCGTTCTGGTCTTCCCTGCGAACGCGCCACGCGGGGTTGGCGGTCCGCGGCGGCGACGAAGCCGCACGTTACCCGGCGGACTTCGCGCCGTTCCTCGGGGTGGCGAATGCTGGTGTCGATGCGGACGAAGGGATCGCGCCGCTGTTGGCGCCGGACGAAACGGTTCTGCTGCTGGGCGTGCTGCCGAAGCTGTCGGACGGCTGGGGCCTGGAAACTTTCCGCCCGCTCGCACAGATGATCCGCGACGAACCGCTGGACGTGATCGACGGGCCCGACATCATCGAACTTGACGAGCGGCACCGCGCCGACGTGCTCGCGCTGACGGCGCTGGTGTACCCCCACTATTTCCGTCCGCGCACGATGGAACTGGGCCGCTATTTCGGCATCTACATGCCGGACGCAAACGGCGAAGTGCGGCTGGCCGCGATGATCGGCGAGCGACTCGGCACCGACATGCACGTCGAGATGAGCGCGATCTGCACGCACCCGGATTTCACTGGCAGGGGCTACGCGCGCCGGCTCACCGCGTTCCTCGCCAACGACACGCTGGCGCGCGGGTGCACGCCGTTCCTGCACGTCTCTTACGAAAACCCACACGCGAAATCGTTGTACGAGCGCATGGGCTACCAGCTACGACGGGACATTCCGTTCTGGGCCCTGCGGCGCGCGTGACGGAAGTCGATCCGGTATCGGCAGACGTTTCAAAATCCGTCATTCCCGCGGAAGCGGGACAAATTCGTCTGGAACGAATTTGAACGGCCGCAGGCCGGCCCAAAGTCCATGGACGGACTTCTAATCCGGTGTCTTTTATTTTTTGCCGTCCTTGGCACTGGATCCCGGCCAATCCATGGCCGGGATGACGATCAGGCGCTGGATTACGCGCTCTGCCTGCAAAGAAGTATCACAGGCCAGGGTGATACGTCTTCTCCGTATGCCCCTTTAGTTGTTCCGGCCAGAAGTACACCGTGCGGAGGTTGCCGGTGGAGTAACGCTCGGCTTCGTCGGTGAAGTGCTTCGAATCCGGATGCCCGCTTTCGCCGCCCGCGGTGACGGCGCGGGCGGATACCTTCGGGCCGAATTCCACCGCGGCGAGGAAACTGTTGCCGCTGTTGCCGTAGTAGCGCTTGCTGCCGTTCCAGCGATGCGCGCCGAACGATGCCAGCGAGCCCCAGCGCGATGACACGAACGGGATCGGGATGCTCGGTTTCGAATCGTCGAAGTGCGGTTCGATGGAATCGTCCAGCCGCTGGAAGCGATTGATCTCGCCCCAGGCCGTACCCCAGCTTCCGAAGTCTTTTTCCAGACGGTCGGATGCCTCGAGCAGCGCGTGCAGGCGCTGTTGCGGCGTGGCCTTCTCGGCGATGTAGTCGTACACGACCATGTTGGTTGTGTGCGCGTCGAGGCCGCTGGCCTGCGCGGCGTCGTTCACCTCGTCCCAGAGCGTGTCGCCCCAGAACACCGCGAGCGATGTCGGCATCGAGGCGATGCCCCAGCGGCAGTCCCAGGTGCGCAGCATGCGGATCTGGCCGGCCAGTTGCGATTTCAATGGGTCATTGGCGGGCAATGCGTCGTAATCCTTCACCAGGATCGGGATCAATCGTTCGAATGCGGGCAGGTACGAATCGAATGCGTCGGTGATCAGCATGGGCACGGTCATGTCGTGCATGCCTTTCAGCATGCCGAGCGCGTGCACGCCGCGCGGGTTCTCGCCGAAGCTGTCCATGTATTGCGGGTAGTCGGCGGCTTTGGGACTGTTCGCGCCGGCCGCCGTCCAGGGCCAGTTGTTGGTGTTGAACGCCCAGCCATTGGGCGGGTTCACCACGTTGGGCATTTCATCCAGCGGCGTGAATCCCTGCCAGTCGGTCGCCGGATCGCTGCCGTCGACGGGTTTCGTGTAGTCGAAACGGTTGTCGCGCTTGGGGATGAACTGCGGCACCAGCATCGCGATCTCGCCCTTGTCGTCGGCGAACAGCGTGTTGTTGGACGAGTTGGCCTTCAGCTCCGCGACTTTCTTGTAGCTGGCGTAGTCGGTCGCCTTGGTGCGCAGGAAGCTCTGCTCCAGCGCGGGGATCGGCCGGTTCATCAGCGCCTCGGCGATCCATTTGCCGTTGTCGCTGCGCACGATCGGGCCATGGTGCGTGAAATACGCCGTGAGCGTGCGCGACTTCATCGAACCGTCCTTGGCGCGATACTGGATCGTGATCTCGCGCGTGGTGACGGGTCGCAATTCCTTGCCATACTTGTAGAGCGGCTTGCCGTCTTTCCTGACGATGGTTTCGGCGAACTCATCCACCACATCGACGCCGGTGGACGTGTGCATCCAGCCGACATGCTTGTTGAAGCCCTGGTAGATGAAGAACTGGCCCCACGTCGCGGCGCCGTAGGCATCCAGGCCTTCGTCGCTGGACATCTGGAATTCAGAACGGAAGTAAAAGGAGGTGTGCGGATTGATCCAGAGCAGCGCGTGGCCGTCCGCGGTGAGCCTGGATGCGATCGCGATGCCGTTGGAACCGCTCGGCTCGGACCAGCTCGCGGGATCCGGTTGCGCCGGCGCGTCGGCGGTTTCCGCATTGGCGCCGTAGAACTTGGCGAGCTGCGACAAGTCCACGCGCTCGATGTCGCCGCCGATGCTGCCCTCGGTGAAACTCAGCGCCATCCACGGCTCGAAATGCGTGATCACCTTCGGGTGCACGTCTGGATGCGTGGCGAGGTACCAGTTCAGGCCGTCGGCCCACGCATTCATGAGTCTCTGCAACCACGCGGGCGATTGCGCGTAGAGTTTTTTCAGCTCGACCGGATCGATCCACAACTGCTGGCGCAGGTCTTGCCAGATCGCCGCTTCGCCCTCGGCCTGCGCGGTCCAGCCCAGTGCGGTGAGGTAATTCGTCTCGACGCGGTTGAAGTCGTCTTCGGCTTGCGCGTAGATCGCGCCGAACACCGCGTCCGCGTCGGTCTTCCCGTGCACGTGCGCGATGCCCCAATCGTCGCGGGTGATCGTGACGCGCTGCGCCTCGGCCTGCAGGTGCGCGTGTTCGTCTTGCGCCTGCGCGGTGCAAGCCAGCGACAAAGCCAGCGATGCGAATGCGATCAGAAGGCGTGCGCGATGCGTCGAAAATCCGGATCCACCCTTGAACATCGTGCGCTCTCCCTCGTTCGCTTCTGCTGATCGGCCTCGTATATCACGCCGCGGCGGGTCGGCGCGAACGGCTCGCGATCATTGAAGACGCGTGGAGGCGCGAAATCCCGCACTCGCGCAATCGAGCGCGTGCATTCTGCATAAGTAAGCGGGCCCCGTGATCGCCACGAGGCCCGCCGTTCGATGGGTCATGCGCAACGAAGGAGCGGCATCAATGCCCGTTGTCGCTGTCGTCGTTGTCGTGATCCTTCATTTTCTTCGGATTCTGGTCGGGCGGATGCTGGCCGTGGTCAGCGCTGCTCGCGGAGTGCGGGGGATGTGGCGCAGGCACCGGTGGCCCGTACTGGGGCGGTGGTAGTGGAGCGTTTTCCGGTTCACCCGCGGGCTTCGGCGCATAAACCGGCACGTGCGGCGGATTGGGTGGTTTCAGGTGACCTTCTCCATCCGGCGGGTGCGCCGGATTTACCGGCACGCGTGGCGGGTTGGGCGGGTTCTCGTGATGATGGCTGCTCGCATGCGGCGGGGGCGGCATGTGCCAGCCACCGGGCGGCTTGGGCGGTGGCGGTGGAGGCGCGGCGCGCGCGATGCGACGGTGATACCACTGGTCGCGCTCGTGATAGAACGGGCGATCGCGATAGTGGCTATCCCAATAGGTGACGATCGAAAAAGACACGATCGGGATGCCGATGCGCGGACCGTAGTCCACCAGCAGCACCGGCTGATCCTGGTACTCGTAGCCGATGTAGTCGCCGGGCAGCCAGCCGCGGGCGCCGTCGACGACCACGTCGCACCATTGCCAGCCCCCGACGCACCCCTGGACATCGACCCAGGTGCCATAGGGAACCAGGGTGATGTCGGGATATTCGGGCGCGGGACCGGCCCGCAGCGTGGTGTCGGCGACGACGAAGGCGTTCTGAGCCTGCGCGGCCAGGGGCAATGCGAGGGCAAGCGGCAGGGCGGCAATACGAAGCACCCGTTCCATGGGATCGACCTCCTTTTGATTGGTCGATTGCAGTCTGCGCCGGCCTGCGTGAACGGCCCGACAGGGGCAGGTGACAGACAAAGCACATCAAACACTTGCCGTAAGCCATCCCGTGGCGTACGTTATTGTCCGCCGGAACGCCCGAGACCGGCGTGGGGAACACGTTCGACACGTCCTGAATTGGTGTCCACGCACTGATGGGCAACTCCTTCGGCACGCTGCGCTGCCGGATGGAGCCGGCACGCGGCATCCGGCCGCAAAATCCGGCGCAGCCAACAAAACCGGTGAAGTCCCGAGGAGCATCCGATGAACCCCCGTTTCCAACTTTCCGGCCCCCTGACGGAGATAGGCAGTTATCCGCAGTGGGCACAGGACATGGTCGCCGACTGCGATCGTGTCAAACGTACCGTCACGGACCATGAGCTGTGGGATTTGATGCGCACCAATACCCTGGGCGTGGATGGCATGGCCAATTTCATGATCGGTATCTGGCCCGTTATCGAACGTTTTCCGGGCTACATGGCGCAGAGCCTGTTGAAGACGCGCTTCGGCCGCAGCGAAGGCGACAACCTTGCCCGCCGCTGGCTGGTGCGCAACATCCGCGTCGAACAGAACCACGCGGAATACTGGCTGGACTGGGCCGACGGCGAAGGTGTGACGCGCGCGCGCGTGCTGCACGAATCCGCACCGCACGGCACGCAGGTACTGGCCAACTGGTGCGAAGAGATCAGCGGCCGTGGCTCGCTCGCAGCCGGCATCGCGGCGACCAACTACGCGGTCGAGGGAGCGACGGGCGAGTGGTCCCAGATCCTCTACGACAGCCGCGAATACCACGACAACTTCCCGCAGAACACGCGCAAGGCAACCCTGCGCTGGCTGCAATTGCACGCGGCGTACGACGATACCCATCCCTGGGAGGCGCTGGAGATCGTCTGCACCCTGCTCGGCAGTTCGCCGCGCCCGGAAGAAGTGGCGCACATCAGCGAGTGCGTCAAGCGCAGCTACACCAGCATGCGGATCCTGGCGGACCGTTGCGTCCGGCCGGCCCATGCCATAGAGGGCGGAGCCATCTACGAGGCCGTTGCGGCGTGAGGTGGTACGCAATGTGCATGAGGAGGGGTTCACACAGCGCATTTAAAAGAACGGAGCCATGCGCGGCCCCTCCAACCCCCTCAGGGATCCACTTCTACGCCGCCTCATGCCCCTGGCCTACGGGCTGGTGGCGCTGGTCGCGTTCATCCTCCTCCTGACCTGGGGGGCTTTGCAGGCGCAGATGGCTCTCGCCGGTTTCCTCAACGGCGAGAGCGTCTGGTCCAAGGCCCAGAAGCAGGTTGCGGTCGATCTGGTCGTTTACGCCGAAACCGGCGATCCGGCCAAGTACGCCAGCTTCCAGCGCAATTACCTGGTGCTCTCCTCCTATCGCTGGGCCCGCGATACGGTCCAGTCCGGAGATTTCCAGTACGACACGGTGGAGGCGGTGCTGCGCCGCGCGCACGCCATGCCCGTGGCGATCCCGAGCGTGATCTTCGCGCTGGCGCATTTCAAGAAGGCGCCATACATGCGCGACGCGCTGCGCGAGTGGAAGCTGGTCGACAACCGGACCATGGAACTGCAGGGCATCGCTCAGCAACTGCATCGCGCGTATACGACCGGCCCGTTCTCCGCGGCCGACGTCGCGCACTTGCGCAATCGCATCGACATCATCAACGACTACATCCAGCCGCACAGCACGGCGTTCTCGGTCGACATCGCCAACGGCGCGGTGTGGGTCGGCAAGGTGCTGTTCGCCGGCGTATTCATTGCCGCCGCATTGGCCGCCTTCCTCTGGCTGCTGCTCGCTCGCCGCACGCTCGCGCGCATCCGCGGCAGCGAAGAGCGTTACCGCCTGCTGTTCGACAGCGCAGCCGACGCGATCGTGATGGTCGATGAAAACAGCGGGCGCATCCTCGACGCCAACCGCACCGCATCGAACTGGCTGGGTCGCGAACCGCGCGACATGCCCGGCACGGCGTTCGGGGAATTGTTCGCGAAATCGGCCGCGCGCGACGGCGTCGGCGTGGGCGCGCTGATCGGCGCGCACGGCGAACGCCCTGTCGAAACGCACAGCAGTCTCACCGTGTGGGGTGAAAAGGTGGTGCGTCAGGCGATCATCCGCGATATCAGCGAGCGCGTGGAGCGCGAAAAGGAACGTCGCATCGCTTCGGAAGCGCTCGCCGGCATCGCCGAGGGCGTGATCATCGCCGACGCCGACCGTCGCGTGCTCTCGACCAACGCCGCGGTGACGCACATCACCGGCTTCACCTCGGACAGCTTGCAGGGGCTGCGCTTCGACGACGCGCGCAGCATGCCCGACGGCAATCCGCTGCCGCAGTCGGTGTGGAACGAAGTCGCGGCGGGCCGTCACTGGGTGGGCGAGGTACAGAGCCTGCACGCCGACGGCAGCAGCTATTCCGAAATGCTCAGCATCAGCGCGATCCGCGATTCCGCGCAGCAGGTGCAGCAGTACGTCGCGGTGTTCAGCGACATTTCCGAAGTCAAGGCGGATCGCCGCCGGCTGGAACACCTGGCCACTCATGATCCCTTGACGGGCCTGGTCAACCGCGCCGAGTTCGAGCGCCAGTGCAGCGAAGCGATGGTTGTCGCCGAGCGCGAACGCAGCGCCGCGGCGGTGCTGTTCATCGACCTCGACGCCTTCAAGTTCGTCAACGACAGCTACAGCCACGGCATCGGCGACCGCCTGCTGGTACTGGTGGCCGAGCGCATCCAGAAGCAACTGGCGCGCGGCGATCTGGCGGGCCGCATCGGCGGCGACGAATTCACCGTGTTGGCGCGCGGGCTGGTGTTGCGCGAGGACGCCGCTGCGCTGGCCGGGCGCCTGCTCGCGACGCTGTCCGAACCGTTCGTCGTGGACGAATACGAAATCGTCCTGAGCGCGAGCATCGGCATCGCCGGATTCCCGCTGGACGGCAGCGATGCGCCTTCGCTGATCGCCAATGCAGATGCGGCGATGTACGCAGCCAAGACCGAAGAACGCAACGCGTACCGTTTCTACGCACCGATGATGCACGCGGATACACGCAAGCGCCTGCAACTGGCTTCCGAGTTGCGACAGGCATTGGCGCGCGACGAATTCCGGCTGGTTTTCCAGCCGAGCGTCGAATTGCGCACTGGCCGCATCGTGGCGGTCGAGGCGTTGTTGCGCTGGCAACATCCCGAGCGCGGCGAAGTGAGCCCGGGGGAATTCATACCGATCGCCGAGAGCACCGGCGTGATCCATCGCATCGACGAATGGGTGATGCGCGCGGTGTGCGGGCAGATCCAGGCCTGGGACAAGAGCGGCGTTCCGCCGATCCGCGTCGCGATGAACGTGTCGGCGCGCTGGTTCGGGCACACCGCGTTCATCGAAAGCGTCAGCCGCGCCCTGCAGTCGCACGGCGTGGACGCGCACCGCATCCTGCTGGAGATCACCGAAGGCGCGATGCTGCGCGTGGGCGAAGACACCGAACGCAAGATGCAGGCGTTGAACCGCATGGGCGTGGCCGTGGCGATCGACGATTTCGGCACCGGCTATTCTTCGATGGCCTACCTGAAGCTTCCGGCCGTGGCGTTCCTGAAGATCGACCGCTCGTTCATCACCGGACTGTCGGACAATTCAAACGATGCGGCGATCACCACCGCCATGCTGGCGATGGCCAAGAGCCTGGGCCTGACACCCATCGCCGAAGGCATCGAGACCGAGGCGCAACACGAATTCCTGCTGCGCGCCGGTTGCGCGGAAGGCCAGGGTTACCTTTACTCGTATCCGCTCCCCGCACCCGCGATCGAACGCATGCTGCTTCCCAAGCCGGTGGCCACCGCGGGCAAGCTCAAACTGGTGCCGCCGAAGCGGGGTTGAATTGCTTGTGCGTGCGCTTGCACCGCGAGAGCAGATGGCGGTGCAGGACCGTACATACATGATCAGCTTCCGCACATAATCCCTCTGTAGTCGCGACAGCGCCACCGATATTGCTGGGTTGAGACCAGACAAATTCGCTTGGTACGTTGCTTCCTCGCTTGGTGGCCTCGCGATATGGAGCGACAGGACTGCGCCGGCGCTGACCCTGCAGGGAAATTCCTACAGAAATTGGCGGAATCCGCCTACAGAAATGGAGAGCGCGTGCACTTGCCGGCCTGAAAAATTCAGAGCACGCTGCCGCGCGACAGATCCAGTGAATGCTTGCACTTCCCCGTTCGCTTGATCTTTGGATCTTTGAGGTTGGAGAACCTCTCGGGAGATTGCCATGCAGTGGCGTGAGGCTTTTCGTCTGACGTTATGGAGCGTCTTGGCGAAGGATTCATCCATTTCAAATCGAGGCCATCGTTGTCCTGCCGGAACCATGCAGGCCGCGAGGCCTCTCAGCGCCTGAATCCATGCCAGCCTGCCCTTTTGCGTCCCCATTCCCGTGAGTGCGGCAGAAACGGGATCAGGTTCACTTGGGTGGGGAGGCAGGCAATGAACCGTCCTCTATTCTCCGGAGGCTGTTTGGTGTAAGTCATGCCGCCGTCGGCAACGCCGCCGTTTGCCGGTAGCAGTTGGCTTCGGCTTCCACGTATGGAAGGCGCGGCGCTGACCGTGGTCTGGCGAGGATGAGGATCAGAACAATACCCGTGTGCTGATTTGCACCTGCCGGTCGATCTGCCTGGGCGACAATCCTTCCAGCGTTCGTTGCTCGCGGGTGCTGTCGATGCGCAGCCATTCGGCGGTGAGGCGCAGGCGGCCGGTGGGTCGCCAGTTCAATGCCGCGGTGATCGCATTGCCGTGTTCGCTCAGCGGCAGGGACAACGTGTCGGGCGTCTGTTGGAGGCTGAAAAGATCGAAGCGCAGCGCCGGCCGCCACGCGCCGCGTTCCCAGCCGGCCAGCAGGTAACCCGCGCGGAAACGGGTGTCGAGATAGAGATCGGGTACCGGCTCGAATGCCGTGCTGCCGTCCATCGCCTGCGCCAGCAGCGCGACGTCGCCGATGCGCGTGCGCGCGCCGAAACTCCAGAAGCGCGTGCGCCACGCGAACACTTTGCGTTGCTGGTAATTCTCGTAGGCATCGGGCTCGGCGCGATTGTCGTAGTGCAGCACGGTGAACCTGCCCCAGGCGGGCGAATCCCAATCCGCGTAGGCGTACCAGCCGATGCGATGATCGATCTCGTCGAATGGCCGGTATTCCACCGGCACCGGCGCGAAAATCACGGGCGCCAGTACGTCCGGTTCGCGCACGCTGGCGTTCAAATCCGAGGCGAGATCGCTCAGCGACCAGCCGCGCGTGGCGAGCAGCTCGCCGGCCGGGTCGTTCTTGCCGAACAACGCGAAGCCGGCGGTGAAGGTGTGTGCCTCCCCGCGATGTTCCAGTTCGAATTCGCCGCCGACGGTGCGTAGCTCTTCGCCGACCCAGCTGTTGATCGCCGAAGGCGTCAGTGTCCACGGACTGGTCCAGCCGATGCTGTCGTTCTCCAGCGAGATCGGCGGAAAGAATGCACCGAGCTTCACCGACCAGCGCCAGGGCGTGACAGACACCGGGCGATAGCGCAGATACGCATCCTGCACGTCGAGGTGACGGTGTTCATCGGTTTGATATTGCAGGTCGGCCTTGGCACTCAGGGCCGGCGCGATCTGCCAGCTCGCGGCCAATATCGCCGCGCCGATATGCGCGTCGATGCCATCGCCACCGCCGTAACGCGACTTGCCCAATCCGCCGTGATCCCAGCCGGTTTCGTCCGCCGGCGACACCGCGCGCAGATCCAGCAGTCCGTGCAGTTCCAGATCCTGCGCACATGCGCAGCAGGGGAGCAGCGCCAACAGCGCGACTACGAGCGGCATTCGCGAGGGCGCGCGTTCAGGCATGGAGCGCTTCGCGCCTCGAGAGGAACTCGTCGAACGCCGGCGCAGGCATCGCCTTGGCGATGTGGAAACCCTGCGCGTGGTCGCAGCCCATCTCGGCGAGCTGGCGCAGTACCCGCGTGTTTTCCACGCCTTCGGCGGTGACGCGGTAGCCGAGATGATGACCGAGCTCGACGATGCTGCGCACGATCGTCTGGTCGGCGCGCTGCTCGGTCAGGTGCAGGATGAAACTCTTGTCGATCTTCAGCTCTCGCACCGGCAGGCGGCGCAGGTAGGCCAGCGAGGAATGGCCCACGCCGAAATCGTCGATGGCGAGATCGATGCCCTGGTCGGTCAGCCGCCGCAGCACCGCGACGGCGGCGTCCGGTTTGTCCATGATCGCGCCTTCGGTGATTTCCAGCGCGATGCACTGCGGCGCGACCGCGTGCAATGCCAGCAGCTCTGCCACGCGGCGCGGCAATTCGGTGTCGTCCAGGTCGCGGGCGGAAAGATTGATCGACACGCGGATGTCGCGGGCCGCTGCGCTCCAGCGTCCCGCCTGCGCGATGCCGGCGGCGAGCGCCCAGCGAGTCAGGCGGCGGATGTTGCCGGTTTCCTCCGCCAGCGGGATGAAATCATCCGGCGGTATCGACCCCAGCCGCGGGTGCGGCCAGCGCACAAGCCCTTCCGCGCCGTCGATGCGGCCGCTGGCCAGATGCAGTTTGGGTTGGTAGTGCAATTCCAGCCGATCGTGATCCAGCGCCTCTCGCAGGTCGCCCATCAGCGACAGGCGTTCGGGCCGGTGGGGGTCGGTAGCCGCTTCGTACACGGTGATCGGCTCTTCGCTGCCGAGTGCGGAAAGCAATGCGATCTCGGCGCGCCGCATCAGGCCGTTCGCGCCGGTTGCGTGCACCGGCGCCAGCGCGATGCCGATGGCCGGCGACAGGTCCAGCGTGAGGTCGGCTTCGCGATAGGGTTCGGCCAACGCATCGAGCAGGCGGAAACCCGTGGCGATCGCGTCCTGCCGGCCGGCGCCGGGCAGCAGCACCGCGAATTGCATGTCGGTGGCGCGCGCCGCGAGGCCCTTGCCGATCGGTGCGATGCGCGCGCCGGCGTCGCGCATCAGCCGGTCGCATACCGCGTGGCCCATGGTCTTGATGATCTCCGGCACGCGCGCAAGGCCGATCATCAGCAACGCCGCGGAATGCCCGCCCTCGAGTTCGCGCTGGATCGCCGCTTCCGCGTTGATGCGGTTGGGCAGTCCGGTAACCTGGTCGTGGCCGGCCTGGTGGGTGATCCGCGCTTCGCGCTCGCGGATCGCCTCGGCCATCCTCGCGAACGCCGAGGACAACTGCCCGAGTTCGTCGCCGCGCGCGATCTGCGGCGGGCTGTAGTCGCCCGCTTCGATGCGCTGCGCGGAAGCGGCGAGCTGTTCGACCGGGCGCGAAACGCCGCGCGCGATCAGCCACGCGCCGACCAATCCGATCGCCAGTCCCAGCGCGAGCAACGCGGCCCACGCGACCGCGACCGTTCGATACGGGCTCAAAGCCTGGTCGACCGAATAGCCGAGCACCGCGATCACAGGTGCGCTTGCGCGAGAATGATCCAACGCCACCGCCTGCGCCACGAATTCGCGCCCGTGCGCTTCCAGCAGCATCGGCGGCGTGGGCAGCGAGGGTTTGCGCGACATCAGCGGCATCGTCAGCGCCACGCTCTCGTGGCCGCGCGCCATGGTCTTCCAGGTGCCGTCGCGCTCGCGCGCGGCGAGTTCGATGTTGCGCGGCAGGGTCGATTGCGCCTGCAGGCGGGCCAGCAGGCCGTCGTCGATCGGGATCGACGCCGCGATTAGGCCGACGAGATTGGGTGCGAACACCGGTACCACCACCATCCAGTAGGCGTGGTCGCGCCACGCGACCACCGCGGCCGCTGGTTGCGTGTACGCGCGATTGACGAGGTCGGAGTAGGGAAACCGCGTGCCTCGTGCGTACGCGCCGAGCGTGTCCACTTCGACTCGCCCCTCGGGATCGAGCAGCAGCATCTGCGTGGCGCCGACGCGGCGGCCGTGATTCGCGAGCGCAGATTGCATCGTGGCCTGGTCGTGTTGCGCGATCGCCGAGCGCAGTGCGTAGTCGAGCGCCAGCATCTGCACGCTGTCGGCCACGCGGCCGGAGATGTCGTCGAGCTGGCGCGAGAACGCGGTCGCTGCCACGCCGAGTTGGCGCTGTCCTTCGCGGATCAGCTCGTGCCGCGTCACCTGGTACACCAGAACGGCGGTCAGCGCCTGCACCGCGATCAGCGTGGCGACGAAGAACAACGCGAGCCTGGCGCGGAAGCTCATGCGACATTCTCAATAGCTGGTGTGCTCGCGATCGAATTGCAGCCGCGGATCGGGCAGCAAGGGCAGATCGAACTTCACCGTCTGCACCGGCGTTGCCCCGACCACAGTGACCGATTGCGCGAGATCCGGCTGGCTGGGCCGCAGCCGCGGCTGCCACACGCGCACCGTGTAGGCACCCGCGGGAAGATCCCTGAACTTCACCGTGCCGTTCGCGCCGGAGTGCGCGATCCACGGTGCACCTGACACGTACAGATAGGCGATCATCTGGTCGTGGATGTTGCAGCCGACCGCGATCACGCCGGTCTTGTCGAGGACCAGCGGTGCCGAACTTTCACCGGGCGCCAGCACGAATTCGAAAGCCTTGGCCGGCGAGAACGAGTACACGTGGTGGCGCGTGCCGTCGCTGTTGCGGAACACCACCGAATCGCCGGGCCGGAAGATCTCGATGTAGGGGATGAAGGTCAGGTTCTTCTGGTCGATCACCTTGACCGTTGTCGCGTGCGCGGGCGACGGCGCGTCAACACCATCCCCACCCAACCCTCCCCTTGAAGGGGAGGGCTTGTTCTGCGGCAGCAGGGTGACCACCGCGTCGGCGACCGGCTTGCCGTGCTGGTCGAGCAGGCTGACCTCGAGGACGCCGGCACCGGCTGGCGCGGCCGAGATCAGGGCCAGGAAAAGCGTGAGCCACTGTACGGTTCGCATGCACTGCACGGTGCAAGAAATCGGCCATTCCGGCCCGGAAATCCGGGCCGTTCATGGGCCTCGCGGGTGTTTCCCCCGGCGGGGCGCCAGACGATCCGTGGCAGGGGTCGTGGAAGAAGCGAAAATCACTGCTGCGACTTCGCCTGTTCGCGCAAGCGCGCGGTCTCCTCTCGCAGGCGCGCTTCCTGTTCGCGCATTTCCGGAGTGAGCGCGTCGCCGAAATCTTCTGCTTCGAAAACGGGGCGGATTTCCACCGTTTCGCCCGCATCGAAAGGCGCGCGCTTCAGCCATTCGACCGCCTCGTCCATCGACTTCACCTGCCACAACCAGTAGCCGGCGACGAGCTCCTTCGTTTCGGCGAAGGGGCCATCGATCACGCGCCGCTGCCTGCCGTCGAACTGCACGCGCACCGCCTTCGATGTGGGATGGAGGCCTTCGCCTTCCAGCATCACGCCGGCCTTCACCAGCTGCTCGTTGTACGCGTCCATCGCCTCCAGCAGCTCGCGACCGGGCATCACGCCGTTCTCCGAATCCGCATTGGCTTTCACCAGCACCATGACTCGCATCGTCGTTCTCCTCGTCTGTCGCCGGACGGGAACCGGTTCTCACATTGGCGACGAACCAGCATGCGCCGGATCGACAGGGGTTGCCTCGACGACTTGCGCCACTTGACTCGCTGGCGGGCATGGTTCCCAATCGCGCGGTCGCCACCAGGGAACTGCAGCCATGAACACGCCGGGCATGACACTGGAATATCCCCGCGGCCGCGCGGCCCTGCGCGCCGTCCTCGCCGGCGGGTTCATCGCCGGCACCCTCGACATCTTCGCCGCATCGCTGATCTCGCGGTTCAACCCGATGGTGATCCTGCGATTCATCGCGGGCGGTCTGCTGGGGCCCGCCGCCTTGCAGGGAGGCACCGTCGCCTCGGTGCTCGGGCTGGTGCTGCAATGGGCGATGTCGCTGCTGATTGCCGCCATTTTCGTGTTCGCGGCGCTGCGTTTGCGCTGGCTGACCGCGCAGCCGGTGCTGTCCGGCCTCGCGTACGGCGTGGTGGTCTACTTCGTGATGAACTACGTGGTGATGCCGCTGTCGGCCTGGCACCGCGTGCCGGCCTTCAAACCGGTCTCGTTCCTCGAAAATCTCGCCGCGATGCTGGTGTTCGGCTTGATCGTCGCGTATTGCGCGCGGCGCAACCTGCGCGGATAAACCGGCAGGCGGGAAGGTTCTCGCGACAGCGGAGATCCGGATGGCAAAGGTGGTGCTCTCGTCTGCATTGTCGCGCTGGTTGCCCCAGTCCGGGGCCGCGCAACCGCCGGGCGAGGTCGCGCTGACCGTCGCCGGTGGCAGCGTCGCCGATGCCTTGGAACAGGTGTTCGCTCGATATCCCAACCTGCGCGGTTACGTGCTCGACGAGCACGGCACGGTGCGCCACCATCTCGCGCTGTTCGTCGACGGCGCCGCGATCGGGGACAAGCACGACCTGTCGCAGGCGATCGGGAAAGATTCGGAAATCTACGTGATGCAGGCGCTGTCCGGGGGCTGATCGAGGAGAAGGCGTATGTCCGACGTGCTTCTGGTTTCGACACGCAAGGGGCTGTTCGTGCTGGAGCGCGGCAACGGTGCCTGGCGGATCACGCGGCGGGAATTCCTCGGCGACAACGTCGCGCTCGCGATGTGCGATCCGCGCGACGGAAGCTGGTACGCCGCGCTCGATCTCGGCCACTTCGGCAACAAGCTGCAACGTTCCAGCGATCGCGGCGCGACGTGGAGCGAATGCGCCGTGCCCGCCTATGGCGAGGGCGACGAAGTCGGCACCGGTGACGGCAAGCCGCCGGTGACCGCGACGCTGCGCCTGATCTGGTCGCTGGAACCGGGCAGCTCCGGGCAACCGGGAAGATTGTGGGCCGGCACGATTCCCGGCGGCTTGTTCCGTTCGGACGATCACGGCGCCAGTTGGCAACTGATGCGCGGCCTGTGGGATCTGCCGGAACGGCGCGGTTGGTTCGGTGGCGGTTACGACCAGCCCGGCATCCATTCCATCTGCATCGATCCGAACGACGCGCGCAAGCTGCGCGTTGGTGTTTCGACCGGCGGTGTCTGGGCGAGCGACGACGACGGTGCCACCTGGTCGCAGTGCGCGAAGGGAATGCGCGCCGAGTACATGCCGCCCGATCGCGCCTACGACCCCAACGTGCAGGACGTGCACCGCATGGTGCAATGCCGCGGCAACCCGAAAAGGTTCTGGGCGCAGCACCACAACGGAGTGTTCCGCAACGACGGCGGCGACTGGCGCGAGATCACCAGCGTGTCGCCGTCCGTGTTCGGTTTCGCGGTGGCGGTGCATCCGCGCGACGCGGACACCGCGTGGTTCGTGCCGGCGACCAAGGACGTGCGCCGCATCCCGGTGGACGGCAAGGTGGTCGTCGCGCGCACCCGCGACGGCGGCGAGAGCTTCGAGGTGCTGCGCGACAACCTGCCGCAACGCGACGCCTACGATCTGACGTTGCGCCACGCATTGGCGATCGACGCAACCGGCGAGCGGCTCGCATTCGGTTCCACGACCGGCGGATTCTGGATCACCGAAGACCAGGGCGACCATTGGCGCGTGCTCGATGCACGCCTGCCCCCGGTGCATGCCGTGAGCTTCGCCGGCGAGTGATCGAAGCGTCGAATCCTCAGACGCCGCCCCGCCGTGACCGCTGCCACTTGACGCGCGCGGCGTCGAGGTTCTCAATCCTTCGTTTTGACTTGAGGAGATCCGCATGAATGCCGCAACCCATCGGCCGCTCGTCGCGGCGCTGTGCGCGTTGCTCGCCACCGCTGCAGGCGCCGCGGCACCCGCCATCGCCTCGGACACGACCCTGCTGGGGTTCACCTCGGACGGATCGAAGCAGCAGCAAAGCCTCGAGAAGAAATTCGACGCGCAACTGAGCGCGACCGAAATGCGCGACTGGCTGAAACAGATGGCCGGCGGCCCGAACCAGGTCGGCGCGCCGCACGACAAGGCCAATGCGGAATTCATGCTGGCGAAATTCAAGGAGTGGGGCTGGGACGCGCACATCGAAACCTTCGACGTGCTGTACCCGACTCCGAAGGAAGAGGCCGTCGAACTCGTCGCGCCGACGCAATTCAAGGCGGCGCTGCACGAGCCGCCCGTGAAAGGCGACGCTACCTCATCCCTCTCCGGCGCACTGCCGCCGTACAACGTCTATGGTGCCGACGGCGACGTCACCGCGCCGCTGGTATACGTCAACTACGGCATGCCCGACGACTACAAGGAACTGGCGCGTCGCGGCGTGGACGTGAAAGGCAAGATCGTGATCGTGCGCTATGGCGGCGGCTGGCGCGGACTGAAACCGGAACTCGCATACCAGCACGGTGCCGTGGGTTGCCTGATCTATTCCGATCCGCGCGACGACGGCTATTTCCAGGGCGACAGTTATCCCAAGGGCGGCTGGCGCCCGCCGGAAGGCGTGCAGCGCGGCTCTGTCGCCAAGATGCAGCTCTATCCGGGCGATCCGACCACGCCGGGCTTCGGCTCCACGCCGGATGCCAAACCGCTGCCGATCAGCCAGGCTAAGACGCTGTTGAAGATTCCGGTACTGCCGATTTCCTACGCAGACGCCACGCCGTTGTTGAAGGCGCTGGGCGGTCAGGTCGCGCCCGACAACTGGCGCGGCGCGCTGCCGATCACCTATCACATCGGCGCGGGTCCGGCCAAGGTTCACTTGCTGGTGAAATCCGACTGGACGCGCAAGCCGGTGTACGACGTGATCGCAACGTTGAAAGGCTCGAGCGAAGCGGATCAATGGATCGTGCGCGGCAATCACCACGACGGCTGGGTGTTCGGGGCCTGGGACCCGCTGGCGGGCATGATCGCGGAATTGGGCGAGGCGAAGGCGCTGGGCGCGTTGTACAAACAGGGCTGGAAGCCGAAGCGCACCATCGTTTATGCGAGCTGGGACGGCGAGGAACCTGGCCTGCTCGGGTCCACCGAATGGGCCGAGACGCACGCGAAGGAATTGCAGCAGAAGGCGGTGCTCTACCTCAACTCCGATACCAATGGGCGCGGTTTCCTCGGTGCGGGCGGCAGCCACTCGCTGCAGCACCTCGTCAACCAGGCGGCGGCCGACGTGAACGATCCGGAGAAAAACGTCAGCGTGCAGACGCGCATGCGCGCGCACCTGCTGGTCGAGGCCGCGGACAAGAACGCACGACCTGAAACCAAGGCGATGGCAAAGATCGCGGAGAAGGGTGGCGACGTGCCGATCGACGCGCTGGGTTCCGGGTCGGACTACAGCGCATTCCTGGAGCACCTCGGCCTCGCCTCGCTGGATCTCGGGTTCGGAGGCGAGGACGACAACGACGGCATCTACCACTCCCGCTACGACTCGTTCGACCACTTCGATCGTTTCGGCGACCCCGGCTTCAAGTACGAAGTCGCGCTGGCGCAGGTTGCCGGGCGCATCGTGATGCGCACCGCCGACGCGGAAGTGGTGCCGATGCGCTTCGGCGATTTCTCCGACACGCTGGATCGCTACGTGGGCGAGTTGCGCAAGCTCGTGGACGACACCAGGAAAGCCACGGACCAGCAACACAAGCTGCTGGCGATGCACGCCTACGAGCTCGATTCCGATCCGACACGTCCGGTCGCGCCGCCTGCGCGCGATTCGGACGTGCCGGACATCGACCTCAAGCCGCTGGACGATGCAGCGAAGAAACTGAAGGCCAGCGCTCAGGCGTATGAGGCGGCATACGACGCTCGCGCCGCGAACGGGTTGCAGATACCCGTCGCGCAGTTGCAGCAGATCAATGGGCTGATGGCGAACATGGAGCAGCGCCTCACCGAGCGGGATGGATTGCCCGGGCGCGAGTGGTTCAAGCACATGATCTACGCGCCGGGGATGCTCACCGGCTACGGGGTGAAAACGGTGCCGGGAGTGCGGGAAGCATTGGAAGCGCGACGCTGGGACGAGGCCAACAAGTACGCGGCCGTCACCGCGAAGGTGCTGGACGGCTATCGCGCGCAGCTCGACAGGCTGACGGCGATTTTGAAGTGATCCCGGGATGACGCGCGGTCCCTCGGCCGCGCGTCATCGCCCGATCGAAATCGTGAACCCGCCTACGCGCGGCACTTCGCGTAGGGCGAATGCTTCACCAATGCCGCTTGCAGCGGCGAGAACGACTGTCCGGGTGCGAGGTTCGATTCGACCGCCAGGGCGCCACGTTTTTCTCCGGCGTTGAAGGTCATCATCACCCGGCCCACATCGTCTTCGGTGACGGGAAAGGGAAAGATGACATGGCCAATGCCCTGGTAGTCGGGCCCCATGTAGGTGATCGCATATTCGACGGTGCCGCTGTGCGTGGATTTGCCGCCATGCATGAAGGTCATGCCTGAGTCGTCCACCGTGATCTTCGGTTCGCGTGCGCATTCGCCGCGCGGCGCGTAGGTCCCGTAGATGTCGTCGAGCTGGCTGTTTTTCAGGCCGTGCAGCGCCACTGCGGAAGCAGGAGCCGACACGAGCGCGACCAGCGGTGCGCACAGGAGCGCTGGCAAGGTGCATCGAATGCCTTGCATGATGAAGTCCTCCCCGGACCGATGATCCCCTGCGCCCCGCATCATCCCACGTTTCATGTCGTGCACATGATCCCTCTCATCCAGAGGCGTATCGTTGCGGTTCGAGCACGCATGGAGAACGAAGTGGACGAGAAGCCGGGGCCGGCGCACGTACTGATCCTGGGCGGCGGCTTCGGCGGGCTGTGGGCGACGCGCGCGCTGCGGAGCGCACCGGTGCGCGTCACGCTGGTCGACCGCAGCAACCACCATCTCTTCCAGCCGCTGCTGTACCAGGTCGCGACGGCGGGCCTGAGCGGGCCGGACATCGCCGCGCCGCTGCGGCACATCCTGCGCCGACAGCGCAACGTGACGGTGTTGATGGACGAGGTGCGCGGCATCGACCTCGCCGCGCGCAGCGTGTCCGTGGCGCACGGCGACATCGATTACGACTACCTGGTCATTGCCACGGGTTCCACCCATGCCTATTTCGGCCATGATGACTGGGCAGCGCGCGCGCCCGGGCTGAAAACCATGGACGATGCGCTGGCGATCCGCCGCCGGGTTCTCGGCGCCTTCGAATCCGCCGAACGCGAATGCGATTCGAGCCGGCGGGAATCATGGTTGAGTTTCGTGGTGGTGGGCGCAGGACCGACCGGCGTGGAACTGGCCGGTACACTGTCGGAAATCGCGCGGCATACGTTGCCGCGGGAGTTCCGTCGTACCGACCCGCGCAGCGCGCCCATCCATCTTGTCGAAGCCGGCCCGCGGGTCTTGCTCGCGATGCCGGCATCCCTCGCGGCCTGGACGCAACGTCGCCTCCAGCGGATGGGCGTGGAAGTGCACCTGGGTGCTGCGGTCACTTCGATCGATGACGATGGCGTTACGTTGAAGGACGGACACCGCATCGCCGCCCGCACCGTGCTGTGGGCGGCCGGCGTGTCTTCATCGCTTCCGGATGCGCGATTCGATGCGCCGCGCGACACCCACGGCCGCGTGCGGGTCGAGGCCGACCTGTCATTGCCGCAGCACCCCGAGGTGTTCGTGATCGGAGACCTCGCACGCGTCGAACAGGATGGTGTACCGGTGCGCGGCGTGGCCACGGCCGCCAAGCAGATGGGCAGGCACGCGGCGCGCGCGGTCCGGGACCGGTTGCGCGGCCGCACTGCGTGCGCGTTCCGCTACCGCGACTACGGCACGCTCGCCGCGATCGGCCGTGGCGCAGCAGCAGTCGACTTGCGCGGGATCAGGTTCACCGGCTTGGTCGCGTGGTGGTTCTGGCTGGTCGTGCACATTTTCTTCCTGATCGGCTTCCGCAACCGCCTGGTGGTGATGATCGACTGGGCTTGGTCGTATCTCACCTGGCAGCGCAACGCGCGCATCATCGTCGGCCGCGACGGAAAGCGTTGATGCTGTAACGCAACATCCGGGGTCTGCTCCGCGTATCGTCCGGGATCGAAATCCCCATATTCGAAGGGCGGTCCGCGTATGCAGACGGCTGCGGTCGGTGGCCTGTTGCGGCGCAAATTGACAGCGGTGTCATACCTGTCCAGACTCGGTGGCGGTCACGTTGCGTGGGGCGCAATGGACGCAGGCTCTTCTCGGAATCAACATTCTCGCGTCCCGACGCGGCCGTTCATGGCCGCAGACGTCGGGGGCACCCATGCACGGGTCGCCCTGGTGCAGCCGTCGAACGTCGATGAGCGCGTGGTCGAAATCCTCGCCTATCGCAAGCTCGAGTGCAGGGACTACCCCGGGTTGCCCGACCTGCTGAAGGCGTTTGCCGAAGACGCGGCCGTCCCGGCGCGGCGTTGCGTGTTGGCTTGCGCCGGACAGGTCGTCGGCGATGAAGTGGTGCACGACAACCTGGCATGGCCGATCAAGCTCTCGGGCCTGCGCGAAACGCTCGAGCTCGACGACGTCGCGCTGCTCAACGATTTCGAAGCGCTCGGATGGGCGCTGGAAGATCCTCGCGGCCTCGAGGGCCGCCTGTTGTGTGGACCCGACTCGCGTGGCGGAGGCCCGATGCTGGTAGTCGGGCCCGGGACGGGGTTGGGTGCGGCGGTGCACCTGCCGGACCACGGTCACGGCTCGGTGCTCGCCACCGAAGCCGGCCAGATGGATTGCGCGACGCAGACGCTGCGCGAGCGCGAGGTGCTTGCGAGCCTGGCGCCCGAGGGAGGCTATGTCCCGTACGAACGCATCGTGTCGGGTCCGGGATTGCTGACCTTGTATCGGACCTTGCGCGGGTTGCGCGGCAAGCCCAGAGACCTCGACACGCCCGAAGCGGTCACGGTCGCCGCGCGGGCGGGCACCGATCCGGAAGCGACCGAAGCAGTGGAGATGTTTTGCGGATTGCTGGGAAGTTTCGTCGGGAACCTGGCGATGGTCTTCATGGCAGCCGGTGGCGTGTACCTCGCGGGAGGCTTCCTCTCGTCGATGTTCGATCTTCTGCAACAAAGCCGCTTCGCGGAAAGGTTCCTGCACGAGCGGAGCGTGCGCGCGTTTCTGGAACGTGTTCCGGTGCGCGTGATGGAACACGGACAACACGGGGTGCTGGGCGCGGCGAAGTGGTATCTCGACAGGCTTGCGGCGGTCGAACCGGATCGCGCCGCGGCGCAGATGACGGCCTGACACGAAGTGCGCCGCGCCCCGGTGCGGCGCGATTGCAAAGGAACACATGCATTTCAAGCCACGCAAATGCCGCTCACTCGCAATCGGCGCTTTCGCGGTGCTCGCATCGTGGTGGGCCGTGGCGGCCGGCGCCGCGACTGCCGCCGGTGCGTGGTCGCTGATCCCGCGACCCGCAGCGATGCATCCCGCAGCGGGCGGCGTGGTGACGATCGAAGACGGCGCGACCGCGACAGTGTCCGGCGTGCAACGCGAGCAGGCGCTTGGGATCGCGCGGCGGTTCGCGCAACGGATCGCCGAAATCCGCGGCCTGCATCTGCGCGTTGTCTCGGAAGAGGACTTGCACGAACACGCGCGCATCGCGTTCCGGATCGATCCTGCTGCCCGGGTCGCCGGCGACGAGGGTTACCGCATCGAGATCGAGGGAGCCAGCATCCGGGTGGCCGCGCGATCGCCGCATGGGCTCTTCAATGGCGGCGTCACGCTGTGGCAACTCCTGACGCCTCCGGGCTGGACCCGAGGTACACCGGCAAACGTGGCGGACGGCATCATCGACGATCATCCGCGTTTCGCGTGGCGGAGTTTGCTGCTGGATTCGGGGCGGCATTTCCAGAGCGTCGCCGACATCGAAAGGCTGGTCGACTGGATGTCGCTGCACAAGCTCGACGTGCTGCTCTGGCACCTGACGGAAGACCAGGGCTGGCGCCTCGGGATTCCGGAGTATCCCGAACTCACCCGCACCGGTGCCTGTCGCAAGGCGGTGGGCGTGGACATCGACTTGACCGGTTCCGCCGACAAGCCGTATTGCGGGTTTTACGACGAGGTCCAGGTGCGCGAAGTCGTGCGTTACGCCGCCGAGCGGTTTGTCACCGTGGTGCCCGGGATCGACGTTCCGGGTCATTCGCAGGCCGCGGTGGCTGCCTATCCGTGGCTGGGTGCCACGGGCCGGAAACCGCAAGTCTGGGCGGAGTGGGGCGTCAGTCCATGGCTGCTGCGGCCCGACGAGAAGACCGTGCGATTCGTGGAGGACGTGCTGGACGAAGTGATGCGCCTGTTCCCTTCGCGATACGTCTCGCTCGGTGGAGACGAGGCCGACAAGACACAATGGAACGCGTCGCCCGAACTGCTCGCGCAGATGCGCAGCCTGGGGTTGGCGAACATGGACCAGTTGCAGGGCTGGTTCACCGGCAGGATCGCCGCGTATCTGGTCGAACACGGCCGCGTTCCGCTCGGCTGGGACGACGAATTGCTGCTGGCGGGCGCGACGCTGCCGGCTTCCGAAGTGGTGATGTCCTGGCACGGCCAGGACGGCGAGCGCGTTGCGCTGCAAGCGATCGGGCAGGGCCACGAGGTCGTCATGAGCCCGCAGGAGTCGCTGTACTTCGATCACTACCAGTCGGAGCTTCCGGATGAATGGTCGGGGCAGCCCGGAGCGATCACGCTCGAGCAGGCCTACGACACCGCGGTGGTGCCGCAAGGCGCCACGAACGCCCAGGCCGCACGCGTGCTCGGCGTGCAGGGGCAGTTGTGGACCGAGTTGATGCCGGCGTTCGAGAACGACATGCATGCGCTGTTTCCGCGCATGGCGGCGCTGGCGGAACTCGCGTGGTCGCCTGCCGATGCGCACGATTGGAACGATTTCCTCGCGCGCGTGCCGGCCGAGCTTTCACGCTACCGTGCGCTGGGCATCGGTTATGGCGATGGCGCGTTCGCGCCCGCGATCGCATTGGCGTCCGCGGGGGGCGCGTTGCGGGTGACGCTCTCGAACCAGGCCGGTTTCGGGGAAATCCGCTACACAACCGACGGATCGGCGCCGGGCGTGGAGTCCGATCGCTACGTCGCGCCGCTGACACTTCCCGCCGATTCGAAGACGGTGCTGCGCGCCGCGGCTTTCTCGCCGGACGGGTTCGAGCTGTCGGCGCCGCGCGCAAAGACCATCGATGCGGCGTCGCTGTCCAAGCGCAGCGGGAGCGAACTCGAAACCTGTTCCGGTCAACCGCCGATGCGCGTGGCGGTGGCGCGCACGGCCCAAGGGACGCGACCGGTTTACGCGATCGAAGCCGGTGACATGTGCTGGATGTGGAAGGGCGCGCGGCTGGAGGGCGTCGGACGCATCGATCTGACGGTCGGGCGCGTCGCCTGGCAATTCGGGGACGAGCGCGCCGGCGCCACCGTGCGGCCCGTGGCGGGTGCCTCCGGCGAATTCGTGATCCACCTCGATTCCTGCGCGGGGCCGGTGCTCGCGAAGCTGCCGCTGGCTCGTGCGGACGGCATCGCGCATCAAACCATCTTGAGCGCGGATGTCCGCACCGAGCGCCACGCCGTCGATCGCACGCTCTGCATCGTCGCCACGGGCAATCCCGCGGACGGCCAATGGGCGATCGCCAATGTCTCGTTGTCGCGGGCGAACTGAGGAACACGGTCGAATTTCTTGTTGGACGAAGCAAAGGATCAAAATCCATCGGCACATGTTCAAGCGGCGCGTCCGTGAACCTGGCCGATAAACATCGAGGGGTACAACGCCATGTCCATCGTGCATCGCAGGAGTTCGTTGTCGCTCGCCATCTCGGCGTCGCTGTTCGCGGTGGCCGCCGCATCGACGGCGGCGCCGCCGCAATCCGGCGGCCAAACCGGAGGCCAATCCGCGCAGACGATGACGCAACCCGCGCCTGCGTCCGACCAGCAGCAGCCCGCGAAGGACAAGACGGACGGCAAGACACCGCAATCCGATGACCTGACCACGTTGTCGGTGATCAACGTTGTGGGCGTGCGTGCCTCGCAGATGCGCGCGATCGAGCTCAAGCGCGATGCCGACAACATCCAGGACAGCATTACGGCCGAGAGCATCGGCAAGCTGCCCGACGTCACCATCACCGACGCCCTGCAGCGCGTCACCGGCGTGCAGATCAATCGCGAGGCGGGCGTCGGGGGCACGGTGGACGTGCGCGGGCTGCCCGAAGTGAGCACCATGTTGAACGGCGAGGTATTCCTCACGCCGGACCAGATCGACTCGCAGCAGCCGGATTTTTCCATGCTGCCCGCGACGCTGTTCCGCGGCGTGGACGTGATCAAGTCGCCCACGGCGAGCCTGCTCAACAGCGGCATCAGCGGCTCGCTGGACCTGCACACCTACAGGCCCTGGGATCTTCCGAGCGGATTCACCTACAGCTATTCCGCGGACGGCGAGCACGGCCAGACGACGGGCAAGTGGGAGCCGGAGGCGAGCGGCCTGATCTCCTACAACGACGGCGGGCGCTGGGGACTGCTGCTGTCGGGAAGCTTTTCCGACACGACCCAGGAGAACTCGACCGAAGGCCTGGACCAGTACGGAGTGGTGCTGAACGGTGAAAACGCGCTCAGCGCGGACAGCTACTACGGCTTCCTGACGCCCTGGAACGACGCGCCGATTCCATCCCAAATCAAGCAGAATCCGGACGGCAGCGTCGACGTCAACGGTGATGGCAAGTCCAACGGCGTCTTCATGGGCAGCCAGAACATCGCGCTGTACGACACCACCACCCAGCGCCGGCGCAAGGCGGGCAACGCATCGTTCCAGGCCGACCTCGGCGGTGGATTCACGTTGACCAGCGATTATTTCTTCGCGCGCCAGGACCAGTACGACCGCAACGTCGGCATCCAGTTCAATTCCACCAACTGGGAAGGCGCGACCTACGTGCCGCTGGACTCGCGCGATACCGGCAGCACCGTGGCGGGCCAGTACGGCACGCCCGACGATCCACCGTGGCAGGACATGCACCTGTACACCACGCAGGTGTACGAGAAGTGGCCGGGTGACGTGGAATCCTTCTCGCAGATCACGCAGAAGGCGTCCATCACCAAGAACTTCAACGTGCAACTGAATTTCGACAATGGCGGCCCGTTCACCGCGTCCCTGCGCGGCATCCGCGACACGGCACACCAGCTCAACCTCGAGACCGATCTCAACATCTCCAACGCCGACGGCGCGCTGTGGCCCAATGATCCCGAGGATGCGGCGCCGCCCGGCGTGTACATCTATCCCGAAGAACTGGGTGGCAACCGGGTATTCAACGACAACGGCATTCCGTCGAACACGATCCCGATGATCGCGGATTTCACCGGCCGCAACATCATGGTCACCCTGCCCGATGCGCTCGCCAGCAACTTCGCCAACCCCGATGGCTGGTCGCTGAAAACACTCGAATCCGCCGGGAACTACGACCGCAGCGTCGGCCTGAGCGCGCTGCGCTTCGACGGCCACTACGATTTCGACAACGGATTCAAACTCGATTTCGGCGCACGCAACAGCATCCGCAGCGCGGACAACGTCGGCTTCGCCCTGGTCGCGCCGGTCTACGCCGGCATGGGCGCCAGCGATCCCAACGGCTGCCTCGTGCGCTACGTCGCCGCCGACGTGGTGATGGACGACCCGAGCTGCTCGGCCGGAAACAGCCAGGGTTATTTCCGGGCGGGCCCGCTGTCGTCGCAGCACCTGTCGCAGACCCCGCCGCTGCTGGCCGACAACTGGAAGGAATACGACGACCTGCTGGGTTCGGGGATCAACTTCTGGGCGATCGATCCGTACTCGATGGACAACCCGGAGGCGTACTGGAATTCGCTCTATCCGGGAAGCATGCGACAGGAGGAGCCGGGAACCACCTGGGCGGTATGGATGAAGGAAACGTCCGCGTACCTGCAGGCCAACCTCAAGGGCGACATCGGCAACATGCCCTACAGCGGCAACATCGGCATGCGCGCGGTCCGGACGAACTTGAACATCACGCAGCACCTGACCGGCGCGCCGGCGCCGTACGGACTGGAGCCTGCCGACTCCGGCACCGAAGTGACGCGACGGCAATACACCGACTATCTGCCCGCGGCGAATTTCGCGCTGGACCTGACCGACAAGCTGAGGCTGCGCCTGGCGTACTCGAAGAACATGATGCCGCTCGACCTCAGCACCTGGGGAGGCGGACTTTCGCTCAATTATTCGTTGACCGAAATTCCCGGCCAGCCGGCACTGTTCCGCGTGGCAGGCGGCAGCTCGGACGGCAACCCGAACCTCGATCCGTGGCGATCCACCAACTACGACGCGTCGCTTGAGTACTACATCAATCCGTCGAGCATGATCAGCCTGGCGTTTTTCCGCATCAACGTGCGGAGCTTCATCCAGAGCGGCAGCGTGATCAATTGCGACCTGCCCGACGAGGACGGCGTGGTGCGCAACCGCTGCGTGGTGATCACCGAGCCGATCCAGGGCACGGGCAACAGCATCCACGGTGCGGAATTCGACTACCGGCAGGCGTTCACCTTCCTGCCGGGATTCCTGCGCAACACCGGCATGGAGTTCAATGCCACCTATGCGCCCAGCGATTCGGGGCAGACCGACCTGGCCGGCAACAAGATCCCGTTCCAGGACAACTCCAAGGAATCGGGCAACCTGATCCTCTGGTATCAGGACAAGAAGTTCCAGGCGCGCGTGGCGCTCAACTACCGCTCGAGGCGCGCCGTGTCGGCGGACGTCGGCGCCATCGCCGGCCTGGAGATGTACCAGGCGCCGACGAAATACGTGGATGCGTCGTTCTCGTACAACCTGTCCAAGTATGCGGAACTGTTCGTCGAGGGGACCAACCTGACCAACGAGTACCAGCGGTTCTACCTGGTCTGGCCGGACCAGGAAGGGCATTCGAACTTCTTCGAGCGCATGTACATGGTGGGGGTGCGCGCGCAGTTCTGAATCTGCGCGCGGCCGAAGCCGCTGGGCGGCACGCGCGCCGCCCGCGCGCGTGAGGGGGGCCTGTGCCGCCGGACCGCGGCGGTTTTCCAATCGGGGACGACGAACAGCATGCAAAACCCAGGATCCGCCCCGCCCGCGCGCAGCGCGGGCTTCCATCGCTCGATCGGGCTGCTCTCCGGCACCGCGATCAACATGACGCAGATGTGCGGCATCGGGCCGTTCATCACGATACCGATCATGGTCGCCGTGATGGGCGGGCCGCAGGCCATCATCGGATGGATCGCCGGTGCGATCCTTGCCGCCTGCGACGGCATGGTCTGGGCGGAACTCGGCGCGGCGATGCCGGGCGCGGGTGGAACGTACGTCTATCTGCGCGAAGCGTTCCAGTACCGTACCGGGAAACTCATGCCGTTCCTTTTCATCTGGACGGTGCTGCTGACGATCCCGTTGATCATGTCGACCGGCATCATCGGGATGGTCGAATACCTCGGATTCTTTTTCCCGCACATGGGCTGGACGACGGTGCACGTGGTCAGTGTGCTCGCAAGTTTCCTGGTGGTGTTCCTGTTGTACCGCCGCATCGAATCGATCCGCGCGATCACGGTCGCGCTGTGGATCATCATGCTGGTCGCGGTGGTCGGCACCTCCGCGGCGGGCTTCAGCGATTTCCACCCGGATCTCGCCTTCACGTTTCCCGCCGATGCCTTCGGCAGCCACTTCTTCGTGGGCCTGGGCGCGGGCCTGGTGATCGGCATCTACGACTACCTCGGCTATTTCACCACCGCGTACATGGGCGACGAGCTGCGCGACCCGGGCCGGACGATGCCGGGTTCCATACTGATCTCGGTGATCGCGATGATGTTCGTCTATCTCGCCATGAACATCAGCGTGCTGGGCGTGGTGCCGTGGCACGACGTCGCCACCTCCAAATCGATCGCGTCGCTGGTGATCGAGCACAGCTGGGGCCACACCGTGGCCGCGGTCATGACCGTGCTGATCATCGTCACCGCCTTCGCCTCCGTGTTCGCCGGTTTGCTCGGCGGCTCGCGCGTGCCGTACCAGGCGGCCCACGACAAGGTATTCCTGTCCGCGTTCGGGCGCCTGCACGCGAAGCACGGCTTCCCGCACGTCGCGCTGCTGACGATGGGCGTGGTGATGGCGGCGGGCACCTTCTTCGACCTGACCGAAGTGATCAACATGCTGCTGGCGGCGACGATCATCGTGCAATCGGCCGCGCAGATCGTCGCGCTGGTGGTGCTGCGCAAACGCCAGCCGGAACTGCCGCGGCCGTACCGGCAGTGGCTGTATCCGCTGCCGTGCGTGGTCGCGATGCTCGGATGGATCTACGTGTACGTTTCGGCATCCAGGCTTTCTCTGATCCTGTCGGGCGCGTGGATCGTCGCAGGGCTGGTGGTTTTCATCGCCTGGGCCAGGGTCAACAAATCCTGGCCGTTCGCACCCGTGGAAGTACGGGAAACCTACCTGGGGACCGATTGACCATGCGGATAACGATGCGATCCGTTTTTTCGGCGGCGATCCTGACGATCGCCATTTTGCCGGCCGCGCATGCTGCAAACGGTGTCGCGCCGACGCAGGTGGCCGGCGGCGCGGGCCGGGTGCTCGCCATCGACCACTGGCAAATCCAGTCCAGCGCCAAGGCGCAGGAGGGCGGGGCGGAAATCTCCGGAAATGGTTTCCAGACGAAGGATTGGTATCCCGTCAGCGGCCGCGCGACGGTGATGGCGGGCCTGCTCGAAAACGGCAAATACCCCGATGTGTTCTACGACGACAACCTTCGCGCGGTGGAAGTGCCGGATGCCGGCCACCACCGCTTCGTGATTCCCTGGTGGTATCGCACGCAATTCGCGCTGGCGAAGGACGCGCAGGGGTTGCACACGCTGCTGCGCACGAACGGAATCATCGGCGGCGTCGACCTCTGGATCAACGGACACGAGATCGCCGACCACGCGGCGGCCGCGGGCGCCTACCCCGTGCGCGAATTCGACGTGACGCGCTGGGTGCACGATGGCCTGAACACGCTGGCCATGCGCGTGCATCCCGCCGAACCGCAGCGCGATTTCTCGATGGGCTGGGTGGACTGGAACCCCGAGCCGCCCGACAACAACATGGGGCCGTGGCGTGGCGTGGACATCATCCGGACCGGTCCGATCGAGTTGCGTTTTCCCCGGATCGCGCCGGAGCTCTCGCCCGACCTTTCGCACGCGGCGCTAACCGTGAAGGTCGAGGCGCGGAACCTCGACGGCGCGCCGCACGACGCCACGGTGGTGGGCGAAGTCGCGGGCGTTCCGCTGCAGCAGAAGATCCATCTCGCCGCGGGACAGGCGCTGATCGTTTCGTTTTCACCCAGGACCGATCCCGGTCTCGGGGTCGATCATCCGAAAATATGGTGGCCGATCGGCATGGGCGATCACCCGCTGTACGACCTGAAGCTCGGCGCGTCGGTGGACGGCGCGGAGTCCGACCGCGCCATGGCGACGTTCGGCATCCGCAGCGCGACTTCGAAGCTGACGAAACAGGGTTACATCCAGTTCTTCATCAACGGCAAGCCGGTGCTGATCCGCGGCGGTGGCTGGGCGCCGGACATGTTTCTGCGCACGCCGCCCGGGCGCATGGAGGCGGAATTCGACTACGTCCGCGACATGGGGCTCAATGCGATACGCAGCGAAGGCAAGCTCGAGGACCAGCACTTCTATGACCTGGCCGATCGCTACGGCATTCTGGTGCTGCCGGGCTGGGAGTGTTGCGACAAATGGGAGTCGGCGGCGAAGACGGGAGGCGAACCCTGGGACGATGCCGACATGAAGGTCGCGCAGGAGTCGATGGCGAGCGAGGCGCGGCTGCTGCGAAACCACCCGTCGGTGATCGGCTTCCTGATCGGCAGCGACAACGCGCCGCCGCCCGCGATCGCGGGCATGTACGTCGATACCTTGCGCGCGGAAGGCTGGAACCTGCCGATCATCTCCGCGGCGACGGACCAGGCCAGCAAGGCGGCCGGGCCGTCGGGCATGAAGATGGCGGGGCCCTACGACTGGGTGCCGCCCTCGTACTGGTACGCCGACAAGCTGGGCGGTGCGTTCGGCTTCGATTCCGAGGTGAGCGCGGGCGCCGACATTCCGCGCCTGGAGGATGTCCGGCGCATGCTGTCGCCGCTGTCGCAGGAAGCGCTGTGGAAGTATCCGAAGACCCGGCAATTCCACTCGACCGCGTCATGGTCGCCGTTCGCGACGCTGGAATTGTTCGACGACGCGCTCGCGAAACGTTACGGACCTCCGAGGAGCCTCGACGATTACGTGCAGAAGGCCCAGCTCGACAATTACGCCAACGTGCGCGCGCAGTTCGAAGCCTTCAATGCGCACATGGATGCGGCCAGGCCATCGACGGGCGTGATCTACTGGATGCTCAACAACGCATGGCCGTCGCTGCACTGGCATCTCTACGACTGGTACATGAACCCCGCCGGCGCATATTTCGGGGCGAAGAAGGCCAACGAGCCGGCGCACATCCAGTATTCGTACGACACGCGCGCGATCGTGCTGGTGAACCACGCGCTCACCGACCGGCGCGGCCTGCATGCAACCGTGCGGTTGCGAAACCTCGATGGCAGCGTGCGTTACAGCAAGCAGTTCGACGACGTGGATCTTCCGGGCAACCGCACCTTGGCGCTGGCGACGCTGCCCGCGCTTTCCGGTTTGTCGCACACCTATTTCCTTGAACTCGAACTCGCGTCCGGCGACGGTCAGCCCGTCAGCCGAAACGTTTACTGGCTTTCGAAGCAAGCCGACGTGCTCGACTGGGAACATTCGAACTGGTACATGACGCCGGTCACGCGGTATGCCGATTTCACGGACTTGCAGTCGTTGCCGGCCGCCACCATCGACGTGCGCGCGACCACGCGGCGCGAAGGCAACGACAACGTCACCACCGTGACGCTCACCGCGCCGCAGTCCTCGAAAGCCGTCGCCCTGTTCCAGCACCTGTCCGTCCGCCGGTCCGCGCATGGCGAGCCTGCGCTGCCGATCCTGTGGAGCGACAACGACATCACGCTGTGGCCGGGCGAATCGGTGACGGTGACGGCACGCTACGCAGCGAAAGGAGTCCCCGGACCGATGGTGGAGGTGAGCGGCTGGAACGTCGACGCCCGGAGCGTTCCGGCTGCAACGGCGGGCGAGCCGGACCCGGCGACCGACGCGAATCGCCACTGACCGGCGCGGACACGGCCGCGGCGCTGCGGATGCGGAACGCCATGCGAAACCGGAACGACCCTTCCATGATGCGCGCAACGATCGACGATGTCGCCCGCATCGCGGGAACCTCGCGCAAGACGGTTTCGCGGGTGGTCAACAACGAGCCGAACGTCAGTGAAGCGACGCGCAAGCTGGTGCAGGACGCGATCGCCGCGCTCAAGTACCGGCCGCTGACCTCGGCGCGGAGCCTCGCGACGAATCGCTCCTTCATGGTCGGCCTGCTGTACGACAACCGCTCGCCGAGTTACATCATGGAAGTGCAGGCCGGCGTGCTCGAAGCCTGCGAGGCGCAGCATTACAGCATGATGGTGCAGCCGCTGGTTTCGGCGTCGCCCGATTTCGTCGAACGCGTGGAAGACATCCTGACGCGGCACCGGCCCGATGGACTGATCCTGACGCCGCCGATCACCGATCACGCGCCGTTGCTGAAGAGCCTGCGCAGGAACGGCATACCGTTCGCCTCGATCTCGCCGCGCCACCCGGAGAAGCAGGTCGGGGTGATCCTGCAGGAGCGCGAGGCCGCGGCCGAGATGGTGGCGCACCTGGTTGCGCTGGGACACGCGTGCATCGCGCACATCGTGGGCGACCTGGGGCATGGCGCCGGCGTGTGGCGCCTGGCCGGTTATCGCGACGGCTTGAAGCGCGCCGGTTTGAAGGAGGAACCGGCGTACATGGTACCCGGCAGGTTTTCCTTCGGATCGGGCGTCGCCGCGGCGCGCAAGCTGCTGGCGCTGAAGCCGCGACCGACCGCGATCTTCGCGGCCGACGACGACATGGCGGTCGGTACCATCTGGGCCGCATCGGAGGCAGGGTTGTCGGTGCCACGCGACTTGTCCGTGTGCGGTTTCGACGACACCGCGATCGCGACGCAGGTGTGGCCGCCGTTGACGACCATCCACCAGCCCGTGCAGGAGATGGCCCGCCGCGCCACCGACGAATTGCTGCGCCTGGTGCTGGGGAAGGGCGGCGCGGGCATGGTCGAGCTCGATTACGAAATGCGCATCCGCGCTTCGACCGGGCCTCGGCCGTAGCCGGTTCGCGGCACGCAGGCGACGACGGGCTTCCTCGCCCGCGTCTGCGATACTGCACGGCGAAGCACGGTCATCAGAGGAGCGCCCGCATGCCCGCGGCATCGAATTCCGCCAAGCGATCGAAAACGCATCATTTCATCTCGGGACTGCCGCGCTCCGGCAGCACCTTGCTGGCCGCGATCCTCAGGCAGAATCCGCGCTTCCACGCCGGCATGACCAGTCCGCTCGCGGACATCATGGGGGTGATGATGGCGGAGATGAGCAGCAAGAACGATTTCTCGTTCGCGATCTCCGATGAGCGGCGCGTGGCGGTGCTGCGCGGGCTGGTCGAAAGCTTCTACGCGGAGGAAGGCGCTGCGGAAGTGGTGTTCGACACCAGCCGGCTCTGGTGCAGCAGGATGCAGATGCTCGACGTGCTGTTTCCCCGCGCCAGGGTCATCGCATGCGTGCGGCAGTTGCCGTGGGTGCTGGACAGCATGGAACGGTTGGTGCGCAAGCAACCGGTCAACGTGAGCAAGGTCTTCCGGTTCGACACCAACACGACGGTGTATTCGCGCGTGCAGGCGCTGACCGATCCGCGCGGGATGGTCGGTTTCGCGTTCCAGGCGATCAAGGATGCGTTCTACGGGCAGTACGCCTCGGGCCACCTGATGCTGCTGACATACGAGACCCTGACGCAAAGCCCCGAAAAGGCGATGCGCGCGGTGTACGAATTCATCGGCGAACCCTGGTTCGAGCACGACTTCAACGATGTCGAATACGGCGCCAGCGAGTTCGATTCGCGCGTCGGCATGCCGGGCCTGCACACCGTGCGCTCACGGGTCGAGGCCCCGGAACGCAGCACGATCCTGCCGCACGAGATTTTTCACCGGTTCGTGGGCGAATCCTTCTGGCTGGACCCCAAGAACAACGTCAGCGGCGTGCCGGTGGTGTGATCCGCCCGCCGCACCCGACCGTGCGGCGGACTTGCCGGACGGTCCTCGCGCGAACGATCGCGCGTGCGGATCGGATCAGGCGGCGGCCTCCAGCGGCACGCGCTTGGGCACGCGAGGCTCGGCCGCGAACTCGCCCTGCGCGGCCAGCCTCGAGAACAATCCGCCGCGGTGGATCAGTTCCTCGTAACGGCCGCGTTCGACGAGCCGGCCGTGGTCCATCACCAGGATCAGGTCGGCGTTGCGCACGGTGGAGAGCCGGTGCGCGATGATGAAGGTGGTGCGGTCGCGCGCCAGCGCATCGAGTGCGCGCTGGATGCGCGCCTCGGTCTCGTTGTCGAGCGCGCTGGTAGCTTCGTCCAGGATCAGGATCGGAGAGTCCTTCAGCATCGCGCGCGCGATCGCGAGCCGCTGGCGCTCCCCGCCGGAAAGCGAACGCCCGCGCTCGGCCACAGGCGTGGCGTAGGCGTGCGGCTTTTCGGCGATAAACGCGTGCGCGTCGGCCGCGCGCGCGGCCGCTTCCAGCGTCGCCGCGTCGGCATGCGGATTGCCGACCTTGAGATTCTCCTCGATCGAGCGATGGAACAGCCCGGCCTCCTGGAACACCACCGCGATGTTCCTTCGCAGCGAATCCAGGTTGACGCTGCGGATGTCGATGCCGTCGATGGTGATGCGGCCGCCGTCGGGATCGTGGGCGCGATAGAGCAGGCCCAGCGCGGTGGTCTTGCCGGCGCCCGTGGGGCCGACCAGCGCGACCTTCATGCCCGGCTTCACGCGGAAACTCAGGTCGTGCAGCGCGGACGCATTGCCGTCGTAGCTGAAGCCGACGCTCTCGAACGCCACTTCGCCGCGCACGCGCGGCAGCATCGGCGCGTCGGGTTCCTCCATGATCGCGGGACGGGTGTCCATCACATCGAAGAAATCGCGCAAGCTTTGAGACTGGAAGAACAGGTTGGAGATGAAGGTGGCGAACTGCTCGAGCCGCCCGATCAGCAGCATCGAGAAGCCGACGAAGCTGACGATGCCGCCGATGGAAATCCGCCCGTGCGCGTGGAGCATCGCGCCGAGCGCGAAGATCGCCACCACGGTCAGGGTGCTGGCCGCGCGCGAAAACACCGACAGGGTGGCCCAGCCGTTCAGCACAGGATATTGCGCCGCCAGCGCGCGCGCGGTCATTTCCTTCAGGCCGTGCGCCTCGTCGCGTGCGCGCGTGAAACTCTGCACCACCGCCACGTTGCCGAGCACGTCGCCGGCGCGGGTGGAAATCTCGTGGTAGTGCTCCTGCACGCGTTGCTGCGCCGAATTGGTGCGGCGGATCGCCAGCGCATTGAAGGCAGCGAAGGACACCAGCAGCGCGATCATCAGCAGTGCCAGCTCCCAGTTCATCACGAAGGCGATCGGCAGCAGCACCAGCAGCGAGAGCGCGGTTGTGAGCTGGTCGCGGAAGAAGGTGAGCCACAGCGAAAACAGGTTGTCCGTGCCCGAATGCAGCACCCGCATCAGCCGACCCGTGTGGTGCGTGCTGTGGAACGACAGCGGCAGCCTGATCGCGTGTTCGAAGAACATGCGGATCGCGGACATGCGGCGGCGGTAGGCCATGCGGTCGGCGTGCAGCGAAACCAGCACGCCGGCCACCACGCCCGCGAAGCCGGCCAGCGCCCACGCGCCAATCAGCAGCGCGGCGTGCCCGTGCCTGGACGTCAGCACATCGATCACGCGGCCGAACAGCATCGGCTCGGCAAAGAGGATGCCCGCCAGGGCGAGATTGCCCAGCGCGAGCGCGATTGCGAGGGCGCGCTCGGGCGCCAGCAGGCGCAGCGCGCGCAGGTAAACATTGAGGATCGACATGTCCGCAGTCCCGTCGACGTCGGCAACGACGGCGATACTTCAACACCCTGCGCCTTGCGATGCGCTGAATGACGGGCGTGGATTTGCACGATGCGCAAAATCCATCTCGCCTCGCAAACGTTTTTCTAACTTCATCGGCGTATGTTGCGCGCATGAATACGCGGCGCCTGCTGCCGATCCTGGTGACGCTGGCCCTCTGCGCCTGCGCGCAACAGCCGGCGCGCAGCCCGGAAACGGCCGCGGCGGAGCCCACCGGCGGCGAAGCGGGAAAACACACGGGGATCGACTATGCGAAGTACGTCGTCCGCACGGTCGGGATGTTCGCCTTTTCGTCCTTGTATGACTGGGACTCCAACGATCCCGGCCATGCGGTGGTCTGGACTACCCCTTTCGAGGCGTACCGGCTGACCTTGCTGGGACCGTGCTTCGAATTGCAGCACGCGCCGATCATCGCCTTGACCTCGAACGGCGGCACGGTCACGGCGGGTTTCGATTCGGTGCTGGTGCGCGGCGACCGCTGCACCATCCAGAGCATCGAGAAGCTGGACGGCAAGGCCATCCGCGCCGCGCGCAAGCAGAAGCGCGACTGAATCGACGGGCCTACATCACGTCGACGGCAAGGGCGCCGGACGTTCCACGCCAGACCAGTGGCTGCGCGCGATAGACCTGCGGCAGGAGCCGCTGGAGGTGCACGACCTTGGGCGCGTCGTTGATCACGATGTATGGCTCGTCCGGGTGTATGCGCGCGTAGTCCTGATGGTAGTCCTCCGCCGGATAGAACGCATCGAACTTCACCACCTGGGTCACGATCGGCGCGCCAAAAACCTTGTCAGCGCCGAGTTGCGCGATGTAGGCACGCGCGATCTTTTCCTGCTCCGGATCGGTGTAGAAGATCACGCCGCGGTATTGCGTGCCCACGTCCGGACCCTGCCTGTTCAATTGCGTCGGGTCGGTGGCCA
>Ga0207707_10000251_pt1 | contig 58978 bp, 54 predicted proteins | sample KBSC83BmetaG_FD_184336 | JGI IMG/M metagenome (GOLD analysis project Ga0207707, IMG submission 184336) | Corn rhizosphere microbial communities from Kellogg Biological Station, Michigan, USA - KBS C8-3B metaG (SPAdes) (version 2) | ecosystem: Host-associated > Plants > Roots > Rhizosphere ... | reverse complement strand
GGCTGGTGCGGGTGGCCACGGATGCGGAGCTGCCGGTGGACCAGGTGCTCGAGACGCTCGAGGGTCACATGGCCATCTGACGGGCCGTCCCCAGAAGGCCGACCTCGTCGTTCAGCACGAGCCGGACGGACATGGATTCGAGCCGCGACCGCATCCGCGCATCACAGGACCTCCACCTTGATCAAGTTCGTCGTCCCCCGGCGTCCTACCGGGACGCCGGCGGTGGTGACGACGGTATCCCCGTGCTGCGCGGCGCCGGCCGCCAGTACGCTGCCGAGGGCTCCATCGATCAGCTCGTCCGTCGTCGGCTGGCTCCGATTCAGTAACGGCGTCACGCCCCAGACGAGGGCCAGACGGCGGTAGGTTTCCGCGTGGGGGGTCGGGGCGAGGATCGGAGCTCGAGGCCGGTACCGGGCGACGCGCCTGGCGGTGGTCCCCGACTCGGTGCAGGTGACGATGGCCGCAGCCGCGATGTCGTCGGCCAGGATGCAGGCGGCCCGCCCGACCGCGTCGGCCGGAGAAGCGGTGGTCTCGGACGGGCCCACGAGGGCGGCGAAAGGAGCGATCGATTCGGCATCACCGGCGATCGCCGCCATCATCGTCACCGCCTCGACGGGGTAGCGGCCGATCGCGGTCTCCTCCGAGAGCATGACCGCGTCCGTGCCGTCGAGTACCGCATTCGCCACGTCCGTCGCCTCTGCTCGCGTCGGCCGCGGGTGGTCTTGCATCGAGCGCAGCATGTGGGTGGCGGTAATGACGGGCTTGCCCGCGCGATTCGCCTTTGCGATCAGCAGCTTCTGCAGCCGCGGTACTGTCGCCAGGGACGTGGCCACGCCAAGATCGCCACGGGCCACCATGACGCCATCCACGCTGTCGATGATCTCGTCGATATTGGTCAGCGCCTGAGACGTCTCTATCTTGGCGATCAGAGGCGCAGTCCCGCCGTGATCCTGGATCATCCGCCGCGCTTCGAGGACGTGGGCCGCGGTGCTGACGAACGACAGGGCCACGTAGTCGACGCCGTAGCGGAGGCCGAAGGCCAGGTCGTCTCGGTCCTTGCTCGTGAACAGCGGTGCCGTGATCGCCCGCCTCGGGAGGTGGACGCCCTTGCGGGATGCCAGCACGCCTCCCGTGATCACCCGGCAGTGGACATCCTCCTCGGTGGCGTGAATGACCTCCAGCTCCACGTCACCGTCGCTCAGGAGCACCGTGTCGCCGGGCTGGACGACCTCCGTCAGCTCGGGGTAGGGGACGGAGACCTCCTGCGGGGAGCCGAGAATCTGCCGCGTGGTCAAGGTGAACGGTGCGCCCGGCGCCAACGTCACGCTCCCCGACGCTATCTCCCCGATCCGCACCTTCACGCCGGCGAGGTCCTGAAGGATGGCGATGGGCTGGCCCAGTCGCTCGGCGATACGTCGAACCGCCGTGATGACGTCGAGATGCTCGGCCGGTGTGCCGTGAGAGAAGTTCAACCGAGCGACGTTCATTCCGGCCCGGATCAGCTGCTCCAGCATCTCCGGAGACCGCGACGCCGGTCCGATGGTGCACACGATTTTCGTTCTGGGCATGGCCGATTGTCTCCCCGCCATGGAGCGATCTCGGCTCATTTGGTCAGGCGGCGCGCCGCTGGGGCCCACGGGGCGCGCTGCCGACCCCGCGGTCCGCGGCGCCACCGGGCAGCCCTCGGAGCGTCAGGACATGCGTGATGTCCTTGAGAGAGAGGTACCCCACCAGCCGTGAGTTGCTGACCACCGCGAGCCGTCCGACGTCGTTTCGGCTGGCCTTGCCCAGCGCGTCGAACACCGACGCATCCGGCCCGACGACCAGGTCGTCGGTCAACGGCCGCATGAGGTCGCTCACGCGGCGTTGCGTCCGTTGCTCGGCCGGTACCGAGTGTACCTGCTGTACGCTCGCGATCCCGCGCACCCCGCCGCCGTCGACGACGGGGAAGCTGGTCACGTGATGGGCCCAGAAGGCGTCCGCGAGCTGCGCGACGGTCGCGTCCATGGGGACGGTGACCACCTCGCGGGTCATGATGTCCCGCACCGGGACTCGGCCCAGGGCTTCCCGCAGCGCCATCTGCGAATAGCTCGCGTCCGCGGCTCCGCGGAGGAACATGCCGATGATGATGAACCAGACGCCGCCGAGCACCGCGCCGCCGAAGATCTGAAGCACGCCGAGCGCCATGAGGGCGAACGCGAAGGCCACGCCGACCCGGCTGGCGACGTAGGTGGCCTGATCCAGCGTACCTTTCCACTTCCAGAGGGCGGCGCGCAGGAGTCGGCCGCCGTCGAGCGGAAAGCCGGGGACCAGATTGAAGATCCCGACGACAACGTTCACGAGCACGAGGTACGCGACCACCGCCTGCGCCCACGCCGGCCGCACGAGGCCGGCGGCGTTGATCGCCCATAGCACCGCCGCGATGGCGAAGCTCGTGATCGGGCCCACCACCGCGATCAGGAACTCGGCCCGCGGGGTTGGCGGCTCGTCCTCGAGGTGCGAGACGCCGCCGAAGACGTGCAGCGTGATGCCCCGGACCGAGAGCCCGTGCGCGATCGCGACGAGCGAATGCGACAGCTCGTGGAGCAATACGGAGACGAAGAGCAGGAAAGCGGCCAGCAGTCCGTTGGCCCAGTAGGCCACCGGCGGGAGGTTCGGCAGCGTCCGCGGGAAATATCCGACCGCGAGGGTCCACGTGATCAGCCCGTAGATCACGAGCCAGCTCACGTGGACATTGACCGGGATACCGCGGATCGTGACCACACGGACTGCCCCCCCCATGGGACTAGTCCTCCTCCGCCCGGAGGGAGTCGTGGATCAGGTCGACCGCGTCATCCGGATGCGTGCCGGGTGTTCGCCGGGGTGCCATCAGGCCACCTCGGGGACGGCGACCTGCCGCCTCGTGAGTCGCATCGTGAGCACCGGGATCTGTGCCCGGCGCAGCACCGCTTCCGCGATCGAGCCGAACAGGAGCCGGCCGAGGCCGCTGCGGCCATGAGTGGTCATCGCGATCAGGTCGGCCCGGCTGTCGCGCGCGGCCGCCAGGAGCTCGGCCAACGGTTCCCCGTGCCGAGCGTCGGTCGTGACGCGTACGCCACGGCTTCGCAGATCTTCGGCCACGGGGGCAAGATACTGACGAGCGTCCCTCAGACGAGCCGCGACGTCGTCGACGGGGGCGTGACCCGTGCCCTCCAGGGTCTGCGTCATGATTGGCTCCACGACTCGAACCAGCGCCACCTCCAGATCGAGCGGGCCTGCGATCTGAAGGACGAAGGGCAGGATGCCCTCGGCCAGGCGCGAGCCGTCGAGCGGGACCAGGACCCGCCTATACATGGGCCGCCTCCCGCTCCCGAGCGCCCGCGGGTCCAGCCGGCGCCTCTCCCCGCCGGGCGTTCGCGGTGATCAGAAAGACCGGCGTCCGACTGCCCCGCAGCACGGACTCGGCAACCGAACCGCGGATACGACGGCGGAAGCCGTTCCGTCCCTGGGTGGTGCTCATCATGATCACGTCGGGTTCCGCCATGCGCGCGGCCTCGAGAATCGACGACGCCGCGGCGCCGTACCACACCGACGTCCTCACGCTCGCTAAGGCGTTGCGACGGAGCCGCGCGGCCACCGCCTCGAGGTAGTCCTCGGCCTCGCGAACCACCGCCACCTGAGCGCCGATCGGGTCGACGCCGGGCACGGTGGTCGCCGCGGCCGCCCGGAGGAGAATCAACGTCGCCTCGGCATTGCTTCCGATGAGCTCCACCGCCTTCGGCAGCGCGGCCTCCGCGAGCAACGAGCCGTCGAGCGGCACCAGGATCTTGTCGAACGTCATCGGTTCCTCCCTGGCCGGGGGTGTGTGTCGTGGCCAGATCCTTTGTAGCGTCCGCGCTGGAACGGGACCATTAGATAGTTGGCTCCCGAGGCTTAGCGTGGACCTCACGGTTTCACGAGCCGTGGCCGTACTTGACCGGCGGCGTCTTTCGGCAGATTCTCGGGCGCATCGGGCGACTCACCTGGCATCCGACATCGGCGCGGCGCGGAGGTGTGATATGTCGCGAAACAGTGGTGGCACGGTGAAGGGAATCGAGGCTCGGAGAATCGGCTCGATCATGACGCAGAGTCCCCGCACGGTTCACCCGGATACCGCGCTCTTGGAGCTCCGACGACTGTTCGAGGTGTACGACTTCAACATGTTCCCCGTCGTGTCCGATCGCGACGTTCTCCGGGGCGTCGTGACCAAGCTCGATCTGCTGAAGATATTTCGGCCGTGGGCCGGACGCATCACCCCGAATCTGCAGGCCCTATGGGCCGAGCATGTCAAAGACATCATGAGTCGCGGGCTGACGACCGTCACTCCCAAGGATCCGGTGGCAACCGCCTTGACCTTGATGGTCAATCGGCGACTTCGAAGCATCCCGGTAGTGCAACGGCAAATGCGTGAGTCCGTGCTCGTGGGCATCGTCAGCCGGAACGACGTGCTTCGATGCTTGGTCCTCGAGGATTCGAGGCATCCCACCGGAGCGTGAGGGGCCCGGTTCACGTTCCGGTCGTCTTGCTGACCGGTCTCGTGTCCGTTGACGCGGCCGAGGTTGCAAGCCGGGACGGCGGCGTGTGGCGACGGGCGAGCGGATGCGCCCCGGGGTCCGCCATGTCGGGGCTTCGGATATGCCGGCCCCGAAGGCGGGGACGGATGACGAGACGCCAGACTACGAGCTGCCCGTGCTCCGAGCTCGGCCTGACCGCGGCGCCGGACACCCGCAGACACGGCGCGCGAGGGATGCGCAGGTTGCCGGGCGCGGACCGCCGTTTCGTGTCATCCCGGGCGCGGGGGGCGTAGCGTCAAGGGCGGCGCGGGAAGGCGGCGTCCGACGTAGGCGCGCACATCGCCGAACCGTCGGTGGTCCTGTTCCCAGTCGCTGCGCGCCTCCGCGATCTCCTCGGGAGTACGCGCCACGAAGTTCCACCACATCAGGATGCGCTCGCCGAACGGCTCACCGCCGATCAGCATCAGCCGCGCGCCGGCCCGCAGCCTGAGGGACAGCTGCTCCCGGCCGGTGCCGAGATAGTAGAGGGTGCCGGGCGCCAACGCGCGGTCGTCGAGTTCGACGTGGCCGACGAGCAGCAAGATCGCATGCTCGAAACTTGCGGCGAGCGGCACTGCAGTGTGGCCATCCCGGTCCGCCGCGAGCTCCACCCCGACCGTGCTCGAGTAGGTCTGCGCCGGCGAGCGCACTCCGTCGAGCTCTCCGATCACCACCATCGCCCGGCAGGTACCGAAGGTGACCATGGGAAGGCGGCCATGGTGATGGAACGAGGGGGCGGCATGTCGGTGGGCGTCCGGCAGCGCCAGCCAGAGCTGTAGTCCGTGGAGCGCCCGCGAGTTCCGAGGCGGTGTTTCTTCGGAGTGCGCGATCCCTCGGCCGGCGGTCATCAAGTTGAGCTGGCCAGGCCGTATCAACTGCTCGTGGCCCAGGCTGTCCTTGTGGAGCGCTTCACCCTCGACCAGCCAGGTCACGGTCTGAAGCCCGATGTGCGGATGCGGTGCGACGTCCATCGGCTTCCCCGCGTTGAACGACAGCGGGCCAAAGTGATCCAGAAAGCACCAGGGACCCACCAGCCGTCGCCCGGTCTGCGGCAGCGCCCGGCGCACGACGAAGCCGCCGCCGAGGTCGGCAGACCTCGCACGATACGCCTTCACTGAAGGCGCCGACGCCGCATCGGCGCGGCACTCGAGCGCATCGGGCGACGGCATCAGATTGCTCATGGCTCTCCCCTCACTGGTGCTGCGTCTCGAACGGGAGCTCCAGGCTCGCCAGCATCGCGGCCTCGGCGCGCGACACCTTCGAGGTCAGGCCCAGTACCCCGCCACTGGCGCGGGCGACCACCCGCGCGCGCTCCACGATCTCGGCCTTCAAGCGGTCCGCCTCTTCGGCTCCGATCTGGTCGCGGATGGCCCGGACGAGGGCGCGCCAGGCATCGAGCAATCGCTGGCTCGGGCGGCGCTCCAGCCACGCCTCGAGGAGCTCGTAGGCAGGCGAGCCGGCGGTGATCCCGGCGACACCGGCGTGCTCGAGCACCGCCCGACGCTCCTTGGCGTCGAGCGCGCCGTCGGCCCACGCCACCTCGATGAGGGGCACGATGGAGAGCGCGGCGAGCGTATGCGCCTGGATGCCGAGCCTCAGCAGCCGGTCGAGCACCTCGGGCTGGGTGATCCCGGACGCCTTGGACAGCGCCTCGCGGCTCGCCTCGGCCGCTCTCAGGTCCCTCAGCCGCTCGAGTAGCCGCTGGTCTTCGCGATGGAAGAACTCGTCCTCCAGGCTCTTACCGCGGTCACGGAGAATCTCGGGCTGTTGTGCCATGCGTGCACCTCCTGGTGGGTTGCGCGGCTCTGGCCGCGGTTCTTCGCAGAGCGGTAACGTGCCGGGATCAGGATACCTGATGCTTCAAGAACCCGCGCAAGGGGCGTACGATGAGCCGCATGACCGCGGCCGAACCCGTGGAGCTAGCCGTGAAGAGGAGGATCGCCAGTGTCCAGCGTCGCTGACGTCTTGAATGGTCTCCCGTCGGCATCCGCCTGGCAGGAACGTATGTACAAGGACCTGCACGCGCACCCCGAGCTGAGCTTCCAGGAAACCAGGACGTCTGCGCTCGCGGCGGCGAAGCTGAAGGACCTCGGCTACGAGGTCCTCGAGCAGATCGGCCGCACGGGCGTCGTGGGCATCCTGCGAAACGGCACGGGGCGGACCGTGCTTGCCCGCGCCGACATGGACGCGCTGCCGGTCCGGGAGCGCACGGGCGTGCCCTACGCATCGACACTGACCGCGACCGATGATGCCGGGGGGACGGTCGACGTCATGCATGCGTGCGGCCACGACGTGCACGTGACTTGCCTGCTGGGCGCGTCGGAGCTGCTCGCGCGGGCGAGGGGATCGTGGAGTGGAACCTTCGTCGCGGTGTTTCAGCCCGCGGAAGAGGCGGCGGTCGGCGCCAAGGCCATGCTGAAGGACGGGCTTCGCGACCGGATTCCGAAGCCGGACGTCGCGTTCGCGCAGCACGTGCTGGCCTATCCAGCCGGGACGGTTGGAACCCAGGTCGGGCCGGTGCTGTCCGCCGGCGACAGCATCCGGATCACCCTGCATGGCAAGGGGGCCCACGGCTCGATGCCTCACAATAGCGTGGACCCGGTTGTGCTGGCCGCGCTGGTCGTCCTGCGCCTGCAGACGATCGTCTCGCGCGAGACGAAGCCGGGCGAGTTCGCGGTCCTGACCGTGGGCAGCAGCGTGGCCGGCGCGAAGAGCAACATCATCCCGGACCACGCGGTGCTCCTGGCCAACCTGCGGACCTACGATGTGTCGGTCCGCAAGCGGATGATCGAGAGCATCGAGCGCATGGTCAAGGCCGAGTGCGAGGCGTCCGGCTCTCCGAAGGCGCCGGAATTCCAGTACTACGATCAGTACCCGATGACCGACAACGACCCCGACGTCACGAAGCGGATCACGGCCGCGTTCCGGAGCCATCTCCCGGCCGGCACGCTCTTCGACCTCGGCCATCAGACCGCCAGCGAAGACTTCAGCGATATCCCGAACGCCCTGGGTGCGCCCTACACGTACTGGGGAGTCGGCGGCATCGACGCGGAACGATACGAGCGGGCGCTCGCGGCCGGAAGAGTGGAGCAGGACATCCCGGTCAATCACTCGGAGTTCTTCGCGCCGGTCATCGAGCCGACGCTATCCACGGGCACCCAGGCCCTGGTGATCGCGGCGCTGGCGTATCTGGCGAAGTGATGGTTGCGACGGGTGCGGTACCGTCTCGAGGCACGGGTAACCGGCTCATCGTCGGCATCGTCCTCGCCGTCGTGACCTTCTGGCTCTTCGCCCAGACCACGCTGAACGTCGCGCCAGCGATCCGCTCAGATCTCGAGATCAGCGAGAGCCTGAGCAACATCGCGGTCAGCATCAGCGCGCTGTTCGCGGGGATCTTCATCGTGGTGGCGGGCGGGCTGGCCGACCGCTTCGGCCGCGTAAAGCTGACCTATGTCGGCCTGGTCTTGAGCGCTCTGGGCTCGCTGCTGATCGCCCTGTCGCCGTCCGGGACCGCATTCTTTCTGCTGGCGGGGCGGATCATCCAGGGGCTCTCGGCGGCGTGTATCATGCCGGCCACGCTCGCCCTGCTGAAGGAATCCTTCGACGGCAAGCAGCGGCAGCGTGCGGTGAGCTTCTGGTCCATCGGCTCCTGGGGCGGTTCGGGACTCTGTGCGCTCTTCGGCGGTCTGATCGCGTCTTCCGTCGGGTGGCGGTGGATCTTCTGGATATCGATCGCCGTCGCCGCGGTGAGCGCGTTCCTGCTCAAGAGCACACCCGAGACCAAGGTGACGACGGCCAGCCAGCCGCGGTTCGACTGGTTCGGTTTCCTCACGTTCATCATCGCCATGGTGGCCTTGAATATCGTCATCGGGCAGGGAGACGCTCTGGGATGGCTGAATCCCGCCGTGATCGGCCTGGCCCTCGTCTTCGTCATCGCCGCCGTGGTGTTCCTCAAAGTCGAAGCGGGTCGGGCGGACGGCTTCGTCGACCTCACGCTCTTCAAGAACCGCACCTACGCCGGAGCCACGCTCTCGAACTTCTTGCTCAATGGTGCAGCCGGGACGCTCCTCGTCGCGCTGGCGCTAGTGCAGCAAGGAGCCGGGCTGTCGTCGTTTCAGGCGGGTCTGTTGACCTTCGGCTACCTGGTCGCGATCCTCGGCACGATTCGCGTGGGCGAGAAGCTCCTCCAGCGGCTGGGCGCTCGACGGCCGATGCTCATGGGCTGCGCCATCACTGCGGCGGGTATCCTGCTGACGACATTCACGTTTTTACGAGCCCGGCCGTACATGATCGTCGCCTTCGTCGGATTCACGCTCTTCGGCGTCGGCCTCGGCTTCTACGCGACCCCGTCGACCGACGCGGCGCTGTCCAATGTGCCCGGCGACAAGGCCGGCGCGGCGTCCGGCATCTACAAGATGGCCTCGTCCCTTGGCACGGCGCTCGGCGTGGCCATCTCCGCAGCGGTCTTCACCGCTCTGAGCGGTCTCGAGAACCAGTCCGGCCCGCTGTCCGATCTGTATCTCGGAAGGACCGACAATATCAACATCCGGTTCGCAGCCGCGATCGCGCTGCTGTTCAACGTGCTGATGGTCGTCGTCGCGATCATGGCCATCGCTCGGACCGTGCCCAGGGACAATCCCGACGTTGGGCGCTGAACAAGTACTGGAAACGCTGGCCGGATTCAAGGAGTACGCGACGGGCACGCTCACGGTGCTCGAGCTCGTCGGCACGTTCGTGTTCGCCCTCAGCGGAGCGGCGGCCGGGGTCAAGCACCGACTCGACCTGTTCGGCGTGCTGGTGGTATCGTGTGCGACGGCCACCGCGGGGGGCATCACGCGCGACGTCCTGATCGGCGCGATCCCGCCGGCGGCACTCAGGGACTGGCGGTACCTGGGAGTCTCGGTCGTCGCCGGGTTGGTGGTATTTTTCTCCTCGCCCCGTGCCGAGCGCCAGCAGCGGCTGCGTAATCTCGTCCTGACCTTCGATGCGGCGGGTCTGGCGCTCTTTGCCGTATCCGGCACACAAACGGCGCTCGGCTACGGCCTCAACCCCGTGATGGCGGCGCTGCTCGGAATGCTGACCGGCATCGGGGGCGGCATGCTGCGCGATGTGCTCGTTTCAGACATCCCCGCCGTGCTCCACTCCGAGCTCTATGCGGTGGCCGCCCTTGCCGGCGCCCTCGTCGTCGTGGCCGGCCACGCCTTGAAGGCTCAGCCGGTGGCGTCGGCGATGGTGGGAGCGTCAGTGTGCTTCGGGATCCGCGTCGTGGCGTTATGGCGCGGCTGGCGACTTCCCACCGCCGGTGAGAGAAATAGTGCGGCGGGACACGCCGACGATGCGGGCGGCCGTCCTGGTTCTCCCTAGCGGGGCGCCGGTGAACCTCGAGTCCTCGGGAGTGAGGATCCGGGGTTCATCGCTCACTCCTCTCTCGGGTGGTCCTGTCGCACACGATATGAGGGCCGATGGCCACATGGCAGTCACGGCGGGAGGAGAGCCGCCGGGATTCGGTGATCGGAAGCCGCTCCTCGTGATTCCGATGGAAGTCGGGAGCGCGGGCACGCGATATACTGCGGGGCGGCATGGAGGCGCCTCTCGCTCGGCACCAGGGACTTCGTGCGACGGAAAGGCGTCGCGCATGAGCCTGAGGTATGACTTCACCCGGGCCGGGTCGCCATGAGTCCCCCCGATCTGCCCCTTCGGCCGATGAGCTCGAGTTGAGCCCGATTGGACGCTCTGAAACCGCTCAGCGCGAGGCCGTAGCGTCGATGCGAGAGCTCGCCGACCAGGCCTTCTCGCGGGCGGCGGGCGCGGCGCTCGTCACCGGAAACAGCATCCGCGTGCTCAGGGACGCGCGTGAGAACTATCCGGCCTGGCTCGACTCGATCGCCCGTGCGAGCCGATCCATCCACTTCGAGAGCTACATCATCCACGACGACGACGTGGGTGAGCAGTTCGCGCGGGCCCTGATCGCCAAGGCGGGCGACGGGGTGCGCGTGCGCGTGATCTACGACTGGCTGGGGGGATTCGGCAAGACCTCGGGCAGATTCTGGAACACGCTCCGCGCGGGCGGCGTCGAGGTACGCTGCTACAATCGGCCGCACCCCGGAAGCCCATTTGGCTGGATCAGTCGAGACCACCGGAAGATGTTGACCGTGGATGGAACGGTGGGCTTCGTAACCGGCCTATGCGTCGGACGGGCGTGGGTGGGGGATCCCGTCCGGGGCATCTCGCCATGGCGGGATACCGGTGTTGAGGTGCGGGGGCCGGCCGTCCTTCGCATCGAGGAGGCGTTTGCCCACATGTGGGCCCTCATGGGGGCTCCACTGCCCGGCGACGCGGTAACTCGCGCTCCGAGCCTGCCCGCGGGAGACGCGGCCTTGCGCATCGTCGCCACCGTGCCCGGCACGGCGGGGCTGTTTCGCGTGGATCAGCTCGTGGCGGCCCTCGCCCGAAAGCGACTCTGGCTCACCGATGCCTACTACGCCGGCACGACGTCCTACGTGCAGGCCCTGAGGGCGGCGGCACGCGACGGCGTGGACGTCAGGCTGCTGGTACCGAATGGAACGGACATTCCCTTGCTCCGCCCGCTCTCACGAGCGGGCTATCGGACCCTGCTCGAGGCCGGGGTGCGAGTCTTCGAGTGGAACGGCCCCATGCTGCACGCCAAGACCGCGGTGACCGACGGGCGCTGGGCGCGCGTCGGGTCGACCAACCTCAACATCGCGAGCTGGCTCGGCAACTACGAGCTCGACGTCATGGTCGAGGATGAGCAATGTGCGAGTCTCATGGAGACGATGTACCTCGACGACCTCACGAACGCCACCGAGGTGGTCCTGGACGGCCGACAGAGGATCCAGGTGCCGCCGCGACCCATCGATCGGGCGACGCCGCAATCGGGTGGGAGCGCGGGCCACGCGGCCGCCGGGCTGCTCCGCATCGGCAGCACGGTCGGCGCCGCCATGAGCGATCACCGGGTGCTGGAGCCGGTCGAAGCCCGCATCATGATCGTGGTCGCAGTGCTGATCCTGGCCGTCGGGAGCCTGGTTGCGCTCTTTCCAAGGTTGCTGGCGTACCCGGTGGCGGCAGTCGCGACGTGGATAGCCGGCGCGCTTCTCTACCGAGGTTGCCGCCTACGCCGTCGCGCGAAGCGAGACGCCATCTGAGACGATCGCGGTACGGCTGGGTGGTGGTCGCCGTATCGGCCACGGTGAGCCTGCTCGCCTGGTCGGTTCGGTCGACCTTCGCCGCATTTTACGTCTCACTCCTCGGCGAGTTCGGCTGGCGCCGGGGCGAGGCGGCGCTCGGCTACTCCTTGAGCTGGCTGTTGCTACTCGTCTTCTCACCGCTGGCCGGCTGGCTCTACGATCGTTGGGGAGCGCGGGTCCTGGTGCCGGCGGGAGGCCTGCTCCTCGGTGTGGCCCTCGCGCTGACCGGTCGGGTGACGACACTCTGGCAGTACTACCTCGCCTTTGGCGTGCTCGGCGGCGCGGGGATCGCCTGCATCCAGATTCCGGCCGCGGCCATCGTCAGCCGGTGGTTCGTCCATTCGCGGGGCGCGGCGATGGGCATGATCAGCGCGGGCGCCTCGGCCAGCGCCATCGTCTTCTACCCGGTGAACACGTACCTGATCGTCGCCTTCGGCTGGCGTACGGCGCTGGCCATCTTCGGCCTGCTCGTGGCGGTCGTTGCGATCCCGCTCGCCTCGCTCCTCTATCGTGACCCACCCCAGAATATCGATGGTCGGGTCCGGGAGGCTCTCGGCCCCACCCCGATGGTCGGCGGCGACTGGACCCTGGGGAAGGCTCTCCGGAGCCTCCCGTTCTGGGCCGTGTTCGCGATGTGGGGATTCGGGGTCGTGGGCTACCAGATCGTGACGACGCACCAGGTCGCGCACGCGCTCGAGCGGGGCTTCAGCGCGGTCACGCTCGGGTGGGTGTTTGCAGTGGGTGGCGCGTGCACGGTCGCGGGGAACGTGATCGGCGGCACCCTCTCCGATCGCTGGGGCCGGGAGTGGGTCTTCGCGCTGGGCTCGGCCATCGGGGTTGCCGGCATCGGCTGTCTCGGCGCACTCGGTGGCCCCGACGATCTGCCACTCCTGCTCGGCTACGTGGTGGCCGGGGTCGGCTTCGGTATGCGCATTTCTCTGCTGGCGGCCATCCCGGCCGACCTCTTCGCGGGCCGGCACCTGGGAGTCATTCTCGGGGCCGCCCAGGGCGGCGGCGGCCTCGGGGGCTTCATCGGGCCCTTCCTCGGGGGCTGGCTCTTCGACGTCACCGGCAGCTATCGGATCGCGTTCGCCGTCGCCGCGCTTGCCATTGCGGCGTCTGCCGTGGCCGCGTGGGTGGCGGCTCCCCGCCGAGCCCGGGTGGCGACCCGCGCCACCAGCCGGATCGGTCCATGACGTCGGCCGATCCGCAGCTCCTCACGCCCGCGCTGATCCGACGGACGCTGACGTATCGTTGGGTGTGCCTCGGGCTGCTCTTCGTCAGCGGGCTGCTGGCCTTCTTCACCCGTCTGGCCCCGGCCGTGGTCATCCCCGACTTGCGGGAGGCATTCGCCCTGAACGCGGCCGAGCTGGGACTCCTCACCTCCCTGTACCTATGGCCGTTTGCCCTGATGCAGCCGGTGGCAGGTGTCCTGACCGATCGCTTCGGCTCGCGCCGAACGGTCACCGCCTTCCTGACCGTCGCCGGGGTCGGGCAGGTGCTGTTCGCCTTTGCCCCGAGCCTGTTCGCGGCGCTCGTCGGCCGAGCGCTGACCGGCCTCGGGGCCTCGATCCTCTACGTCGGCGCGGCCAGGATCATGGCGCAGTGGTTCCGCCCGCGGGAGTTCGGAACCCTCACCGGGGCCTGGACGTCGGTGGCCAACCTGGGTGCCCTCACCGCGGCCGCGCCGCTCATGGCGCTGATCACGCTGGCGGGTTGGCGGCCGAGCCTGGGCGGGGTTGGAGTCGTCATGCTGGCGACCGCGGTCCTCATCTACCTCCTCGTGCGCGACAACCCCTCGGAGCGGGGGCTCCCCTCGCTCGCCGAGATCGACGGCCTGCCGCAGTCCCGGCGGGTCACGCGGTCGATGTCACTGGGCGAGGGCGTTCTCGTGGTCCTTCGCGAGCCCAATACCTGGCTGCTCGGGAGCTATGCCTTCCTGCTCTTCGGCACGATGACGATGATGCAAGGGCTGTGGGCCGTGCCGTATCTCATGGATGCGTATGGGCAGACGCAGCAGCAAGCCGCCAACAGGCTGACTCTGTGGGCCATCGGGCTCATCGTGGGTTGCACGCTGTGGGGCTACCTGGCCGACAGGGTCGTGGGCTCGCGCAAGCGCGTGGTGCTTGCGGGAGCGGTCGTGTATGCCCTCCTCTGGGTGCTTCTCGCTCTCCGCCCGGTCGGGCTGCCGGGCGGCGTGCTATGGGTCGCGATGTTCTGGGGCGGGTTCTTCGCCTCGACCTGGATTCCATCGTATGCGCAGCTCAAGGACTCGGTCCCACCCGAGGCGGTCGCCACCGCCATGGGGATCCTCAATCTCTTCTTCTGGCTCGGAGGCGCCGTCTATCAGCAAGTCAGCGGGCTGATCGTGTCGGCGTTTCCCCAGCCAGGCGGACACACGCCCGTCGCGGCCTATCAGGCGGTGTTCTGGTTGTGCCTGGCTTCCGTGGGTCTCAGCATCATCCTCGTGGCCCTGAGCCACGAACACCGGCCCGCGCCGCCGCCCGCGACTACGTAGCCGCCGCGGGGCCGCCAGACTTCTCCAGGTCCGCCAGGCGCCGTCTCAGCTCACGCTCCGCTTCCCAGCGAGCCGTCACGTCACGGACGACCGCGGCGGCGCCGGTCACGGCTCCACGTTCGTCCTTCAAGAGAGCGATCGAGAACTCGATGGAGATGCGCTGACCGTCCTTCCGCATCGCGGGCACCGCCAGCAGCCGCTGTCCGTAGCTGGTCACCCCGGTGGCCATGACGTGACGATAGCCCTCCCAGTGGCGCGCGCGAAAACGCTCCGGGACGATCAGGTCCAGGCTCTGTCCCAGGGCCTCGGCCGCGGAGTACCCGAAGATGGCCTGCGCCCCCCGGTTCCAGAGGCGGACCACGCCCTCTCGATCGGCGAAGATGACCGCCTCCGGCATCTCCTCCACGATCTGGCGAAACAGCCCGCTATCGTCCGCCTCTCGCGTCGCCACTCGTTCTTTGTACCCGTCATTCCGTCGGCGGTCCACTGGTTCGATGCTTCGCGAAAAGCTATCGCTCACGCGCAGACTTTCTAATGGCCGATCCGCTGACCGTCGCGTACAAGAAAGACATGACGACCAAGGAGGTCTACCGTGATCAGTTTGGCTGAAGACGTCCGTGACATCGCTGGATGGCCGGAGATCGAGTGGGGGATGACCGAGGCGGAAGTGCGGGAGGCGCTGGCGGGTCGCGTGGGTGCGATCACGCCGGTCGCGAGATTCGCAAACGCGTATGCCCCGTTCAAGGGGGCCTTGACGATCGAGGAATACCCGTTCGACGTATTCCCGCAGTTCTCGCACGCCACCCGCGAGCTGTGCCAGGTGTTGTTCCGGGCCCGCGATGCGGATGCCGATCGACTCGAGCGGATGACCGAGATACTGACCGCCTGCTACGGCGGGCCGGTCGAGCGGGGAACGAAGCGCACATGGAAGGGTGGCACGGCCGCGGTCGAGCTCGACACCGTCAAGGCCCCCTCCCACGAGGAACAGCTGTGGCTTCGCTGGTACCCCCTTGGCGAGACGGAGGAGGGATGACATGCCCCCGATCATCGGGATCGATCTCGGCACGACGAACAGTCTGGTAGCGTACGTCGACTACCGGACCGGCCTCCCGCGGGTCATTCCCGACCGTCGGGAGCAGGTCCTTGTGCCGTCGATCGTCTCGTTCACGTCGGAGGGGCCGGTGGTCGGAGATGAGGCCAGACGCCTGCTTGCACAGGAGCCCGGATCCACCGTCTTCTCCGCCAAGCGGCTGCTCGGGCGGACCTACGATGACGCGGCGCCCGAGCTCGCGGACCTGCCCTTCACGGTGCTTCCCGGGGAGACGACCACTCGGCTTCTCGTCGGCGATCGTGAGATGACCCCGCCGGAGGTCTCGGCGATCGTGCTCAAGGCGCTCAAGGAGCGGGCGGATGCGCACTTCGGAGAGCCGGTCCGGCGAGCCGTGATCACGGTGCCGGCTTACTTCGACGAGAGCCAGCGGCAGGCGACGCGCGAGGCGGGGCGGATCGCCGGACTCGAGGTGGTGCGTTTGCTCAACGAGCCGTCGGCGGCGGCCCTCGCCTACGGGCTTCAGCGGCGGAGGAACGGGGTCGTCGCGGTCTACGACCTCGGCGGCGGCACGTTCGACATCTCCCTCCTCCGGGTCGAGGACGGAATCTTCGAGGTGCTCGCGACGAACGGGCATACCCGACTCGGGGGCGACGACTTCGACCGGGCGCTCGTGGAGTTCCTGCTCGAGGATATCCGTGCGAGCCATGGCGCGGAGCTGGCCGGGGACCGAGCGGCGATGCAGCGGCTCCGGCTGGCCGCGGAGGCCGCGAAGGTCGAGCTCTCGCGTCAGCTCCGGACCATCGTCCGGACATCCTTCGACAGCTTCGCATACCACCGGGAGATCACGCGCGCCGAGCTCGAGGATCGAATCGATCCGTTGGTGAAGGGGACGCTGATCCGATGCGAGATGGCGCTGCGAGACGCCGGGCTGGCCCCCGCCGACGTCGACGAGCTCGTGCTGGTGGGAGGATCGACCCGGGTGCCCCTGGTACGCCGGCGCGCGGAGAATCTGTTCGGTCGCCCGGCGCACCACCACCTCGATCCGGACCAGGTGGTGGCCATGGGCGCGGCGGTCCAGGCGAACATCCTGGAGGGGGGGCGTGCGGACACGCTCCTCCTGGACGTGACGCCGCTCGCGCTCGGGATCGAGACCCTCGGTGGCCGCGTCGGTGTGGTCATACCGCGGAACACCACGATTCCCACCCGGGCAGAAGAGACGTTCACGACGGCGGTCGACGGACAGACGACCATTGCCCTCCACGTGGTACAGGGCCAGGGCGAGCTGGCCGAAGAGTGTCGGTCGCTGGCCCGATTCGAGCTACGCGGGATCCCACCGATGCCCGCCGGCGTACCGGAAATCAGGGTCACGTTCTGGATCGATGCCGACGGACTGCTTCGAGTGGAGGCGACGGAGCGGCACGCCCCCGCGGCGGCGTCGATCATCTGCAAGCCAACCCATGGGCCCCATGAGGCGGAGATCACCCGCATCCTCGCGAGTGTCCGGCCCGAAGGAGAAATCGAATGTTCATGACCCCGGCCCCGGAGTCCGAATCACCTCTCCATCGAACCACACTCGCCCAGCTCGACTCGATCGCCGAGCGCCTGAATCTCGAGCCGGGCATTCACGAACGGCTGCGGTATCCCCGACGTGCCCTGACCGTGTCCATCCCGGTGCTCATGGACCATGGACGGACGGAGGTCTTCATCGGGTACCGGGTCCATCACGACACGGTGCTCGGGGCGAGCAAGGGCGGGCTCCGGTACGACCCGAGCGTGAACCTGGATGAGGTGACCGCCCTGGCCATGTTGATGACCTGGAAGTGCGCCCTGATGGGTCTGCCGTACGGCGGCGCGAAGGGCGGCGTGCGGTGTGCCCCCCGGCAGATGTCGGCACGCGAGCGCGAGGCTCTGACCCGGCGCTATACCGTGGAGATCATGCCGCTCATCGGGCCGGACCTGGACATTCCGGCTCCGGATCTGGGGACCGACGAGCAGACCATGGCATGGATGATGGACACGTACTCGATGACGCAAGGGCGGAGCGTACCGGGAGTGGTGACCGGCAAGCCGCTCATCATCGGAGGGTCGCACGGGCGGCGTGAGGCGACGGGGCGCGGGATCGTCTCCGTTCTTCATCAGGCCGCTCACCATCTGGGTCACGAGGTCAGCGGCAAGCGGGTCGTGATCCAGGGGTTCGGGAACGTGGGGAGCGTGGTGGCCCGTCTCCTGTGGGACGACGGCTGCAAGATCGTCGGGGTGGGCGACGTCAACGGAGGCATCTGGAACGGCGACGGCCTCGACGTACTCAAGCTGCAAGCCCACGTGAAGGAGAGCGGCAGCGTGGTCGGCCTACCGGGTGCCGAGCCGATCTCGAACGCGGACCTGATCGAGCAGGCGTGCGGCCTCCTCGTACCGGCCGCGGTCGGATCGCAGATCCACGAGGGGAACGCCGATCGGGTGAAGGCCGCCCTCATCATAGAGGGAGCCAACGGGCCCACCACCGCGGAGGCCGATGCGATCCTCCACGAGCGCGGGGTGCGGGTGATTCCGGACGTTCTCGCCAACGCGGGCGGGGTCGTCGTGTCGTACTTCGAGTGGGTGCAGGGGCTCCAGCACCACTTCTGGAGGGAGAGCGAGGTCATCTCTCGTCTTCAGGAGATCATGACGCGCGCCGTCGACCGGGTCTGGGCGACGGCCGAGAGCGAAAAGGTCACGCTGAGAGCGGCGGCCCTGATGGAGGGCATCGGCCGGGTGGCCGAGGCGCATCGGATCCGCGGCCTCTATCCCTAGGAGGAGCGTGATGCTGAGAGGCGCAGTCGAGATGGTCGGCTGGTCCATCGAGGCGGAGGGCGGCGAGGTCGGGCGCCTGTCCGACGTGTATTTCGACGATCAGCGGTGGGCCGTCCGGAATCTCGTGATGAACACCAGCCACTGGCCGGCCGGCCGGAGCGTGCTGCTATCACCCCGGTCCGTCAACGGGGTGGATCCCGCCCGCCAAGTCGTGCGGACGAGCCTGAGCCGGAGTGAGGTCGCCGGCAGTCCGGACGTCGACCGGGCCAGACCGGTGTCGCGCCAGCACGAGCTCGAGCTGTCGCACTACTACGGTTTTCCCTCCTACGCGGTGACCGTCGGGGCCTCGGTAGGCCTGGCCATGCCCGCCACGCTTCCGAAGGGGCCGGCCGGCGGCGATGGGCATCTCAGGAGCGTGCGGGCGATCATGGGCTACTTCGTGCATGCGCTCGACGGCGAGGTCGGCCACGTCGAGGATTTCCTGGTCGATGACGACACGTGGTCGATCCGATACCTGCTCGTGTCCGTTCGCCGGAGGTGGACGATCCACCAGGTGCTCGTCCCGGTGGACTGGATCGCCCGGGTGAGCTGGGGGGCGCGCACGATCGAGGTGAGCCTGCCCGCGGAGGCCATCCGGCTGGCCCCTACCCACGATCGGGCCGTCCCCGTCAGCCCGGAGCACGAGGCACGCCTGGGCCGATACTACGGGTCGCCGCCCTTCGCGTCCGCGAACGGGCAAGCCCGATGAATGCCGAGCCGGTCCCGTGCTCCGACGCCCTCGTCCTCTTCGGCGCCACCGGCGATCTCGCATACAAGAAGATCTTCCCCGCGCTCCAGGCGATGGTGAGGCGAGGTGGATTCGACGTGCCCGTCATTGGCGTCGCCAAGTCGGGCCTTCGCCTCGAGGATCTGCGCGCGCGGGTCCGCGAGAGCCTGGAGACGTGTGAAGGCGGGGTCGATGCCTCCGCGTGGGCGAGGCTGTCGAGCCTGCTCCGCTATGTGGACGGTGACTATCGAGATCAGGCCACCTGGGGGATGCTGCACGCGGCGCTGGGGCCGGCGGTGCGGCCGCTCCACTATCTGGCCATTCCCCCGAGCATGTTCCCCACCGTGATCGAGGGGCTCGGCCACTCTGGTTCAGCGCGCGGGGCACGGGTGGTCGTCGAGAAACCGTTCGGACGGGACCTCACGTCGGCGAGGGGGCTGAACCGGACCATCCACCGCGTGTTCGACGAGTCATCGGTATTCCGGATCGACCACTACCTCGGCAAGGAGGCGGTGCAGAACCTTCTCTACTTCCGGTTCGCCAATTCCTTCCTCGAGCCGATCTGGAACCGCAACTATGTCGAGAGCATGCAGATCACGATGGCCGAGACCTTCGGGGTGGAGGGGCGCGGCCGCTTCTACGACGAGGTGGGGGCGATCCGCGACGTCCTGCAGAACCACATGCTGCAGGTGGTGGGCATGCTCGCCATGGAGCCGCCGGCCGGGTACACCGGCCAGGCACTTCGGAACGAGAAGGACAAGGTCTTTCGCTGCATTCGAGCTCTGACGCCGGAGAACCTCGTTCGCGGCCAGTTTCGGGGCTATCGCACCGAGGGAGGTGTCGCGCCGGACTCACGCGTGGAAACCTTCGCGGCGGTCCAGCTCTGCATCGACTCCTGGCGCTGGGAGGGCGTGCCGGTCTACATCCGGGTGGGCAAGCGCCTGCCGATCACCGCGACCGAGGTGGTGGTCACGCTACGGCCTCCGCCGCAAGTCCTCTTTCACGAGGCGCTCTCGGCCAACTACATCCGATTCCGACTTGGTCCGGAGGTCATGATCGCGATCGGAGCGCGGGCGAAAGCGGCCGGCGAGGCCATGGTCGGCGAAGCCGTCGAGCTCTCCCTCTGCCATCAGGACCCGGAGGAGATGCAGCCCTATGAGCGGCTGATCGGCGACGCGATGATGGGCGACGCCACGCTGTTCGCACGGGAGGATAGCGTCGAGGCAGCCTGGGCGATTGTCGATCCCATTCTTGGGGTGACGACGCCGATCTATCCTTACGAGCCTGGAACGTGGGGTCCCGCCGAGGCCGATGGCAGCATCGCGCCTCATGGGGGCTGGCGCTGTCCGGAGTCCGGCCCGGGCCCTCGCGCGAGGGCCCCGAGCCTTTAGGGTGTGCTCGAGCCGCGCTCGCCTCGGTGTCGGGCGCGCCGGGATCGGGTCGGCACCTTCTTGGCGAAGAGGCTGTTCCGTGCGGCCTCGCAGATGGCGACCGCGGCCGGATGTTTGAGCTGCCTCTCCACCGAGATGGCGTAGAAGCGAGAGGGTATGTCCGGGGCCCAGCCGATTCGCTGCACGTTGTACAGCCGCGCCAGATGCGTCTCGAGAACCAGCGGGGCGGAGAAGATCGCCATTCCGGTCCCCCCGAACTCCCAGCTCAGCTCCGAGTCGTCGAACTCTCCGACGACGCGGGGTCTGACGCCGAGCCCGTCGAACCACTGATCCAGCGTGCGTCGTACCGCGGTGTTCTCCGTGGGCAGCAGCATCGGCGCGTCATGCAGCGACTTCGGGAAATCCGGCCGGTACTTCCGCGCCAGTCGCTGAACACCGAGGAACGAGAGCCCCGTCTCGCCGAGCAGGTGATTGTAGGCGCGCACCTTCACGGTCGGGCTGATCGGCGCGTCGGCCAGCACGACATCAACGCGCTGGACGGACAGGTCCGCGAGGAGCTGTTCCGAGCTGCCCTCACGACAGGTGATCCGGACCGGGTTCGGGAGCTTCAGCGCCGGCTCGATGAGCCAGCGGGCGATGGACTTCGGGACGACGTCGTGCACGCCAATGACCACGTGCATCGGACGGCCCGTCGGCCGTCCGCGAGCGGTGTCGACAAGCTCCCGCCCGAGGGCGAAGATCTCGTCGGCATAGCGATAGACGAGCTGGCCCATCTCGGTGGGCACGACGTGACGCCCCGAACGCCGGAGCAGCTTCTCACCCAGCTGTTCCTCGAGCCGCCGGATCTGGACGCTGATGGTCGGCGAGGCCAGCTTCAGCTCGGTGCTGGCGGCCGCCACGCTGCCGGTACGCACGACCATCCAGTAGTAGAGCAGATGGTGGTAGTTGAGCCACTCCATCGCGCGCCGATCTTACAGCAAAGCTAAGGATGAGGAGACGCGTTTCTAATAGTCGAACCGACGGGCGCCCGGTAAAAAGAGTGGGCAGAAGGCGCGATCGGCGGCCATGGCGCGCGACCCTCGCCCAGATGCCCGCGCCACCGACGGTCAGCTGAAAGGGTCGCCGCGGAGACGGGAGCGCACGCTACTGGATCACGTGAGCGCCAAGGAGAATGTGCATGAGCGATCAAGCTAAGAGCGGTCCCGACCTTACCGCCGGCATCCCGGCCAACTCGCTGGCCGAGGGTGTTCCATTGCTGGGGCACGTCCAGACGGAACCGGTCATCCTGGTGCGGCGAGGAGCGGAGGTCTTCGCGATTGGCGCGACGTGCACCCACTACGGTGGCCCCCTCGCCGACGGACTCGTCGTGGGCGACACCGTCCGTTGCCCATGGCATCATGCCTGCTTCAGCCTCCGGAGCGGCGAGGCCCTGGCCGCGCCGGCGTTGAGTCCGGTCGACGCCTACGAGACCGAACAGCGCGCCGGCCAGGTGCTCGTCACCCGGAAACGGGCGAAGCCGGATAGCGTGCGGCGTCGGGAGCGCCCGGGAACGGCGCCGCGGTCGGTCGCGATCGTGGGCGCCGGGGCCGCCGGGAACAGCGCGGCGGACGAGCTGCGCCACCTCGGGTTCGAGGGCGGCATCACGCTCATCGATCGCGACGCAGAGGCGCCCTATGACCGGCCAAGCCTGTCCAAGGACTACCTGGCCGGAAGCATCCAGGAGGAGCAGCTTCCGCTCCACCCGAGTGCCTACTACGGGGAGCGGAAGGTGGAGCTCATGCGTGGCCGGCAGGTGACCGCGCTCGATCTCGACCGCAAGCGGCTCACCTTCGATGATGGAACGACACGACAGTTCGACACGATCGTCCTCGCCACCGGCGCCGATCCGATTCGGCTCCCGATGCCGGGCGAGTCGGGGCCACCCGTTCACTACCTGCGCACCCTTGCCGACAGTCGCGCGATCATCAAGTCGGCGGAAGGGGCCCGCCGCGCGGTCGTTCTGGGCGCGAGCTTCATCGGGCTCGAAGTCGCCGCGTCGCTCCGCGCACGGAAGATCGAGGTGCACGTGGTCGCGCCCGAGGTGCGTCCGCTCGAGCGCGTGCTGGGTCCGGAGCTCGGTGACTTCATCCGCGGCCTCCACGAGGAGCACGGGGTCGTCTTCCACCTCGGCCGGAAGGCGAGCGGCCTCACGCGCGGCGGCCTGGTGCTCGAGGGCGGGGAGCGGCTGGACGCGGACCTCATCGTCGCCGGCATCGGCGTGAGGCCGGCGACCGCGCTCGCCGAGCAGGCGGGACTGCGGATGGAGAAGGGCATCGTCGTGGACGCCTACCTGGAGACCGCCACGAAGGGGATCTTCGCGATCGGGGATGCCGCGCGCTGGCCGGACCCCCGCGGCGGCGGCCTCGTGCGCATCGAGCACTGGGTGCTGGCCCAGCGGCAGGGCCAGGCGGTCGCCCGCACCATCGTCGGCGAGCGTACGCCCTTCACCGACGTGCCCTTCTTCTGGAGCCAGCACTACGACATCTCCATCAACTACGTCGGCCATGCCGAGCGCTGGGAGACCATCGAGATCGACGGCAGCCTCGAGCAGCACGACGTGAGCGTGCGGTACCGGGTGGGTGATCGGATTCTTGCGGTGGCGAGCATCTTTCGCGACCGGGAGAGTCTCGAAGCGGAACTGGCGATGGAACACGAGATCGGAGCCGTTCATGAGTGACGAGTGGAAGGCGAGACCTGATCGACCGATCGAGGCGCCGCTCCTTCATCTGCGGCTCGGCGAGCAACTGGAGCAGCTCCGGGAGGAGCCCACCTGGCGCGAGAGAGGACGCAATTCGATCACCCTGACCAAGGAGCCCGGCCTCCGCCTGGTCTTGATGTTGCTCGGCAAAGGAACCAGGCTCTCCGAGCATCGGGCCGCCGGGCCTCTGACCTTCCACGTCCTCACCGGCTCGGTGACCTTTCGGGCCGGCGCGCGTGTGGAGAGTCTCAGGGCCGGAGATCTGATCGTGCTGGAATCGACCGTACCGCACGAGGTCGAAGCTCTCGAGGAGAGCACCTGCCTGCTCACTCTTGCCGGCGCGGCCCAGGAATGAATGGGGGAATGGGCAAGGCAGGGACGCTCCTCGAGCATGAGGCATGTCGGGGCGCACCGTGACGCTGGCGCAAGAGATCCCATGGGGTCGGCGCGAGTGGGTCAGCCCTGGGCGAGGATCAGATCGGAGCGATCGTCCTCTTCGTCGGCGTTGCGCAGGAGATCGAGGAGCCTCGGGCCGGCGGGGACGATGACGCCGGTGGCGCCGTCGGCGACGGCGGCGGCGAGCATGCTTCGCCAGTGCTCCCGTCCCTCGGGCGACGCGACCCGCGCCCACAGCTCGAACGGCGCGGTCAGCCGGTCGCGCTGGCGGCGGTCGCGGGCCTGGTCGAACACGGCGTGGCAGTCGGCCGGTTCGATGGCGACGACAAGTCCGTCGGCGAGCCGGGCCCCGACCATCGCGTGACCCACGTCCAGGGCATCGAGCATCACCGGCCCCGGCCCGAGGCGACGGGTGCGGGCGATCAGTGCCTCGATCCCGACCAGCTCGGACGCGGGGGCAACGATCGTGAGGACGCGCCCGCGCGATAGGCGATCGAGCGTGGCCATCCGCCGCGCGAGCCCGTCGGAGGCCTCGTCGTCGCGGGCCGAGACCGAGACGGCCAGCCGCGTCCGTCCGGTGACCGTGGCGATGCCGGCCAGCATCAGCCAGGGATCGAACCCGTCGTCGGGCAGCCAGAGCGAGTTCACGCCGATGGCGTCGAGGGCCCGGACATCGGCCAGGTAGTCGCCGGCATCGGTGAAGCGGGAGGGCAGACGGACGCCGATCTTCACGGCGTCAGATCTGAGCGCCGAAGATGACGACGATGCGCAGGGCCAATCCGCCCAGCAGCACCAGCCACCCCGCGAGCACCGGCGAGCCGCGCCGGCCGGCACCCGGCGCCCGGTACATCAGGAGCGGACCCAGGGTGCCCACCGCCACCAGCACCCACAGCACGAGCCAGCGAGGCGCGAACAGGCGACCCGCCAGGGCGCCGAGCGTGGCGAAGAACACGGCGAGCAGGACCAGCTCGAGCACGATGAACACGCGGTCGGCCCGGGAGAGCTTGCGCTCGGTCGTCGGCGCGTCGACCCGCGCCCGGGTCACGATCGCCAGTGTCGCCGCTCCCACGCTCAGCCCGGAGGCCAGGAACAGCCCGCCCAGCGCCCACGTGTCGCTCCAGACCGGCTGGTTGCTCACGCTCAGGAGCACGCCCGTGTATCCGGCCACGAACAGCCCGAACAGCGCGCCGAGGACCATGAAGAGCCGGCCAAGCACGCCTCCCATCACGTCCGCGATACCCCGGGCCAGCCCATGCCGTAACCGGCCTTCCTGCACCAGGGCCTCGATGAACGACAGGGTCGCGAAGAGGCCGAAGCCGAGGAGTGCCCACGCGCCCATCGACATCGGGGACCAGTACTTGAAGTTGAGCGCCCCCGTCCGGCTGTTCACGAGCATGTGCCAGAACCGGGCGGGGTGGCCGAGGTCCAGGGTGAGCAGGATCGGGCAGATCACCATCGCGGGGAACGCCACGAGGAACGCGAGCCGGGACACGCCCTGGTCTCGCGGGTCGCCCATGAGGCGCAGCAGCGTGCCGATCAGGTAGGCGCCCCCGGCGAGCCCGCCGAGGAAGAAGTACCAGACGATGTACCACTCCCACTGCGGCGGCGCGACGAAGTGCTGAGGCATGGCTAGCCCTCCTCGCCGCGCTGGCGGAAGGCGATCACCGCCCCGACCACGCCCAGCACCGCCGTCACCAGCGAGGCCAGGTAGCTCCGCGTGTTGTTGCGACTCGGCAGCACCGCATTCTCGGTGTTGGGCTGCTTGTAGGCCTCCGGCTTGTCGGTCAGCAGGAACAGCGCGTGCAGGCCGCCGTACTCCTTCTCCCCGTAGAGCTGGGCGTTGGCCACGCCCTGGGACTGCAGGAGCTGGAGCCGTGCGGTGGCCACGTTGCGCATCTCGCTCAGGTCGCCGAACTTGATGGACTCCGTCGGGCACGCCTTGGCGCACGCGGGGACCAGGTTGTTCTGCAGCCGCCCGTAGCAGAAGGTGCATTTCTGCGCGAGCCCGGTCTCCTCGTTGAAGCCGATGACGGCGTACGGACAGGCCGCGATGCAGTCGCGGCACCCGTTGCAGACGTCGGGCTGGATGTAGACGGTGTCGAACTCGGTCCGGATGATCGCGTTGGTCGGGCAAACCTCCATGCAGCTGGCGAGCGAGCAGTGCTTGCACACATCGCTCATCATGCTCCACGCCACCCCGCCGGCCGGCGTGCTGCGCTCGTGGAACTGCACGTGTCGCCAGTTCTGGTCGTCGAGCCGGCCGGTGTTGTCGAACCCGTCGAGGAACTTGGCGGCGTGGCCCGGGAGCTGGTTCCACTCCTTGCAGGCCACTTCGCAGGCCTTGCAGCCGATGCAGAGCGTGGTGTCGGTGAAGAAGCCGACCGTCCGTGCCATGTGCGCTCTCCTATATCCCCATGAGGTTCGGCACGATCTTGGAGAAGCCGCGCTCTCGCACGTGCAGGTCGAGCGGCAGCGCCACCAGCTCGTCCACGATGGGTACCGCCGCCGGGTCCTTCCGGCCGTCCACCGTGATCAGGTACCGTCGGCACGTCTCGCAGGCGTCCGCCCGCAGGGCCGGGAAACGCTCGGTGTCGGCGAAGATGGGCAGCTTCCCGGTGGATCGCTCACCGCACGACGGACAGGCGGTGCGCTCGTGGATCCAGGAGCCGGTGCACCGAGAGCAGAGCAGGTGGCGCGGCGCGGTCAGCAGCGACTCGCCCGACTCCACGAAGTACGAGAGCTGGGGTCGACCTCCGCAGCGCGGGCACCCGCCGTCGTGAGGCGAGCGCGGCAGAGTGGAGACCTCGCCGAGCGCCTCGAGCACCGGGGCGCTCGCGCCACGGGCCAGGTACTCCGGCACCGGCGGCTGCGGCTCTCCGGACAGCCAGCGACGGACCGCCGCGTCCGGGGCGGGCAGGGGCTCCCCCACCGCCTCGACCAGCGCCGGCGGACCCGCCGCCCGTGTCACCTCCACGATGCCGGGCATCACCCGCGCGGCCACGTAGCCGGCCAGCGCGCCGGGCGACGGCCGGTCGTCGAGCGTGGCCTCCACCGCACGCTCCTGCACCCCGAGCAGCGCACCGTAGAGAGACAGCATCTCCTCCGCGTGCGGCCAGCGGTCCCGGAGCGTGCTCGCCCGCCGCCGCCGCGCCGCCCACGATGGCGCGCCGCCGGGCGCGGTTTGGAGCTTCTCCATCAGGTCTTCTTCCCTTCAGATCTTTTCAATGTTCACCAGGAACGCCTTGTACTCCGGGGTCCGGGCGTTGGCGTCTCCCACGAACGGAGTGAGCGCGTTGGCGAGCCAGTTGGCGCCCTTGGTCGGATCGCGGTCGGCCGCGATGCCCACGAAGCCCCAGTGGATCGGGATCCCGATGTGATAGACCTTCTTGCCCCCCACCATCACCGGACCCAGCCGCTTGGTGACGATGGCCGCGACCTCCAGCTTGCCGCGCTTGGATGAGACGCGGACCCGGTCACCGCTCTTGATGCCCTTCTCGTTCGCCACGTCCTCCGGCACCTCCACGAAGGGGAACGGCTGGAGCGCGTCCAGGTACGGCACGTGCTGGGTGACGTAGTGCTCGTGCTCGGTGAGCCGATAGCTCGTCGCGACGTACGGGTAGTCCTTGGCGGTGCCGAACCGGCTCTCTCGTCCGGCCGCCTTGTCGTACAGGAAGACCACCGGCGACTCCGACTGGTTCGGGTGCAGGGGATTGGGAATCGGCGACTCCATCGGCTCGTAGTGCTCCGGAAACGGGCCGTCGAGCATCGAGGCCGAGAAGAGCCGCCCGACGCCCTCGCTGTTCATGATGAACGGGCCCCACGCCTTGGGGCTGCGAGGCTCCATCGTGGCGGGGTAGTCGGGGACGTCACCGACCCACTTCTTCTGCGCGGAGTCCCATTGGATGCCGGGGCGTGCCGGATCCCACGGCTTGCCGTCGAGGTCCGCGGAGGCCCGGTTGTACATGACGCGTCGGTTGAGCGGCCAGCTCCAGGCCCAGCCGGGGTAGAAGCCCATGCCGGTCGGATCGTTCTTTCCCGGATCCTGGACTCCGTCTCGCCGCTGCGCCAGATTGCCGGCCTCCGGGTAGGACCCGGTGTAGATCCAGTCGCCGGCGGTCGTCGTCCCATCGTCCTTCAGCTTGCCGAAGGTGTCGAGGCGCTGACCGGTGGTCAGGTCGTAGCCGTTGATCTCCCTGGCGAGCTCCTCCAGCTCCGGCTTGATCGGGTCCTTGTACGCGAACGTCAGGGCCATGAGCGGGTCGGGGAACTTGCCGCCCTGCTCCTGGTAGAGTTTCTTCACCCGCTGGAACACCTCCGCCAGCACCCAGTGGTCGTGACGCGCCCCGCCGCGCGGCGGGATCACCTGCTCCTTCCACTGGGACCAGCGCCCGCTGTTCACGAAGGAGCCGTCCTTCTCGATCCAGTGGGTGGTGGGGACCATGAAGACCTCGGTCTGGATGGTCTTTGGATCGACGCCCGGCCGTCGCCAGAACTCCGAGCTGGTCGTCGGCAGCGGGTCCATGACCGCCAGCCACTTCAGGTTGCCCAGGGCCTGCATCACCTGGTTCGAATCGGGGCCGATACTGGTCGCGGTCATGCCGGACAGGATCACGCCCTGCATCTTGCCCTTCAGGGCCTGGTCGTAGATCGAGATCCATGACGAGTTCGAGGCCGGCTTGGGCACGAAGTCGAAGGCGAACTCATTCTCCCGCCTGGCCGCGTCGCCGTACCAGGTCTTGAGGAGGCTCACCATGAAGTTGCGGTAGTTCGTGCCGAAGAAGTTCCAGGAGTTGGCGTCGAACTTCTTGGGCGCGCTCCGCGCGACGTAGTCGTTCAGGTTCTTCTGGCCCGGGGCGGGAATGCGGAGGTAGCCGGGCAGGATCTCCCAGGAGATCGCGTGGTCGGTGTTGCCCTGGATGTTGGCGTGGCCGCGCTCGGCGTTCATCCCGCCGCCGGGCCGGCCCATGTTGCCCAGCAGCAGCTGCAGCAGGGCCGCACTGCGGATCAGCTGCCCCCCGGTCGTGTGCTGGGTGAGGCCGACCGCGTAGACGACGGTCATCACCTTGTCGGGCCGCCCGCACTCTCCGACGATCCGGGCGATCTCCAGGAACTGCTCGGTGGGGATACCGGTGATCGAGCTCACCACCTCGGGCGTGTAGCGGGCGTAGTGCTTCCGCATGAGCTGGAACACCGAGCGCGGGTGCTCGAGCCGCATGTCGCGCTTGGCGAGGGCCACCCCCGCGTTCACCTTCGGCCCGTCGCCATTGGCGCGGATCTCCTGCTCGTGGCGCTCGTAGGCGACCTGCTCCACCGCGTCGCCCTCGTACGCCCAGGTCGAGGTGTCGTACGTGCGCTTGGCCGGGTCGTACCCGCTGAACAGTCCCTCGTGGAAGCCGTAGGTGTCCTTTACCAGGAAGGACGCGTTCGTGTAGTTGCGGACGTACTCGAGGTGAATGAGGTTCTTCTCCAGCACGTAGTTGATCAGGCCGCCGAAGAACGCGGCGTCCGTTCCGGTCCGGAGCCGTCCGTGGATGTCGCAGACCGCGGAGGTCCGGGTGAACCGGGGATCGATGTGGATCATCTTCGCCCCGCCGCCCGCGCCGATGCCGCGCTTGGGGTTCAGCTTGGCCTTCATGAACCACTGGAAGCCGACCGGATGGGCCTCGGCCGGATTGGCTCCGTTGATGATGATGACGTCGGCGTGCTGGATGTCACGCCAGTGATTCGTCATCGCGCCCCGCCCGAATGTGGCCGCCAGACTGACGACCGTGGGGCCGTGTCAGACTCGGGCCTGCTGCTCTAAGTGCACCACGCCCAGCGCCCGCATCAGCTTGGTGGCGAAGTACCCTTCCTCGCTGCTGAACGTGGCGCCGCCCGCGAAGGCGACGCCCTCGCAGCGATTCACGGTGCGGCCCTCGGAGTCCTGGGTGACGAAGGTCGCGTCGCGCGACTCCTTGACGTGCCGGGCCAGCCGATCGAGCATCTGGTCCCAGTCGATCTCCTGCCATTTGTCGCTGCCCGGCGCCCGGTAGAGCGGCTTCTCCACGCGGCGGTTGCTCACCGCGAGCTGCATCGACGTCGCGCCCTTCGGGCACAGCCGGCCCTCGTTCACCGGGCTGTCCGGATTGCCCTCGATCTGCAGGAGCCGGGTGTTCCCGCTGGCGTCCTGCTTGGTGTAGGCGAGGATCGAGCAGCCGACCGCGCAGTAGGGGCAGAGGGAGTGAGCCTCCTTCGCCCCCTCGATGCGGAAGCTCTGCTTGACCTGGACCGCGGCGGCGACGTCGAAGCCCAGGGACGTGATACCGACGGCGGCGCTGGCGGCTCCGACCTTCAGGAAGTCGCGGCGGGTCACCTCGTGCATGGATCAAGCCTCCGTGAGCGCACCCGGCGCGGCGAGGCGCCCGGCGCGGCCGGGCGCGTGGGAAGACGGACGCGTATTCGCGGGCAGCACCCGCTGGGCCCCGCTGTAGACATTGAAGCCACTCGGGCGCAGAAACCCCACCAGGGTCATGTTTGCCGCGAGAGCCATCTGGGCCGCCATGCTGGAGGGCGCCGAGACCGCGGCCACGATCGGGACGCGCGCCACCCACGCTTTCTGCATGATCTCGAAGCTCGCCCGGCCGCTCACCATGAGGATGTGCCGATCGAGCGGCAGCCGGCGGGTCCGCAGCATGTGGCCGATCACCTTGTCCACCGCGTTGTGCCGTCCTATGTCCTCGCGCAGCACGACGAGGATCCCGTCCGTATCGAAGAGACCAGCCGCGTGCAGGCCGCCGGTCCGCTCGAAGGTGGACTGCGCCGCGGCCATCGAGTCGAGGAGCCGCGGGAAGAGCCCGGCGGGCACCGCCGCGTCCGACACCACCGGAGGACACGCGGTCTTGATCGAGTCGATGGTGACCTTGCCGCACACTCCGCACGCCGACGACACCACGAGGCTGCGGCGGAGCCGCTCGCGCGCCACCTGCACGTCGCCCTTGAGCAGCACGTTGATCACGTTGCCCGGATCGGTCTCGCCGTCCGTACCGCGATACCGGGCGATCACGTCGAGGTTGTCGGCGCCGCGGATGAGGCCCTCCGTATGGAGAAGGCCGGCCACGAGGTCCTCGTCGGCTCCGGGCGTGCGCATGGTAACCGTGAACGCCAGGCCGCCCAACCGGATCTCGAGCGGCTCCTCCACCGCGAGCTGATCGAGCGTCTCGGTCCCGTCGGCGCCGTGAACCCTCAGTATCGAGTGAGGGACCACCGCGACGCCGCGGGACACCTCGAACGCCGAGTCTGGATCCATGCGTGTGTCCTCCGGTCGCCGATTGACCGCGCCGCGATTCACCGGTTGGACGCAGGACCGTACCGCAAGGGCGCGAGGTGTGCGCAAGAAGTCAAAATGGGCGGGGTGAGATGGCCGAGGGAGCCCGCGCCGGTCTTCTCAGGCCCCACCGCGGGTACGCTCGAGCATGATTCCGATGCCGAACCCGGTCGCCGGGTCTTTGGCCACCCCGTACATGGTGTCCGCGGAGCGAGCGAGCGACGACCACACCGGCAATTGCCCCTGCGAGAAGTGAAAGACGACGTGCTGTCCGCGCTGGCCGATCGTCCCGGACCAGCTCGACGCCTTGGCAATGTTGTTGGCGCCGGGGGTGGGCCTCATCGCCGCAGTAAATGTTCCGTCTTCTTTGATCTGGAGCAGCAACGTACCTTCGATCGGATAGTAGAAGCCGCCGAGGGCCCAGAAGAAACCGTTCCAGGTTCCGGAGAGGTCACCGGGGGACGTGGTCGGAGGCGCGACGGCCGGGCCGGTATTGAGTCCCGCGCAACCGGCGATCAGCGCGACCACAACGATCGTGACGAGCGTCACATCGAACCGCCACCGTTCCATGATCTCTCCTGTCTTGTAGACCGGCACGGAGGCCGGTGGGCTCGTCGAGCGACGGGGGTCCTTCGCCGGCTCGGGCGAGCGCTCGAGACGGATCGCCGCGGCGTTCTCGGCCCGGAGTGGCGGCGCGTCGTTGACCGGCGCGAGCGCTGACCCCCGATCGTCTTGCCGTGGAGCCCGTGCCGGCCGGTCCGCACGTGCTCGGACGGGTCTTTGGCCTGCACGGTCGCGCTTCCGGCCCGGGGGGAAAGATCTCCGGGAGGTCCTGGCCCGTCACCCGACGACACGGCGAGCCGCCATGCCGGGGCCGTTGCGTACCACCCGCCGCCACCCGGGCCTTCGTCTCGAAGTACCTCGGGAAGCCCGGCACGACGCCTCGGCGCGGCCGCACGCGGGGTGCAGGGTTCCGACCAGCAGCCACCCGGTACCGCTCGCCACATACTCGAAGGTGACGCGAGCGGTCGGACCGTCGGCGGCCGGTCCGGGGCGGAGGGTCGGCATGTCATGCGCTCTTTTCAGGCGGCTTCATGACGTGGTGAGCGCTTTCCGCGGAGCCCGCCCCTTGTGGGCGATAGTGGCCCGGCGTGACACCAGTGACTCGCCGAAAGGTGGTCGTGAAGTAGCTCTGGGAGGTGAAGCCGACCTGGAGCGCCACATCGCCGATGGGCCGATGCTGGGCGGTCAGCAGTATCTTGGCCGCCTCGATTCGTCGCCGGATCACGAACTGCCGTGGAGTGACGCCGGCGCCCTGCTTGAAGAGGCGCGCGAAATGGTACGGGCTCATGTGGACCAGCGTGCTCAGCTTCGTGAGACGCAGGTCTCCGGCCAGATTCGCCTGCACGTATTCCTCGACACGGCGAAGCTGCGAGCGCGGCATGCCACCGGTGACCGACGTCCGGGGTCCCCGCCATGCGGGCGTGAGAACCCGGCCGCGCAGCGCCGGTCGTGCCGAGCCAGCCTCTGGCCTCACGCCACGCGAGCGGGCACGCCGCTCCGAGAGGACATGGACGCCGCCGACCGACTTGCGGAGAGACAGGCGCGCACGGTGTACGCGGCTCTTCGCACTCGTGACACTGATGCCGAGGGCCTCGCCGAGCTCGCGGTACGAGAGGCCGTGGACGTCGCGCATCATGATGGCCGCGCGGTGCTTCCCGGGTAGCGCGTCAAGCGCGGCGGTCAGCACGAGCTGGAGCTCGATCTGGATCGATGGACCGACAATCCGCGGTGTCCAGTCGGCGACCACCTCGCGATGGCCGTCGTGCTCGTCGAAGGTGGACCGTATCTCGTCCAGCGAGCGATTCGATCGGCGCGCGTGCTCACGCCGGAGTTTCCCGTAGGCGCCATTGGCCACGATCCGGTAGAGCCACGAGCCGAAGGCAGAGTCACCCCTGAACGTGTCGATCTTCCGGACCACGCTCCAGAACGCCTCCTGGACCACGTCCTCGGCATCCGGCGCGCTTCCCGTGATCCTGACCGCCAGGCGATACGCGGGGGCGGCGTACGCGGTGATGAGACGTTCGGCGGCAGTCGGCTCCCGCCGGCGCAACGCCTCGACGAGCACCCGGTCACGGTCGACCCGCGCGAGCGGCACAACACCCAGCGGGGAGCTTCGAGCTGCGATGGCGGACGGTCTCCGTGTCCCATCGCGTTCGACACCATCCATGGTCACGTCGTTCCGCAATTCGCACCTCGGCCGCCTGAATAGCGCGAGCCTCTCGCGAGGCTCGAAGCTTCGCTCACGACTCCATCGCCTAGCGGGCCGGCGCCGTCACCATCCACCCGCGCAGGTAAGTTGACACGACGACCGGATTAAGGCGTCGTCAAGAGAGGCGGGACTCGGGTTATGGAATCGAAAGGATCGACGTTAGGAATGTGTGAACGGCACACATCCTCGACATGCGTGTGCCACCGCGACTCGGCCGGGGAGTCGTCCGCGGGCGGAGACTCGGCGACCCGACTCGTTGGTCCCCTGGCGGGCGCTCCCGGGCGGGCCGAGGGTGACGGACGAGCGGGCGCAGCTCAGAGCGATAGACCCCTTCCACCCCGGGGGCTACGTTGTCCAGGCCCGGAATGAGGCCTGCTTCAGCGTACGTTCCCGCGCCGGAGTGAGGCGAAGACGCCCGCCGTGCACAGAACCGCGAAGGCGCCGAAAGCGACGCGGGCGCTCTTCAGGAAGAGCGGGTAGAGCGTGGGCGTGAGCTGCGCGTGGCCCACGATCAGCGAGAAGATGAGGAGGATCAGTGTCATGCTGAGCATCTGCCCGAGCAGCCGCATGGTGCCGAGGATGCCCGACGCGGTTCCGTAGACCCGCGGCTCGACGGCCGCCATGACCGCGTTCGTGTTGGGCGAGGAGAAGAGCGCGAAACCGAGGCCCAGTAGCGCGAGGAGCGCGAGGAGCAGACCCACCGGGGTCGTGTCGGCGAGCGTGGTCAGCGCGAAGAGGCCCGATGCGACGAGGGCCATGCCGACGGAGGCGATGATCCGCGGCTCGATGCGGTCCGAGAGCCAGCCGGCCAGCGGCGAGATGAGCGACTGGACGGCGGGTTGGACGACGAGGATCAGGCCGGCCGCCTCGACGGCCAGGCCGCGAATGAATTGGAGGTAGAGGCTGAGCAGAAACGGCACGCCGAACGTGGCGCTGTAGTTGACGAGCGCGGCCAGGTTCGAGTAGACGAACACCGGGTTCTCGCGGAAGAGCCGGAGATCGAGAAGGGGACTCGAGGCGCTCGTCTCCCATGCGAGGAATACGCCGAGGCCGAGGACGCCGGCCATGACGAGCGTGACGCCGAGCAAGCTGGACGCGCCCGCGAGGCCGACCATGAGCGCGACCAGCGCCCCGACGTACAGGAGCGTCCCGACGAGATCGAACCTCTCTCCCTTCGCCTCGGCCCACTCTCCGCGGAGGTACGCCGCGACCAGCACCGCCGCGCCGGCGGCGAGGGGGGCGGTGAAGAGGAAGATCCCGCGCCAGCCGACCCACGCGGTCAGCAACCCTCCCACGAATGGACCGAGCGAGAGCCCGAGGTACACGCAGGCCACGGCGATCCCCAGCGCGCGGCCGAGTCGCGCCCGCGGGTAGACGGAGGTGAGGATCGCGGTGCCGGTTCCGAAGATGAGCGCGCCGCCCGCACCCTGCAGCAGCCGAAGAGCGATCAGCACCTCCCCGGAGGGAGCGATCGCACAGAGGAGGGTGGCTACGGTGAACACGACCAGCCCGGCGATGAAGACGCGTCGTCGCCCGACGATGTCGGCGAGGCGCCCGAACGGCAACAGCAAGGCGGCCGCCGCCAGGAGGAAGGCGCTGGTGACCCAAGCGAGCGAGACCGCACCCAGGCGGAACTCCGCCGCGATGGCCGGGAGCGCAATGGTCACGGCCGACCCCATGAAGGGCGTCAGGAAGCCGCTGGTCGCCGCCGCGACGAGGGCGACACGCTGGCCGGCTGCATCAGCCGGCATAGCCGGGTCCGCGCGAGACACACCAGCGATGCTACTCCAACCTCCCGCTGACCACATCGCTCGACGCGCGGGTCATCCTCTGGGATACTTGGTCGGTCCGGTAGCCGGCGCCGTCGATCCGTCGGCGTGATGTGCTCGACCGTGATCGGAGGACCCGATGGTGAGCGAGAGCAAGATCAGGGGACTCGACGGGCAACCCCGCCTCCGAGGCCACGTGGCAACCCGGTTGACCCGCCTGCTGACGCGGCGCCGCATCACCCCTCGCTCGGTGCGGGTCGCGTTTCACGACGACGACGGCCCGCGAGGCGGGGTGGCGATCCGCTGTGCGCTGACGATGCGGGTACCCGGGCGGTCGCTCATCCGGGTCGAGCACACGGCGCGGACTCACCGGGCCGCGTTCGACGGCAGCTTCGCGATCCTGGAGCGCCAGCTCAGGCGCCGCGTGACGCGTCGGATGCGTCGGCTGCCCGCGTGATCGCGGGCGGGCGACGAATCGGTCCCCGACGTGCGCGTGACCGGAGCGGAGGAGGAGCCATGACCAGGATAGCGATCAACGGGCTCGGGCGGATCGGGCGGGCCGTGTGCAAGCAGCTCGTCGAGGATGGGGCACTCGAGCTGGTGGCGGTCAACGACCTCGCCTCGGCGGACGAGCTCGCCTATCTGCTCGAGCACGACTCCGTGTACGGTCGTTACGGGAGGGGTGTTCGGGCGGAGAACGGCCGCCTCGTCATCAACGGTCGATCCTGCCTCGCGTTGAATGAGGAGAGCCTGGACAAGCTGCCCTGGCGCGACCTGGCCGTGGACGTGGTCCTGGAATGCACCGGCGTGTTCACCCGTCAGGCGGACCTGGAGCGACATGTCGGAGCGGGCGCCCGGTACGTCATCCTCTCCGCGCCGGTTGAAGGACCCGACGTGCCCACCGTCGTCCACGGCGTCAACCGCCCGGACGCCCGGGCCAGCATCATCTCGTGCGCCAGCTGCACGACCAACTGCATCACCCCGGTGATCGAGATCCTCGGCCGCCGCCTCGGTGTCCTGAAGGCGACCATGACCACCATCCACGCGTACACGGCGAGCCAGGCGCTGGTCGACCGGCCGGACAAGGACCGCCGCCGGGGACGCGCGGCCGCCGCCAACCTGGTTCCCTCGACGACCGGAGCGGCGAAGGCCACGACCCGGGCGCTCCCCGAATACCAGGGCCGGTTCGACGGCCTCGCGGTTCGCGCCCCGGTACCCGTCGGGTCCATTGCGGACATCGTGGCCCTGGTCGCCCGGCCGACCAGTGTCGATGAGGTCAATCGCATCTTCCGGGAGGAAACGCGAGCGGACCGCTATCGTGACATCGTCGGGGTGTCCGAGGAGCCGATCGTCTCGACCGACATCATCCGCGACCCGCGCGCCTCGATCGTCGACTGCACCCTGACTCAGGTCGTCGACGGTGATCTGGTCAAGGTGATGAGCTGGTACGACAACGAATGGGGCTATGCGGCGCAGCTGGTGCGAGAGGTGAAGGCCATCGCCGGTACAAAGGGATGGACTCTCGGCGCGCTCGCTCGGTCATAGACGACCTGCATCGCCCGCGAGGTCGACGCGGTCAAGCGAGCGGGCGTCACGCGCCTCCTTTGATCTTCCGGCCGTGTACAAGCCGGAGGCCAGCGAACTTCAAGAGACATGGGGCGCCGGTGCCACAGCGGAGGCGGCAGCGCCTCGACCGCACCGGCACGCTTTCTCATAGGCGGTTGAATTCATGGATTGCCGTGCTGGCACTGGCGCGGCAACCTTTCGTGGAGAAGGTGATCCAGAGAGGAGCGCGGGATGACGAACTCCATCTTCGACCGCATCATCGTGCCGACGGATTTCTCCGGCTGCTCCGAGGAGGCGTGGCGCCTGGCCCGCCGGGTGGCGGCAGGGGCGGGCGGCGAGCTGATCCTGACTCACATCCTGTCTGCAGCGCCGCTGTACGGGGAGAGCCTCATGACGGACCTCCGCCACGTCTACGAAGAGGCGCGCAAGTGGGCGGAGGCGACCCTCGAGGTCTGGGTGGCCGAGGCGCGGGCGGCCGGGCTCACCGCGCGGACCGCACTCCGGACCGGCGTCGCCCATCGGGAAATCTTGGCGCTGGCCACGGACGAGCGCGCCGATCTCATCGTGATCGGGACCCACGGGCGCGGTGGTGTGGACCGCGCCCTGCTCGGCAGCGTGGCCGACCGGATGGTCCGCCTCGCCCCGTGTCCGGTGCTCACGGTCCGCGAGCCGGCGTGAGATCATGCAGCGGCCGGGCGAGGTTGTAGCCGGCTCCCCGACGCAGACCGCGGTGTGGCGACTGCCCTGCCCACCACCACCAGGTACGGGGGCCGCGGGCCCGGGCGAGCGACGCGGGCCCGGCCAGCAGAAGCTCGACCGGGATCCGTGGCTCAAGCGGATCTTCGCGGGCTACGCCTTCGCGCTCGAGATCGAGGCCTACTACGACGCGGAGGATGTCTCGGACTGGGTCCACGCCGAGACCGGGAACAAGGTGCTGAAGGCGCAGCACCCGGAGCTCGAGGTCTGGAGTCAGGGCGTGCACGCCCGCGCCGGGGTCGCGTGCGCGGACTGCCACATGCCCTACCAGCGGGCCGGCGCGCTGAAGGTCAGCGATCACTGGGTGCAGCCCGCTCCTCAATATCAACCGCGCGGCCAGATCTGCCACGGCGTGTCCGAGCAGGAGGGGCAGGGTCGCGTGCTGACGATCCAGGATCGCCACCACGCCCTGCTCCAGCGGGCGGCCAAGGCGACGACTGGCGCGGGTCCTCGGCGAGGCCATCGACTACGCGCGCCGGGGGCAGCTCGAGGCGGCCCGCGCCGCGCGCGAGCGCAGGTAGCCGCAACCCTCACCGCGCCGCTCCCTCTCGAGAGGAGAGCGAGCCATTTCGGAACCCTCTCCCCGCCGAGGGGAGAGGGCAGGGGGAGAGGGGAGTGGCTACTTCTTTGGCCGAGTATTCGACGTGAACAACGCCCAGGCGAACCTGGCGCCGATCCCGGCCGGCTCGACTGACGAGCAGGCGTGTTGCTGCGCGGATATGTTGTCCACCGGAATTATGGGAGCGAGTATGCCAACATCCCGGGCGGCGGGACCGTGGCGGTCTCTGCCCAGGGACCGGTCGGGCCGATGGCCACGGTGGGGGCGCGGCTCTTGGGGGCTGGGCTGGTGATCGTTGTCGAGGCCGTCCCCAATCGAAATGGGGCGAGGTGGACCCGAGGCCGCTGACCAGCCACCGCTACCCGTTCCGCGAGGTGGAGGCATCTCGCGTGATGCAGACCGACGAAGACAGTGTGCTGAAGCCGCTCCTCCTCTTCGAGATAAGCACACTCCGGGAAGGGAATAACATGAGTCACGGACCTCGTTGCGTACTGTGTCCACATGCATAACCACAGCCATCCTCGGGACGATCATCAAGCGCATGGCGCGCGCGCCCCGCACCCCCGGAAGGGGGCTCATGACGACGCCCACGCCGGGCACGACAAGCATACCGGCCACAGCGTGGCGATGTTCCGCAACAAGTTCTGGCTCACGCTGCTGCTCGCCGTCCCCACCGTGATCTGGAGCGGGATGATTCAGCAGTGGTTCGGCTACACCGCGCCGCGGTTCGCCGGATCGGCGTACATGGCGGCGGTCTTCGGTACGGTCGTGTACTTCTACGGCGGCTGGCCGTTCCTCCAAGGTGGATACCGCGAGCTGCGCGACCGACTGCCGGGCATGATGACGCTCATCTCATTGGCGATCACCGTCGCGTTTCTCTACAGCGCCATCGCCACGCTCGGCATCGTCACGGGCATGGACCTCTGGTGGGAGCTGGCGACGCTGGTCGCGATCATGCTGCTGGGTCACTGGATCGAGATGCGCTCGATCACGCAGGCGCAGGGCGCGCTCCAGGAGCTTGCGAAGCTACTGCCTGACACCGCGGTGGGGCTGGATGAGGCCGGCAACACCAGGGAAGTGTCGGTCGCGGAGTTGAAGCGGGGCGACCGGCTGCTCATCAGGCCCGGCGCGAGCATTCCCGCCGATGGGGTCGTGAAGGAAGGGAAGAGCGCGGTCAATGAATCGATGATCACCGGCGAGTCCAGGCCGGTGGACAAGACGACGGGCGAAAACGTGATCGCCGGCACCGTCAACGGACAAGGCTCGCTGCGCATCGAGGTGACGGGCACCGGTGAGGAGACCGCGCTCGCGGGCATTATGCGACTTGTAGAGCAGGCTCAGTCGTCGAGCTCGCGCGCCCAAGCGCTGGCGGATCGAGCGGCCTACGTTCTCACGGTCATCGCCATCGCCTCTGCGGCGCTGACCGCCATCATCTGGCCCGTTCTCGGACGACCGTGGGACTTCACGATGGAGCGGGTGGTGACCGTGCTCGTGATCGCCTGCCCTCACGCGCTGGGGCTGGCCATCCCCCTGGTGATTGCGATCTCCACCACGCTCGGCGCGCGGCACGGGCTGCTCGTGCGCGATCGGCGCGGCCTCGAAGAGGCGCGCCTCCTGAACGTGGTCGTGTTCGACAAGACGGGAACGCTCACGCTCGGTTCACATCGCGTCGTGAAGATCAGCGCGGCAGAGGGAGTCATCGATCACGAGGCGCTTAGCCTGGCCGCGGCCGTTCAGCGCGATGCCGAGCATCCCATCGCGCGGGCACTGCTGACGAGCGCAAAGGAGCAGGGCATCGACGTTCCGGGATCGCAGGGCTTCGAATCCATGCCCGGCCGCGGCGTGCGCGCCGTCGTCGATGGGCGTACGCTTCACGTTGGTGGACCGGCGCTCTTGAGAATGCTCGCCATCGAACCGTCGGACGCGCTTCGTCGAGCCGCAGACACAGCGGCCGCCAATGGTCAGTCTGCAACCTACCTGTGTGAAGGTGATCGGGTTCTCGCCGTGTTCGCGATCGCCGACGCCATCCGTCCCGAGTCCTTCGAGGCGGTCGAACGTCTGCACGCCAGGGGGCTCGAGGTCGCCATGCTCACGGGTGATTCCAAGGCGGTCGCCGATGCCGTCGCGAAGGCCCTGGGCATCGATACGGTCTTTGCCGAGGTCTTGCCGGAGGACAAGGTGGCGAAGATCGAAGAGCTGCAAGCCCAGCACAAGCGTGTGGCGATGGTGGGCGACGGCGTCAACGACGCTCCGGCGCTCATCACGGCCGACGTCGGCATCGCGATCGGCACGGGAACGGATGTCGCGGTCGAGGCAGGCGATATCGTGCTGGTGCGCAGCGATCCACGCGACGTGCCGGCGATCATTGCCCTGAGCAAGGCCACCTACCGCAAGATGATTCAGAATCTGTGGTGGGCGGCGGGCTACAACATTGTCGCCATCCCTCTTGCCGCCGGGGTGCTCGTCAACTGGGGCATTCTGTTGCATCCGGCGCTCGGGGCCGTGCTCATGTCGCTGAGCACCATCATCGTCGCGATCAACGCGCAGCTCTTGCGTCGGAGCGCATAGGGGGAGCTTCGTGGTCAGCCCGTCGCCGGTGGCCATCACACGCGCAGACCAGCGGCCTTCGGCATCGTCAGGGCTTCCGGCTCCATACGAGGCCGGAGGGGCGGCCTACTTCTTCGGGGAGAGCGTGGCCGAGAGTTGGCGCCCGTCCGATAGTACAGCCTGAACCTGTAAGATTCGCTTGGCGCCGCTCTGATATAGGGTATAGGTGGCGGAGCCGCGTTCTCCGAACAACTGGACGGTGCCGCCGCTCAGCTTAAGAGTGCCGGTACCGCCGAAGACCCCGATCGTCCGGTAGACTCCGAAGTCGTACTTCCCATCCGGCGTGATGGTCAACTCGACCCAGTCATCATGCTGGGCCGAGATACCGCTCACGGGACCCTCCCAGTTCCCGGCTACCATCTTGAAGTCGGTGATGGGCACTGGCGTCAGCGCATCGGTCGGACCCCTCCCGGCGCACGCGGCGAGCATGGTCGCGACCAGGGCGAGGAGCAGTGGAGCATGCGGGCGTTTGAGCATCTCGACCTCCGGGTGGTGATGGGCGGGTCCGAGGTGAGAAGGGCTCTCTCCTCTTCCTGTCTGGCTGATTGTGGTCGGCGTCGACTATAGGCGACCGCGCGGCTTCCATGCAAGGTATGGCTCGGCGCCCGACCTGGAAACGTTGCGTTCCGCGCAAGAGCCACCCCGGCGCGAGGCCCGCCAGCCCTACCTCGAACCGCGTTGTGAAAAGGTAGAGGCAATTGTGGCTACCCCTCTGGACGTATCCCGTGACGCGCGTTGCGCTCCGGTCCGAGCTCACATCCCACTCGACGGCCGACCTGAATAACCAAAGTGGGTTCGGAGTAATTTTTCACGCACCGCAGAGAATCCAGCGCCGGCCGTTGGTGATGGTGAAGGCGCCTCCGGAAAGCTCGTCGGGCGTGATCTTGCCCTCGCGGCCTCGCCGGGCCAGGTCCTCGATCCGGCGCTCCAGGGCCGGGCAGATCGAGCGAGTCCGCGCCCCGGATCACCGCCACGAGCTTCCGCACGGCTACTTGACGTCGCCGTCGCCCTGGGTCTCGCCGCGTGCTCCCTGGCTCCGGCCGCGGTGGTCGAGATCGTGAAGCTTCTGCGGTTGAGGTAGAGTGTGGGCCATGACGACAGCCGCTCGCGCAAGCGCTGACGTCGGGCTGATCGGGCTCGCCGTGATGGGCGAGAACCTTGCGCTCAACCTGGCCGACCACGGCTACCGCGTCGCGGTCTACAACCGGACGACCACCGTCATGGAGAAGTTCGTGGCCGGGCACGGGGATACGCCGGGCGGTCTGGTGGGAGCCGCCGCGTTGCGCGACTTCGTCGCCGCGCTCAAGAAGCCGCGCAAGATCCTCATCCTCGTCAAGGCGGGAGTGCCGGTCGACGCCGTCGTCGAGCAGCTCCTCGGCGTGGGCGTCGAGCCCGACGACATCGTGGTGGACTGCGGCAATAGTCTCTGGACCGACACCATCCGCCGGGAGAAGCAGCACGCCGACCGCTGCCGCTTCTTCGGCTCGGGTGTGAGCGGCGGCGAGGTGGGCGCACGCTTCGGGCCCTCGCTCATGCCGGGCGGCCATCCGGCCTCGTGGGAGCACCTGCGTCCGATCTGGGAGGCCATCGCGGCCAAGGTGGATGCCAAGACGGGCGAGCCGCGGGAGGACTGGGCGCCCGGCAAACCCGTGACCGGCGGCGAGCCCTGCACCGCGTACATCGGCCCCAACGGCGCGGGCCACTACGTGAAGATGGTCCACAACGGGATCGAGTACATCGACATGCAGCTCATCTCGGAGGCCTATCATCTTCTCACCGCGCTCGGCGGCATGACGCCGGACCGGCTCTCCGAGGTCTTCGGTGAGTGGAACCAGAAGGAGCTGGGCTCGTATCTGATCGAGATCACCGCCGACATCCTCAAGCAGCGCGACCCCGCCAGGCCCACGCGTTTCTTCGTGGACGCGGTGCTCGACGCAGCCGGCCAGAAGGGCACCGGCAAGTGGACGAGTGTGAACGCGCTGGATATGGGCATCCCCGCCAACGCCATCGCCGCGGCCGTATTCGCGCGCTGTCTCTCCTCGTTGAAGGAGGAGCGCGTCGCCGCGGCCAAGGTGCTCAAGGGGCCGCCGGCACGGTACCGCGGCTCCAGGCCCAGGCTGGTCGAGGCGGTGCGCCGCGCGCTCTACTCCTCGAAGATTTGCGCGTATGCCCAGGGGTTCCAGCTCATGGCGGCGGCCCAGAAGGAATACGACTGGACGCTCGACTTCGGCACCATCGCCGCCATTTGGCGTGGCGGCTGCATCATTCGCGCGCGCTTCCTCCAGAAGATCACCGAGGCCTACCGGCGTGACCCGGGCCTCGTGAATCTGATGCTCGACCCCTACTTCAGGAAGGTGCTCGCCGCGGGCCAGAAATCCTGGCGCGAGGTCGTGACGCTCGCGGTGCGGCAGGGCATCCCAGTCCCCGCCTTCGGTAGCGCACTGGCCTACTTCGACGGCTACCGATCGGCGCGCCTGCCCGCCAACCTCCTCCAGGCCCAGCGCGACTACTTCGGTGCCCACACCTACGAGCGCGTGGACGCGCCGCGCGGGAAGTTCTTCCACGTGGACTGGCCGGACCCGAAGCGCCCGCAGCGGCCGGTCTGACCGGACCCCATGAAGGGGGTCAGGAAGCCGCTGGTCGCCGCCGCGACGAGGGCGACGCGCTGGCCAGTGGCGTCAGCGGAGCTAGCAGGGCTCGTCGACATCGGGTGGCTCTCGCCAGGTTACGCGAACATCGCGTCGAACTCATGGGTCGACACGAGGGTAGTCGTCTGGGATACTTGCCCAGTCTCATGGTCGGCGCTGCCGATCCGTCTCGGCGCGAAGGGGCGCGTTCTCCGAGGACGGCGCACTCGATCTGGTCGTCGTCAACGACCTCGCGCCGGCGGAAGTGCCTGGCGCGACCTGGCCGTGGACATTGTCCTGCAGTGCACAGGCGTGTACACCGAGCCAGCGGACTCGAAGCGGCATGTCGAGGCCGGTGCAAGTACGTCATCCTCTCCGCACCGGTCGAGGCAGGCGACGTGCCCACCGTCGTCCACGGTGTCAACCGCGCCGCCGGGCGAGCATCATCTCGTGCGCCAGCTGCACGACCAACTGCATCACACCGGTGATCGAGATTCTCGGCCGCCGACTCGGTGTTCTGAAGGCGACCATCACCACGATCCACGCGTACACGGCGAGCCAGGCGCCCGTCGACCGGCCACGAACAAGGACCGCCGCCGGGGACGCGCAGCGGCCGCCAGCCTGGTCCCGTCGACGACCGGGGCGGCGAAGGCCACGACCCGGGCGCTACCCGAATACCGGGGCAGGTTAGACGGCCCCGTCGGATCGATCGCAGACATCGTGTGCCTGGTGGCGCGCCCGACCAGCGCGGATGAGGTCAACCGCATCTTCCGCGAGGAGGCACGGAGCGACCCGAGAGGCGAAAGCCGTCGGCCGGACGGGCCGATAGTGGACCTGGACGCGTTCATCCATAGCCCCGGCTGTCCACTGGCGCCACTGATGGGGTGTTCATGACCGCCCGGAGAGGAACGCAGCTACGGGGATGCCGCCCCCACGCGCGGGGCTATACTTCTCAGCCAGGCTCGCCATTTCTTCCGTTGCTCCAAGATCGAGGTAACCGATGATCAGAAGCATCCTATGTCCAGTGGATCGCTCGCCCACTTCCCTTCAGGCTTTCGACTACGCGATGGCCCTCGCGAGATGGCAGGGCGCCCGACTGAGCTTGCTGGAGGTTGTCGGAGGCGTCGATGCTGTCGAGCGTCAGGCGCACCCCGCGAAGACCCTCAAGGACGATCTGAACCGGGTTCTGGCATCCAGGGGGACGTCGGACGTGAAGGTCAGGATCATCATGCGGAAAGGAAACGTCGTTCGGGAGATTCTTGCGCAGGCCAAAGCGAGCCGGTCGGATCTTGTGGTGATCGGCACCCACGGCCGTGGGGGCGTTCAGCGTCTGGTGCTGGGATCGGTGGCCGAGAAGGTTCTTCGTTTGGCGACCTGCCCGGTCCTGACGGTTCGCCGTGGAGTCAGGCCGGCACGTCGGAGCCGGCCCCCCTTCGAGACGATCCTGTGTCCAACGGACTTCTCCGCGGCGGCGAACAAGGCGGTGGCGTACGCCAAACGACTGGCGAAGGAGGCGGACGCCAAGCTGATCTTGATGAGTGCGGTCGACTGGCCGTTCGGTGACGCCGTATCATCCGGACCGGCGGCAGAGCTTCGGAAGAGTATCGAGTCGAACGCGCGTGAAACGCTGGCTCGTCTGTTGCCGGGTTCCGACGGGCCACGCGCACAGGCGGTCGTCGCCATCGGCAAAGCGAGCGCCGAGATCGTCGCGCTCGCCCGCTCACGATCGGTCGATCTCATCGTGATGGGTGTCTCCGGCTCCGGCGCATTGGATGAGGTCCTGCTCGGATCCACCACGCATGACGTCATTAGTCGAGGAGCGTGGCCGGTGTTGACCGTGCGAGGAGTCAAACGATGAGCGATTTGAGACTGGCCTCCAGTGTTGGCGTTGTATCGACCGGCCTTTGAGACGCGACGCCTTCGGCGAGCTTCGGCAGGAACTCGGGCGTGGCGTCCTGGCGGTCCCCGGTACGTCTTCTCAACTTCCGATTGACATTTTTCGGTAGGTCTCCGCGCTCATACCGATCCTTGTTCTCGTAGTTCTGCTGGTGATACTGCGCTGGACGGGTCAGCAGGCCGCCATGGCCGGTATGTTCACCGCGGGAGCCCCTTGAGGGCCCGGCCCTTCGGCAAGGGGACACTCGGGAAGGGGTCATGGCGCGCTCCGGGCGCCAGGTGAGGATCCACGCGGCGCAAGGTGCCGTCCGCCACGGCGGCGCGCGGGATTTCCGGTCGCCAAGCCCGCCCGAATCCCGGTGGAGAGCGATGAACATCGAGGGTCGCTCGCCGTCGTCAGGCGGCGCGCCGGCTCGAACCGTGAGTGGCGGCGCCGGCGCGCTGCACGGAACGGGCTCCCTCCGGGAGTCCCCGGACGGCCAGGACGTGGGTGATGTCCTTCAGAGAAACGTACCCCACGAGGCGGGAGCCGGCGAGCACCGCCAGCCGTCCGATCTGGTTTCGCGTTGCCTTGCTCAGCGCCTCGAAGGCCGAATCCTCCGGCCCCACGGTCAACTCGTCGGTCAGGGGTCGCATGATCTCGCTCACCCGCCGCTGCTTGCGTTGCTCCGGTGGCACCTCGTGCACCTGCTGCACGCTCGCGATTCCGCGCACCGTACCGCCGCCGTCGACGACGGGAAAGCTCGTCACGTGATGGGACCAGAAGGCATCCGCGAGCTGCTGGACGGTCGCGTCCGGAGGCATCGTGACGACGTCGTGCGTCATGATGTCCCGCACGGGGAGTCGGCCCAGCGTTTCGCGCAGCGACATCTGCGAGTAGCTCGAATCCGCGGCGCCTCGGAGGAACATACCGATGATGATGAACCAGAAGCCGCCGAGGACGGCGCCGGCGAGGATCTGGAAAACACCGAGCGCCATGAGGGCGAACGCGAAGCCCACCCCGACCCGGCTGGCGATATACGTGGCCTGGCCAAGAGTGCCCTTCCACTTCCAGAGGACGGCACGCAGGACGCGCCCGCCGTCGAGCGGGAAGCCGGGGACGAGGTTGAAGACCCCGACCGCGACGTTCACCAGCACGAGGTAGGTAACCACCGCTCGCGCCCACGCGGGATGGACGAGACCGGCGGCCGCGATCACCCACAGCACCGCCGCGATGGCGAAGCTCGTGATCGGGCCCACCACCGCGATCAGGAACTCGGCGCGCGGTGTCGGCGGCTCATCCTCGAGGTGCGAGACGCCCCCGAACACGTGCAGGGTGATGTCGCGGACAGAGAGTCCGTGCGCAATCGCCACGAACGAATGCGACAGCTCGTGGAGCAACACCGAGACGAAGAGCAGGAGCGCGGCCAGCAGCCCGTTGGCCCAGTAGGCGGCGACCGGGAGGTCCGGCAGCGCGCGGGGGAAGTACCCGACCGCGAGAGTCCACGTGATGAGCCCGTAGATCACGAGCCAGCTCGCATGAATGTTGATCGGAATGCCGCGGATGGTGAATATTCGTACCGTCCCGCCCATGGTATGAACTCCCTTCTGTTCGGAGCCGTCGATGTCCGTCCGAAGAGCCTCGGATCAGGCCGCTCGCGGTCGTCGGTGTGCGCTCGGGGCCGGATAGAGGAGCCGGCCGGCCCGCACCTTGAGAGAGGGCGGATGCCGGTGAAGCCGGGCGGTCCGGCAGCTCTGGATATGGAGCACCCGCCCTCGGGCCACCGTGAGCGCGTCCGCGACCCGCGACCGGTGGCACCGCCACCGCACGGCCTCGGCGCACATGATGGCGGTGGGACGGCGCGTCGCGAGCTGCTCGAGGCGCGAGAGGCCCGCGGCGAAGTCGTCGGTCTGCATGTAGTCCGCGACGCCCCGGATGTCCACCACCTGCTCAACCCCGTGAGCCCGGAGGAGCCCGACGAGCTCTCGGGTGGGGTGGGTGGAGTGGCCGATGGTGTACACGGTCCCCGGCGGGACGACGCTCACCGGAATCTGAGATCGGCCCGGGTGCGGGAGGGCATACCGGTCATGAGTGTCCGCCGGCTCGACTGCACGACCCGGACCGGCACGGCCTCCAGATCACGTGGACCTGCGATCTGGAGGATGACGCGCAGGATCGCCTCCGCCAGGCGCGAGCCGTCGAGCGGGATCAGGATCTTCAGGATCTTGTCGAACGTCATGTCTTCCTCCTTGACCGACTTGTTCTGTCGCCAGATCCTTTCTAGCGCCGGCCTGGGAATTGGACCAATAGAAAGTTGCGCGCGGATGGTTAGAGAAAGCCTTGCGGTAAGAAGTGACGCGGCCTCACGCCTCGCCGACGACGTATCCGAAGCGCTGGACGAACTCCGGCTCGGTCAGCCCGGCGGCCCGCGCGAGGGCCTCTCGCCGCTCGGACTGCTCGAAGTCCTCGCGCTTGAGGCGGATCATGTAGGCGTGGAGGGTGCGGTACGCTTCCGAGTGGATATCCGCATAGCGAACGCGGATCTTGCCGGTCGTCGGATCGAGCAGATCCCGGAATGGAATCGGAACGAGGCGGCCGCCCTGAATGGTGGCCAGCGCTTCGCTGCCGCCGTCGAGCAGGAAGCACGTCGCCCAGTAGCCGAGGCTCCGGCAGTACTGGATGTCGAACCCCCCCGGCGGGGCACAGCGCAGCTCGTAGCCGAGATCCTTGGCCACGATGCCGGTCTCGACACCCCGCGCGGCCAGGCTCGCCGCCACCCGCGTCTTGAGGAGTCGTGCCAGCTCCAGCTCCTGCAGGCGCACGTTGCCGTAGGCGTCGCGGGCCACCGTGCCCAGCGTCTTCGGGTCGAGCTTCACGAGGAGACCCTCGGCCAGGAGCGCGACGCCGTGATCCCGGCCGTGGACCAGGCGCTTGACGATGGCCCCTTCCAGGATGTCCGCCAGCCGCTGGATGGGCACGTGGCGCTCCGGAAACTCCTCGCCGATCACGGTGAGGGTCGCCCCCGCGGCCCCGCCGATGCCCAGCGCCAGGTGCCCGGCGTGGCGGCCCATCACCGTCACGAAGAACCACTTGCCGGTCGTGGCCGCGTCCTTCATGAGGTTCCGGACGAGCTGCATGCCCAGGTCCACCGCGGTCGTGAAGCCGAAGGTCGGGATCTCCGGCGGCAGCGGCAGGTCGTTGTCGATGGTCTTGGGGACGTGGACCACCGCCATCCGGCCACCGGCGGCGCGGGCGACCTCGGAAGTGGCGAAGGCGGTGTCGTCGCCACCGATGGTGAGAAGATACGAGACGTCGAGGCGGCGCAGCGATTCGACGACGTGCTGGAGGGCCTCCGGCGACCGGGTGGGGTTGGCGCGGGCCGTGCGGAGGATCGAGCCGCCCTCGAAGTGGATCTGGGACAGCCCGCCGATGTCCAGCTCGTGCACGCGGGAGACGTCTCCGAGCATGAGCCACTTGAAGCCGTCCTCGCAACCGAGCACCCGGAGCCCTCGGTTCCGAGCCTCGATGGTGGCGGCCGCGATGACCGCGTTGATGCCCGGCGCCGGGCCGCCGCCCACCAGGATAGCCAGCGTCTTCATGGGGTCGGGCTACGCGACGAGCTGTTCCATCTCCGGCCGATACTGGCCGGAGCGGGCGAGGCCGTTGAGCCGGGCGCGGTGGTGGAAAGCCCTCTGGCCGGCCGCGATGCGGCCCGGGTCGCCCTTCCAGGCCTGCTGGGCGGCCGACTGCAGCGCGCGGCCGTAAGAGAACGAGAGCGGCCAGGGGTGCGTCTCGGCCATCGCATTCATCGCGTTCAGGTGCGCGGTGGCATCCACGTCGTTCTGGCCGCCGGAGAGGAACACGATGCCGGGCACCGCGGCCGGCACGGCGCGCCGGAGGGTGCGGATGGTGGTCTCGGCGACCTCTTGGACGCTCGCGGGGCGGGGACAGCTCTTGCCGGGCAGGATCATGTTCGGCTTGAGGAGCATCGCCTCCAGGGCCACCGGCTGGCGGTGCAGCTCGGCGAAGACGGCGTGGAGGGCGGCCTCGGTGACCTCGGCGCAGCGCTCGATGGTGTGATCGCCGTCCATCAGCACCTCGGGCTCGACGATCGGAACGAGACCCGCCTCCTGGCTCAGGGCGGCGTAGCGCGCCAGAGCGTGGGCGTTGGCGTCGAGGCAGTACGGGCTCGGGATGCCCGGCCCGAGCGTGAAGACGGCGCGCCACTTCGCGAAGCGGGCACCGAGACCGCGATACTCGGCGAGGCGCTCGCGAAGGCCGTCCAGGCCCTCGGTGATCAGCTCGCCGCGGGCGCCGGCCAGGGGCTTCGTCCCCTTGTCGACCTTGATCCCCGGGATCATCCCTCGCCGGATGAGGAGATTCCCGAGTGGCGTACCATCGTCGGCCTTTTGCCGGATGGTCTCGTCGAACAGGATGACGCCACTGATGAACTCGGCCACCTCCGGTGTGGTGAAGAGCATCTGCCGGTAGACGCGGCGATTTTCCGCGGTGTTCTCGATGCCGAGCGAGGAGAAGCGCTTCTCGATGGTGGGATGGCTCTCGTCGGCGGCGAGGATGCCCCGTCCGGGGGCCACGAGCGTCCGGGCGGTGGGCTCGAGCGGCGTGGTGATCATCTGTACCTCCTTGTGGTTAGTCGGCTCGGCCGCCGTACCGGTCCGCGATGGCGCGCCGGAGGCCATCGCGCGCATTCGCGACGTGTCCTCCCTCGAGGGATCGGATCGATTCGCCGAGCTCACGGTCGCCGAACACGTCCTCGATCCAGCGCCGGAAGTCTCCGCGCTCCAGGTGGCCCGACACGACATCCGGCGGCAGCTCGGGCAGCGCGGCGAGGAGGTCGCGAATGGTGCGAGCCCGGCCCAGGGGCCGGCCGGCCCGCGTGAACACGAATTCTCTGTCTCGACGCACCGGAACGTCGGCGTACTTCTGGCGGTGCCGCACGTGGGGGGCCAGGCGCGGGGCAACGCGGAACCGCTTGGACGAGTTGCCCGATTCGATGGAACCGGGCAGGAGCACCGCCTCGTCGATGGCGAGATCGGCGAGGAGCGCCAACCCTTCCGACGGTGTCGCGATGCCGGGGGTCAGGGCCAGGAGGGCAAGCGCCTGACGCCGGTCGTCGACGCGCGTGACGATCACCGCCTCGCTGGCTCGCAGGACGTCCGGTGAGAGATCGGCGATGCGATAGGTCACGAGCAGGTATCCGCCCAGCTCGAGGTCGAGGAGCCGGGGATCGTCGAGCCGGTTCAGGAAGTAATGAGCCTCGTCGACCAGGACGCGATGAGGGACGCCGGTCTCGCGCCGCAGGCGATTGACGGTCCTCAACAACCGGCTGACGAGCGCTGGCTTGTCGCCCGGAGGAGCGGCGGAAAGGTCCAGGACCAGGGTCAGGTCCGGTTGCGCCATCAGGCGCTCGAGAAAGATGAAGGACGTGTCCCGACCGTCCACCGGGTACACCAGTACGCCGGGTAGCGCTTCCAGGCACACGTAATCGCCCTCGGGGTCGAGGATGCAGAGGGCGTATCGCTGGAGGATCAGCTGCTCGCAGAGGGAGCCGGCCATCCATGATTTCCCCGACCTGGGATCGCCCCCGACCAGGATGGTGCGCCCCCGGATCGAGAGATCGAGCGGCTCTCCCGTGCTCGAGGTGCCGAGGCGCACCTGCCGACGCCCCATCCGCTCCGGTGGGATCCTCGCGAGGGCGAGGAGCTCCCGGATGTATCGAGCGACCGCGCCGGGGCCGTCGCCCGGCACGATCTCGTCGGCGCTCCGCCTCAGCGCCTCGCTGCCCCACGCGACGGCGGCGCCGATCTCGCACACTTCGAGCATCTCGTGGTCGTTCTGGGCGTTCCCGACCGCGATCGCGTTGTGCACGGATGCGCGGAGGCGCCAGAGCGCCTCCTGGAGCCCGCTGGCCTTGTCGACGCCGTGCGGCAGTACCATGAGCCGGCTGAGATTGAAGGTGATGGAGAGGGGAAGCTCGAGACGCCGGATGATCTGGATGATCTGCGGAGCGACCGAGGCGTCTGCATCGACCACGCACTGACCCCGATGGTGCGGGATGCCGTGGCGGCCGAGCTCGGCGAGAAAGCGAAGGTCCGGCCCCCGGCTGAGCGTGATGGGCGGAAGGTGCGGCAGCCGCAGAACCGCGCCGTTCTCGGCGACGATGGCGTCGAAGAGGGCCGGACCGGACAACCGGGCGTCGAGATCGCTCAGGGTTCGCCCGGTGACGAGCACGGTCAGCAGCCCGGTGTCCCGCGACTCCTGGATGGCCGCGGCGACGTCCGCATCGATGGTGTCGTTCGCGGCGATCGTGCCGTCGAAGTCGAGCGCGAGGACCCTGGGCTTCACGGGTCAGACGCGGTCAGGCGAGCAGCTGCTCGAGCACATAGGGCAGGATACCGCCCGCCGAGAAGTAGGCGGCCTCGATCGGGGTGTCGATCCGGAGGACCAGCGGTACGGATTCGCGCCGTCCGTCCGTCCGCTCGACGCGCAGGGTCGCCGGCTGGCGTGGGTGCAGCGGCGTATCCAGCTCGAGGTCGAAGCGCTCGGTGCCGTCGAGCGCGAGAGTCTGCGCGCTCACCCCTTCGGGCAGCTGGCATGGGAAGACGCCCATGCCGATCAGGTTGGAGCGGTGGATCCGCTCGAATCCCCGAGCGATCACCGCGCGGACGCCGAGCAGGCGGGTACCCTTGGCGGCCCAGTCGCGCGAGCTGCCCGCACCGTAGTCCAGTCCGGCCATCACGAGCAGGGGCACCCCCTCGACCCGGTAACGCTCGGCCGCGTCGTAGATGTCCATGCGCTCGCCGTCGGGCTGGTGCCGGGTGACGCCGCCCTCCACGCCGGGAACCATCAGGTTCCGGATCCGGACGTTGGCGAAGGTCCCGCGGACCATGACCTCGTGGTTGCCGCGACGGGCGCCGTAGCTGTTGAAGTCCGCGACGGGCACCCCGCGGTCGCGCAGGTAGGCGCCCGCCTCCGAGGCCGGTTGGATCGCGCCGGCCGGGCTGATGTGGTCCGTCGTGATCGAGTCCCCGAAGATGGCCAGGGCCCGCGCCCCCGAGATCCGGGCGGACGGGGCGGCCGTCATCGAGGGATCGAAGTACGGCGGCTCGCGGATATAGAGCGACGCCGGGTCCCATTCGTAGACGTGGCCGGCCGCGGCGGGGATCTGGTTCCACAGCGGGTTCTGGCGGGCGAAGTCGGCGTAGACGCGACGATACTCGGCGGGATCGAACGCGCTCGCGAGCAGCGCATCGATCTCGTCCGTCGACGGCCATATGTCGCGCAGGTAGACCTCGCGTCCGTCGACGCGGGCGAGCGGCTCGCGCGTGAGATCGACGTCGATCCGGCCGGCGATCGCGAAAGCCACGACCAGCGGCGGGCTCATGAGAAAATTCGCCTTCACGCTCTGGTGAATGCGCGCCTCGAAGTTTCGGTTGCCGGACAGGACGCTCGCGCCGATAAGGTCGTTCTCGATGATCGCCTCTTCGAGCCCCGCATCGAGCGGTCCCGAGTTGCCGATGCAGGTGGTGCACCCGAACCCGACAAGGGCGAAGCCCAGTCGGTCGAGGAACGGCTGGAGCCCGGTCTTGGTGAGGTATTCGCTCACGACCCGCGAGCCGGGTGCGAGCGAGGTCTTCACCCAGGGCGGGACGCCGAGCCCTCGCTCCACCGCCTTCCGGGCGAGCAAGCCCGCGGCCAGCATGACCGAGGGGTTCGAGGTGTTGGTGCACGAGGTGATGGCCGCGATGACCACGTCGCCGTGGGTCAGCTCACAGGTCAACGCGCGCTCGGCCGTCGACCCGGTCCGGGCGAGACGGTTGGGCGTCGGTCGATTGTTCATCATCTCGATCTCGGTGAACGTGTTCGTGTTGCTCGCGCGACCGTCGGGCACCGCGTCGTGCGATTGGTCCCCGCCGCCGGGCCGGGGGGCGGTGGCATCCCCGAGCCGCACCTCCACCCGGCGCGTCGCCTCGCTGACCGATTTCCCGTAGCCGTCGTGGCGGGTCAGCAACGAGAGAAACTGCTCCTTGAGTCGCCCCAGGGGGATCCGGTCCTGGGGCCGCTTGGGACCGGCGACGGACGGCTCGACGTCGTCGAGGGTCACGTCGAGCACGGTCGTGTAGTCGCATTGGCCCCGCTCGGGCATCCCGAACATTCCCTGGGCCTGGAAGTATCGGCGTACGGTGTCCACGTGGTCCTCGGACCGGCCGGTGGCCTGCAGATAGCGGCAGGTCTGCTCGTCCACGGGAAAGAAGCCGATGGTGGCCCCGTACTCGGGCGCCATGTTGCCGAGCGTCGCCCGGTCCGGCACCGACAGGCTCGCGGCGCCCTCGCCGTGAAACTCGACCAGCTTGCCGACGACGTCCGTACGCCGCAAGAGCTCGGTGATGTGCAGCACCAGGTCGGTCGCGGTCACTCCGGGGCGCAGCCGACCGTGGAGGTGCACACCGACCACGTCGGGCAGGAGGAGATAGACCGGCTGGCCGAGCATCGCGGCCTCCGCCTCGATACCACCGACGCCCCAGCCGACGACGCCGAGCCCGTTGACCATCGGGGTGTGCGAGTCGGTGCCGACCAGCGTGTCGGGGTACAGCACCCCGTTCTTCTCGAGGACACCGCGCGCCAGAAATTCGAGGTTCACCTGATGACAGATGCCGAACCCGGGGGGGACGATTCGTAGCCCGTCGAATGCCTGGGCCCCCCACTTGAGGAAGCGATAGCGCTCGCCGTTCCGGCGAAACTCCATCTCCATGTTGTGTTGAAGCGCGTCGTCCCGGCCGAAGTAGTCGACCTGGACCGAGTGGTCGATCACGAGATCGACGGGGACCAGCGGCTGCACGCGCGCGACGTCACGACCGCGGCGGAGGACCGCGGAGCGCATGGCCGCGAGATCGACGAGGAGGGGCACGCCGGTGAAGTCCTGCAGCAGGACGCGGCCGACGACGAAGGGAACCTCCGCCGTCCGGGCGGCGGTCGGCTGCCACCGCGCCAGCTCCTCGACGTCTTCGTCGCGGATGCGCCGCCCATCGAGATTACGGAGCACCGATTCGAGGAGGATGCGAAGGCTCACCGGCAGTCGCGAGACAGCCGCGACCACCCCGGCTTTCTCGAGCAGGGGTAGCGAGTAGTAGGTGCCGGATGCTCCGGACGGGAGCGGCAAGCGCTGGCGCGTGTCGATCATGGCGTGTCCCTACGAGCGCGATCGCGGAATGGGCAAGGCCACCACGGGGCGCTCTCCGGTCGCGGGTCCGGCCTCTCAGTCGTCCATCCGCCTCAGCGCGGCGCCCTTGTGCATCGCGATGTGGTCGGTCTTGTCGCTCTGGATCTCATACTGCGGCTCATCTTTGCTCGCGTGGTGGGTGTATCCCTTGTAGTCGACATCCCTGGTGTGCACCTTGATGATCGTCCCGCTGACGCGTCCAGCCTCGGAGTTCCAGACGACGTGATCCCCCACCTTGAAGGTCTTCTTCATGAGAGTGTGCCTCCGTTGTGTCAACGCGGTACGCGACCTCACCGGCAATAGTAGTCATATACCCGTCAACGGGCGGGGTAAATCGAAGCGGCCAAGCTCCTCTCGCTCGGCGTGGAGCGTGAGCTGGCCGGGACTACGCGGGCGCCGGTTCTGACCCGCCTCGCCCAGCACGTCGGGCAGTGCGGCGTCTGCCGCGAACCGCACCAGACCCTCCGCGATTTCGTGCGCTCCGAGGCCGCCGGGGTGCCCCCGCTGCCGGGAGAGGCCTCCCCGGGCCTCGGGCTAGCCTCGGCCGGGCCCCACCGCAACGACACCCGTCGCGTCTGCCCCGCCGGCGCCCGGTGTCCAGGCACGTAAGATTCCGTCCGCATCCGACACATACAGGGGAACGAGCTCCCGTGGTGCACGTGGGCTCGGGAGCGACGCCACCTATCACCCGAGCACGGAGCAGGAGGAACAGACATGTCACGGAATACCTTTCGGGCGACGGTCCTGGCTCTGAGCCTCGCTCTCGTCGCGGCGGCCACCGCCGCGTGCGCGCAGCAGACCGCGCCGCCGGGCGGGAAGTTCCAGAAGGTGAGCGCGCTCGTGGCGCTCCCGGATTTCCTGCCCGGGATGGGCACGCTCTACGTGGACCCCCAGACGATCCCGGCCGGGCCCTTCCTGGCCTACGACCGTGACGGAAAGCTCGTGAGCTCCATCTACATGATTCCCTTGAAGGACTTCGAAGCCCACAAGGCATTCAGCAATCTGGGGGCGGCCAGGGAGAAGGTGGACCACGTCGATCTCTACTACAACGCGGGCCATCCCGGCGTCGCCGAGCCGCACTATCACATCGTTGTCTGGTACGTGTCGTCCGAGAAGGCGGCGAGCCTCAAGTAGGCGCGGGCGGCCATGCTGACGCGGCGGGCGTTGCTCGGGGCCGCCGGGCTCGGGCTCGCCGGCCTCGCCCTCCCGCGCCCGATCGGGGCCGCGGCACCGGTCGAGATCCGGATGATGAGTGACACCCTGGGGACGACGGTGTGGTTCGATCCCATCGGGGTCCGGATCGAGCCCGGCCAGGCGGTTCGCTTCGTCGTGCACGCCAACGTGCACACGACCGCCGCGTACCATCCCCGGAACGATGGCCACTCGCTGCGGATCCCCGAGGGGGCGGAGCCGTGGGACTCGGGATTCCTGATCAATCCGGGCAGTCACTTCGACGTGGCCCTGACGGTGCCGGGCGTTTATGATTACTTCTGCGCGCCCCACGAAGCCGCCGGGATGGTGGGACGCCTCGTGGTCGGCCGCCCGGCCGGTCCGGGCACGCTTCCGTTCGACTACTTCAAGGGGCAGCCCGGCACCGAAGCGTGGAAGCCTGTGCCCCGGCCGGCGCAGGCCGCGTTTCCGAGCGTGGACGCGATCATGCGTCACCGGGTGGTCAAGAAAGCCGGAGAGAGCCGCACGCCATGATGTCCGGGCCCGAGCTCGACAGGCTGTCGATCAACACCATCCGGTTCCTGTCCGTGGACGCGGTGCAGCAGGCCAACTCGGGTCACCCGGGCCTGCCGATGGGCGCGGCAGGCATGGCCTATGTCCTGTGGACACGGCACCTCCGGCACAATCCGACGAATCCGGGATGGCCGGACCGCGACCGGTTCGTGCTCTCGGCCGGGCACGGCTCGATGCTGCTGTACGCGCTCCTCCATCTGACCGGCTATGATCTGCCGCTCGATCAGATCAAGCGGTTCCGCCAGTGGGACAGCATGACGCCGGGTCATCCGGAGCGCAACCTGACGCCGGGCGTGGAGGCCACCACCGGGCCGCTCGGACAGGGGCTCGGCAACGCGGTGGGCATGGCCATGGCCGAGGCGCATCTGGCCGCGCGCTTCAACCGGCCCGGGCACCCGGTCATCGACCACCGTACCTACGTCATCGCGAGCGACGGCGACATGATGGAGGGGGTCCAGTCCGAGGCCTGCTCGCTCGCCGGCGACCTCCAGCTCGGCAAGCTGATCGTCCTCTACGACGACAATGGCATCACGCTCTCGGGCACGACATCGATCACCTTCCGGGAGGACGTGGGCGCGCGGTTCACGGCCTACGGCTGGCACGTGCAGCGCGTCGAGGATGGGAATGACCTGACGGCGGTGGACACCGCGCTCCGGCAAGCCCAGCAGATCGCCGACCGACCGTCGCTGCTCATGGTGCGGACGATCATCGGGTTCGGAGCTCCGCACAAGCAGGGGACCTTTCACGCCCACGGCGCTCCGCTGGGCCCGGACGAGGTGCGGGCCGCCAAGGAGAACCTGGGCTGGCCGGTCGAGCCCGCGTTCCTCATTCCCGACGAGGCGCGGGTGCACCTCCGCTCGGCGGTCGAGCGGGGCGCCCGTGCGGAAGAGCAGTGGCGTCATCGTCTCGAGGCGTATGCGGCGGCCTTTCCGGATCTTGGCCGGGAGCTGAAGTGGCGGCTCGCCGGCGATCTGCCGCCCAGGTGGGAGGCCGATCTGCCGACCTTCGTCTCGGACCCGAAGGGCCTCGCCACCCGCAAGGCGTCGGAAGCCACGCTGCTGGCGCTCGCGGCCCGACTGCCCGACCTCGTGGGCGGATCCGCGGATCTCGACCCGTCCACGCTCACGGCGCTCGAGGGGCAGGGGGACTTCCAGCCGGCGTCGGTGTCGAAAGCGGGCGTGCAGGGGGCGGTCGGAGGCGTCTGGAGCCCCGCTGGGCGCAATGTCCATTTCGGGGTGCGCGAGCACGGCATGGGCGCCATCGTGAACGGCTTGGCATATCACGGCGGCTTCGTCCCTTATGGCTCGACGTTCCTGGTCTTCTCCGACTACATGCGCCCGGCGGTCCGCCTCTCCGCACTGTCGCGCCTCGGCTCGATCTGGGTGTACACCCACGACAGCGTCGGTCTGGGCGAGGACGGTCCCACCCACCAGCCGGTCGAGCACTTCCTGGCGCTCCGGGCCATCCCCGACCTGCTCTTCATCCGGCCGGGCGACGCCAACGAAACGGTGTGGGCATGGCGAGTCGCCATACGGAATCGTCGACGGCCCACGGCCCTCGCGCTGACCCGCCAGGCCGTGCCGACGCTCGATCGCTCGATCTATGCCTCCGCGGAAGGGTTGACCCGGGGGGCCTACGTGCTCAACGAGCACACCGAGGCGGCCGACCAGCCGGACCTCATCCTGATCGCGACGGGCTCCGAGGTCCACCTGATCGTCGCGGCCGGCCGAACCCTGGAGGCGAAGGGCGTCAAGGCGCGATTGGTGTCGATGCCTTGCTGGGAGCTGTTCGAGGAGCAGACGGCCGCGTACCGGGAGAGCGTCCTGCCCGCCTCGGTCACCGCGCGGCTCGCCGTCGAGGCGGGGCGATCCCTCGGCTGGGAGCGCTGGGTGGGCGCCGCCGGCGCCACCATCGCGCTCGACCGTTTCGGAGCCTCGGCGCCGGGCGACGTGTTGATGCGGGAGCTCGGATTCACCACGGATCAGGTCGTGCGTGCGGCGGAAGCGCTGCTCATTGGTCGCGTCCCTGGTCGCGCATCCGCATGACGCGCGCGTGACCCGCCCCGGCACGGGCCACGCGGGTGGGCGGCTCAGCACCCGAGCCCCGTTCCACCTCGAGGCGACGGTCCGCGTGCTGCAACGCCGGCCGACGAACCTGGTCGAGACGTGGGAGCGGGGCCGCTACCTGCGGGTGCTGAGGACGTCGGGAGATCTCGCGTTGGTCGAGGTGGAGAACCGCGGGACGATCGATGAGCCCGATGTGCGCTACTCCCTGCGCCACGGCGATTCTTCCACCGAGGCGCAGCGCCGGCTTGCGCAGACCTTGCGAAAGGTGCTCGGCCTCGATGTGGATCCACTCCCCCTGCAGCGTATCGCGGAGGCCGATCGGAAGCTTCGCCCCACGGCGCTGGCCCTGCGCGGCATGCGGCCTCCGCGGTTTGCCGGGTGGTTCGAGGCGTTCGCCAACGTGATGCCCTTCCAGCAGCTCAGCCTCGATGCTGGGATCGCCATCGTGGGGCGACTCGTCGAGCGCTTTGGCCAGCACCTCGAGCAGGGTGGCCATCGCTTCCATGCGTTTCCTACGGCTCGGGCGGTCGCGGAGGCTCGCCTCGAGGCGTTGCGGAAGTGCGGTCTGAGCTCTCGGAAGGCCGAGTCGCTCCGCAATCTGGCCCGGGCGATCGAGTCCGGCGAGCTGACCGAAGACCGGATCGCGGCCATGAACACGAACGATGCACTCAGGGCGCTCATCGAGCTGCCGGGCATCGGTCCCTGGAGCGCCAGCCTCGTATTGCTGCGTGGCCTCGGTCGCCTCGACGTGTTCCCGCCGGGGGATGTCGGCGCCGTGCGCGGGCTCAGCGCGCTGATGCACCTCGGGTCGACCGCATCGCTCGCCCGCCGCGTCGAGCGCTTCGGCGCCTACCGAGGCTACCTGTATTTCTGCGCGCTGGGCGGCAACCTCGTGGGAAGGGGCCTCATTCACACCGCGTCTCCATCGCGACCGCCCGCTCCAGGGCCCCCGCGCCGGCAAGGCTCATCGCGGCCCGCTGAATAGCGCGAGCATCTCTCGAGGAGCGAAACCTCGAGCTTCGAGCCGACTCTTGAGCTTCCGACGAGCGTCGTGCAAGAGCTTGTAGATCGAGTTCCGCGTTGCGCCCCCTCGGTGCACCAGGTCCTCGAGCGGCACGCCGTCGGCGACCACTGCCTGCAGTGTCCGCCGCTGTCGCTCACTCAGATC
>Ga0207707_10000248_pt1 | contig 59206 bp, 37 predicted proteins | sample KBSC83BmetaG_FD_184336 | JGI IMG/M metagenome (GOLD analysis project Ga0207707, IMG submission 184336) | Corn rhizosphere microbial communities from Kellogg Biological Station, Michigan, USA - KBS C8-3B metaG (SPAdes) (version 2) | ecosystem: Host-associated > Plants > Roots > Rhizosphere ... | reverse complement strand
GCTGGTCATGGCTTACTTGCGCGACAAACGCCCGGACGACGCGATCAAGACAGCGGCCGATTATGCGGCGAAAAATCCGAAAGACAGCGGCGCGCACATGCTTTACGGAACCGCATTGATTGCTGCAGGCAAACGCGCGGAGGCCCGCGAGCAGTACACCGAGGCTTACAAGCTGGACTCAAGGAATCTCGCCGCACTTCTGAGCCTGGGCAATCTGGATTCGATGGAAGGCCATTACCAGGATGCCGCCGGCCATTACAAGACCGTGCTGGAAAAGGATCCGCACAACGCGGCGGCGATGACCGCACTCGGCCAGCTTGCCGCCGTGCAAGGCGACAAGGCAGGAGCGATCAAGCAGTTGAAGCAAGCCATCGCCGCGGCGCCCAAGTCCGCCCCCGCATACGTCGCGTTGGTGATGATGTACAGCGAAGCCGGCCAGTTCGATGAGGCGGCGAACACCGCCCGGCAGCTGGCGGACGCCAACCCCGGCAATCCGGCCGCACTCAACGCGCTCGGTGCGGCCGAACTCAATGCCGGCCATCACGACAAGGCGCTGCAGCCGCTGCAGCAGGCCGTGAAGCTGGCGCCGCAAGTGTCGCTGTACCGGGTCAACCTGGCGCGCGCGCAGGTGCTGAACAAGGACAGCAAGGGTGCCCAAACCAATCTCGAGCAAGTGGTCAAGGCCGATCCGGAGCAGTTGCAGGCGGTGACGCTGCTGGCATTCCTGAAGCTGCAGAACCACGATCTGCCCGGCGCGCTCGCGCTGGCGCAGACGCTGCAAAAGCGGGACGCGGCCAAGGTTGCGGGCTTGACTCTGGAAGGCGACCTGTACATGGCGAACAAGTCCTACGACAAGGCCGCCGCGGCTTACCAGCGAGGCTTGAAGATCCAGTACGACCGCCCGTTGGTGGTGAAGAGCTATCTGGCACTGAACGCATCCGGCGCGAAGCAACCGGACGCCGTGCTGCGCGACTGGCTGGCCAAGCATTCCGATGATGCCGCCACGCGCCTGTTGTTGGCGCAGTACTACATGGACCACGCGCAGAACGATTCGGCCGCCGGCCAGTACGAAGAGGTTTTGAAGGCGCATCCCTCCAGCATCGATGCGCTCAACAATCTGGCCTGGATCTACACCGAACAGAAAAATCCGAAGGGGCTGCCATTGGCAGAGCGTGCCTACAAACTCGCCAGCTCTTCGTCCAGCGTCCAGGATACCTACGGGTGGGCGCTGGTCGGGGCGGGGCAAGCCAAAACGGCGTTGCCGATCCTGGCGCAGGCCGCGAAGACCGCGCCGAAAGACCCAGCCATCCAATATCATCTGGCGGTGGCCCAGGCGCGCACCGGCGACAAAGCCGGGGCGCGGACCACGCTGGAGGCGCTGCAGAAATCCGGCGTGAATTTCCCGGACAAGCCGGCCGCGGACAAGCTGTATCAGGAATTGCAAGCTGCAACGCGCGGTGGCGCAGGCAGGTAAAAGCCGGGCGCCGAAGCGACAAGCGCCGCGTCGCGGAGTCGCTGGCGCGCAGCACAAGGACAGGAAATGAAACAAACGGGAGAACGCGGTCGGCAAGGAATCCTGGTCACCGGCGGCGCCGGCTACATTGGCAGCCACGTGGTGCTCCAGCTGGTCGAGGCGGGCGAGCGCGTGGTGGTGGTGGATGATCTTTCCACCGGGTTTCGCGAATCTGTGATCGGCGCGGAATTGATCGTCGGCAATGTCGGCGATTGCGTGTTGATGGCGAAGGTGTTGCGCGAACACGCCATCGACACCGTGATGCATTTCGCCGCGCGCACCATCGTGCCGGAATCGATGGCCGATCCGTTGCGCTATTACGGCAACAACACCTGCGCCACGCGCAACCTGCTGGAATGCTGTCGCGGTGCGGCGGTCAGCCAGATCGTGTTCTCCTCGACCGCCGCGGTATATGGCATCCCCGAAGGCGGCGTGGCCAGCGAAGATACGCCCACTGCGCCGATCAATCCTTACGGCTCGTCCAAGTTGATGAGCGAGTGGATGCTGCGCGACCTCGCCGCGGCCGGTGGCCCTCGCTACGTCGCGTTGCGTTACTTCAATGTCGCCGGCTGCGATCCGGCCGGACGTATCGGCCAGTCGACGAAGAACGCCACGCTGCTGGTGAAGGTTGCCTGCGAGGCTGCATTGGGCAAGCGTGGGCACCTGTCGATCTTCGGGACCGATTACGCCACGCCCGATGGCACCGGTGTGCGCGATTACATCCATGTCGATGACCTTGCGCGCGCGCATCTGGATGCATTGAAGTATCTCCGCGGCGGCGGTGCGTCGGCCACGCTGAATTGCGGTTACGGGCATGGCTACTCGGTGCGCGAAGTGCTGTCCGCGGTCGGGCGCGCGCATGGAACGCCGGTGCCGTACGTGGAGGAACCGCGCCGCGCAGGCGACCCTCCTTCACTGATCGCAGTGTGCGACCGGATTCGCGATACGCTCGGCTGGCAGCCGCGCCACGATGACCTGGATTTCATCGCGCGCACGGCGCTGGCCTGGGAGCGCAAGCTGGCGCCCGTCGGGCAACCGGTAGCATGACGGTTGCGGTTTTCGCGACGTGTCCGTTGCCCTATGCAATCGCAGGCGCGGTGGGACTGGCGATGTTCTGGCGGCGGCTGCCGCGCGGAGCGCGGATCGCGGGTGTCGTTGTCGAAGTTGCGCTGGTGGTATTGATGATGCCTTGGAGCGCCAATGCGTTGTCGGCATGGCTGCGTTCGCGCGTGCCCCCGGCGAGCGCGTGTACCGCGCCGGCGCCCGACGCAATCGTGGTGCTTGGAGGCGGGGCCGAACGCCGGCCGAGGAGTTCCGATGATTACGCGGCCCTGCACCTTGCCAGCCTGCGGCGTCTGTTCGCGGGCGTGGCGCTTTGGCGCCACATGCCCGATGCGCGTCTGGTGATTGCCGGAGGCAGCCGTGGACATATCCCCGAGGCGGTGCTGCTGGCGAACCTCGCCGGGCAGATGGGCGTTCCGACGAAGGCCATCGAGATCGAGGGCCGGTCCCGCAATACCTGGGAAAACGCCCGCAACGTGGCGATGCTGTCGCCGCCGGTTCCGCAGCGCATCTGGCTGGTCACCTCGCCGATGCATTTGCCGCGCGCGCTGGGTGCCTTCCGCGCGTGGGGATTTCAGCCTTGCGCCTGGCCGGCGGGTCCGATCAAGGGTGCGTCGGGGCTCGAGCCTGGGTTCGTCATCCCGACGGGCGATTCGGTGCAGAAGACCACGGTTGCCCTGCACGAATTGCTGGGCGGGATGGAATACGCGTGGCTGGAATGGCGACACGCGCGCCGATCGACACGCGAACGCACCCCTGCCCATCCTCAGACGCCGTAGTAATTCCGATACCACTCCACGAACTTGCGCACGCCTTGCTCGATCGGCGTCGCCGGATGATAGCCGGTATCGCGCGCCAGCTCCGTGACTTCCGCGCTGGTATCGGGCACGTCGCCCGGTTGCAGCGGCAGCAGATTCTTTTCGGCTTTGCGGCCCAGGCAGTCCTCGAGTACTTCGATGTAGCGGGCAAGCTGTTCGGGATGGCTGTTGCCGATGTTGTAGAGGCGGTACGGTGCCGACGAGGACGCGGCGCTCGGGTGCAGGGAATCGTAGGCCGGATCGGGACCGGGCACGCGATCGAGCGTGCGGATCACGCCTTCCACGATGTCATCGATATAGGTGAAGTCGCGGGTGTGGTGGCCATGGTTGAACACGTCGATCGGCTCGCCCGCGAGGATCTTGCGGGTGAACAGGAACAGCGCCATATCGGGCCGTCCCCAAGGTCCATACACCGTGAAAAAGCGCAGGCCTGTCGTCGGCAATCCGTAAAGATGGCTGTAGGTATGCGCCATCAATTCGTTGGCCTTCTTGGTGGCGGCGTACAGGCTGACCGGATGGTCGACCGAATCCTGCACCGAGAAGGGCAGCTTGCGATTGGCGCCATACACCGAACTGGATGACGCATACACCAGATGCTCGACCTTGCCGCGCCGGCAGGCTTCGAGAAGATTGATGAAGCCGACCAGGTTGGATTCGACGTAGGCGTAGGGGTTTTCGATGGAGTAGCGCACGCCTGCCTGCGCGGCCAGGTTCACCACGCGCTCGGGCCGGAAATCATGGAAGGCTTTCTCCAGCGCCGGCCGATCTTCAAGGCTCCGCTTGGCGAACTTGAAACCCGGATGCGGGGTCAGGCGATCCAGTCGCGCCTGCTTCAGGGTGACGTCGTAGTAATTATTGAGGTTGTCGACGCCCAGCACTTCGTCGCCGCGCGCCAGCAAGCGCAGGCTGAGGGCGGATCCGATGAAGCCGGCGGCGCCGGTGACCAGTACGCGCATGGTGTCTCCTTACAGGCGGTCGTCCACCGTTTCCCTTGGCAGCACGTCTTTCACATCGAACAGCACGCAGTCGGGCTTGCCCAGCGCGCGCAGCGCGGCCGCGCCCATGTCGGTGAATTGGTGGTGCGCCACGGCCAGCACGATGGCATCGTAGACGCCGGCGTGCAGGTCGGATACGAGGTCGAGGTTGTACTCGTGTTTTGCCTCGACCGGGTCGACCCACGGATCGTAGACGTCGATGTCGGTGTGGCTCGCCTTGAGTTCGTCGATGATGTCGGTGACCCGGGTGTTGCGCAGGTCAGGGCAGTTTTCCTTGAAGGTGAGCCCGAGCACCAGCACCTTGGCATCGGCGACGGGGATGCGCTTTTGCAGCATGAGGCGTATCACCCGCTCGGCCACGTGGCGGCCCATGCCGTCGTTGATGCGACGGCCGGACAGGATCACTTCCGGGTGGTAGCCGATTTCCTGGGCCTTGTGGGTGAGGTAATACGGATCGACACCGATGCAGTGCCCGCCCACCAGACCAGGCCGGAACGGCAGGAAGTTCCACTTGGTACCGGCCGCTTCCAGCACGCTTAGGGTGTCAATGCCCATGCGGTGGAAGATCAGCGCCAGCTCGTTGATCAGCGCGATGTTGAGATCGCGCTGGGTGTTCTCGATCACCTTGGCGGCTTCGGCCACCTTGATGCTGGAGGCCTTGTGGGTGCCGGCACTGACGACCTTCCGGTACAGCGCATCCACGAAATCAGCGGTTTCCGGCGTCGAGCCCGAGGTGACCTTCTTGATGGTGTCGAGCCGATGCTGCTTGTCGCCGGGATTAATGCGCTCGGGGCTGTAGCCGGCGAAGAAATCCTGATTGAACTTGAGTCCCGATTCGCGCTCGATGATCGGCACGCACACTTCCTCGGTCGCGCCGGGATACACCGTGGACTCGAAGATCACCACGCCGCCGCGGTCGATGACCTTGCCCACCGTGCGGCTGGCCGATTCCAGTGGCGTGAGATCGGGGCGCTTGGCCCGATCGATCGGGGTCGGCACGGTCACGATGAAGACATTGCAGCCCTTGAGATCGTCGATGTCGCGGCTGAAACCGAGCTGGGTGGTCGAGCGCAATTCATCGGGCGACACTTCCAGCGTATGGTCGCGGTGCTGTTTCAGCTCTTCGATGCGCGCCGCGTTGACGTCGAAACCCAGCGTGGGCAGCTTGCGCCCGAAACCCACCGCCAACGGCAAGCCGACATAACCCAAGCCGATCACCGCAAGGCGGATGGCTTCGGGACGGGGCAGCGACGCCTGATTCATGACGCATCCTTTGTTCGGGGCACGATGAACCCACAACCCGTGCGCGCTGCGTGCCGGCTACCCGCAGGGAGCGCCTATGCTCGCATGCGCCGCCCGAAATTCAAAACCAACAGGGCCGCGCCGATCAGTGCGATCCCGATCCATTCAGGCCCGGACGGCCGCTCGTGCAACAGGCCCCATGCGAACAACACGCCCGCCACGGGTACTGCGAGGCTGGTCAGGCCGGCCACGTTCGCGGACAGCTTCTGGACTACCAGCGCCCAAAGCACCCAGCACACGCCCGACGACAGCAGCCCGTTGTACAGCAGCGCTGCGACGTAAGAATCGGTCCACGCCACTGCGCGCTCATGGCTGAGCGACATCAGGATCAGCAATCCGATCGTTCCGATGAGCATCTGCCACGCCGTCAGGCGCAGCGGCGTCACGTCCGGATGTTGCTGGAACAACCGCTTGGACAGCACGGTCGCTATGGCCCAGGCAAGCCCGGCCAGGATCGCCAGCGCGACGCCCTGCGGCGCCCCCAACGGGCGCCACGGCTCGACCACGCAGATGAAACCCGCCGCCGCGATCGCAATGCAGAACCAGCGTCGCGGACCCGGCTTGTCGTTGAGCCACCACCATGCCAGCGGCACCACCCAGAATGGCATCGTGTACGCCAGCAACGCGGTCTTGCCGGCACCGCCCGATACCAGCGCCCATTGCGCCAAGGCTTGGAACGCGGCGGTCTGGGTGAGGCCGATCAGGATCGTCGGCAACCAGGGCGTCGGCTTCAACGAATTGGGGCGCAGCGCCAATAGCGCGAACAGCACCAGCGTGCCGATCACGTAGCGCAAGGCGCTGAAGGTGAATGGTCCGCTGTCGCGCATCGCCACCTTCATCACCGACCAGTTGAGGCTCCAGACGACGGTGAGGATCAGCAACCCGACCCACGCGGCGCGGTTGGTTCCAGGACGACTCATGAGTCCTTCATGGCGGCGGCGAAGAATGATGCGCGACAATAGAAGTGTCGCGCCACAAACCGCGTATGCTAGCCGCGCCCGCAGCTTGGGCAACGGGATTCCGGAGTGCCATTCCTCGACGATCGGAGGCTCGCATGAAGACGAAGGCGTATGTCGCGATGGTTGCCGGCGGCATCGGCGTGGCCACGCTGCTGGTCGGCGTGGCCAAGGCCGGCGACGGCAGCCTGATGGAAGTCACCACCACCATCAAGCAATCGATGTCGGGCATGCCGGCGATGCCATCGCGCACGATGTCGCACAAAGTCTGCACCCAGCCGGGTTCGTTCGATCCGCACACGCTGACCAGGCTGAATTCGCACAACCAGTGCAAGATCACCAACTTCAAGAAACAGGGCGATACCGTTACCTTCGACCAGGTCTGCACGGCGCCGATGGCGATGACCATGCACGGGACGTTTCAGATGACCGGCGGCTCCAATTTCACCGGCAGCATGCATGCCTCGTTCGATGCGGGTGGCGGGCGTCCGATGACGGTGGATACGGGATACGCCGGCAAGCAGATCGGGTCGTGCAACTACACGCCACCCAAGGAACCCTGAATAACCTGCCGCGCCACCCGGCACATCCATGTGGCTCGCCCTGGCGCCGCCCTTCGGGCGCTCGGCCATCCCTGGCACTCGCCCTTCGGGTCGCCTGCGGCGTTGGGATCCGCAGTCCTGACGATCTGGTCGCAACGGTTCTTCAGGATGTGCGAGGTAGAGGGTCAAAGCGTGACGGCGGAATCGCAGCCACGCATTGAATATGCGCGGCGCCGCGATGCTTCATCCGCCGATCAGCCGTGTGCGCCTGTAATGGGGCATGGCGAGGATTCGTATCGGCATTTCGGGGTGGCGTTACCCGCCGTGGCGCGGTGTGTTCTATCCAAAGGACCTTGTGCAGCGTGATGAACTGCCTTACGCGTCGCGCCGCTTTCACAGCATCGAATTGAACGGCTCGTTCTATTCCCTCCAGACACCACGAAGTTATGCGCGCTGGCGCGAGCAAACGCCGCGCGGATTCAGGTTCGCGGTCAAGGCACCGCGCTTCATCACCCATGTACGGCGACTGCGCGATGTGCGCGAACCGCTCGCGAACTTCTTCGCTTCCGGATTGTTCGCGCTGGAGGAAAAACTGGGCCCGATCCTGTGGCAGTTCCCGGCCAGCCTGCATTTCGACCATGATCTCTTTGCGCGGTTTTTCGAGAGCCTGCCGCACGACACGCAAACCGCCTCCCGGCTCGCCGCACGCCACGACGCGCACGTGAAGGGGCGCGCGCGCATCGCGATCGATCGCACCCGCAGGCTGCATCATGCCATCGAAATCCGGCACGAGAGTTTCCTGGATGCATCGTTCATCACGTTGTTGCGCGAGCACGACATCGCTTTGGTGGTGGCGGACACGGCCGGCAAATGGCCATATGTGGAAGAGGTCACGGCAGGTTTCATGTATCTGCGCCTGCACGGCGACAAGCAGCTTTACACCAGCGGCTATACCGAGACTGCGCTGGATCGCTGGGCGGCTCGCATTCGCGCGTGGCACGCGGGTTCACAGCCGGGCGATGCAGCGCGCGTCATCGAAGCGCCGCCGTCGCGACGCAAGTCACGCGACGTGTACTGCTACTTCGACAACGACGTCAAAGTGCATGCGCCGTTCGATGCCATTCGATTGGCGGAACTGTTGGGCATACGCGAGGACTTTGGTACCGCTCTCGAAACGACGTCAAAGTGCATGCGCCAGTCGACGCTGCGAAGCTGATCGAAAAGTCGGCATGGGCTGAGCGCCGGCCGAGCCGCGTCAGGTGCGCGATGGGCGTTGCGCCCACTTGATGACTTCGAAGGGTGTGTCGCGTCCGCCATAGCGCGGCAGGAAGTTTTCCGGCGGGCCCCACGCGTGCAGCGTCACCACTTCCCAGGTGGCCGGAATGTGACCGCCGCGCCGGCGCGTTTCGTACGCATCCAGCATCGCATGGAAACGCGTCTTGCCGGTGAGCGCGTGCGGGCGTTCCCGGTTGGCGTTGGTGGCACCGAGGCCTTTCAGATCCACCAACAGGCTGCGCACGTCGGCGTACTCGAGCGTGATGTGATCGGAATCCAGCACGGGATCCTTGAGGCCGGCCGCCAGCGCCGCGTCGCCGATATCGTGCAGGTCGAGGAACACACCGACACGTGGCTGCGCCGGGTCGACCGCGGCCCAGGCCGCGCGCAGCTCCGTGAGTGTGTCAGGACCCAGGCTGGACGCAACCACTAAGCCGCCGGGTGTCAGCACGCGTGCGCATTCGGCCAACAGCGGGCGTGGCGAATCGCACCACTGCAGGCACAGATTGGAATACACCACGTCCATGCTGCGATCGGGAAAAGGCAGCGCCTGCCCATCCGCACACACGCGCGCGAATGGCCGGAACCAGCCACGATTCCGGCGCGCCTCGCGCAACATCGGCAGCGATACATCCAGCGCGATCACTTCCGCGTCGCGCCAACGCTTCTTCAGCAGCGCGGTGCCGCGCCCGGTGCCGCACCCGATGTCGAGCACGCGCTGCGGCTCGCCATCGTAGTAGTCGAGGCTATCGAACAGGCGTGATTCGACTTCGCGTTGCAGCGCGTCGTGGCGCTCGTAGGTCGGGGCGGCCCGCGCAAAGGCGCGGCGCACCTGAAGCGCGTCAAGATGCTTGTCGGTCATGTCGCAATGTCCGCGAGCAACGGGGCGAGTGCGGCGACAACGGCATCGGTGTGCCCGATGAAAGGTGCATGACCGCCACCCGCGATGCAGGTGAAAGTGCCGCCACATTGCGCGGCGCTCCATTGCATCGCCTGCCAGGGGATCAATCGGTCGCGGCGACCGGCCATCCATGCGCTTGGCGGGGTGAGTTCCGGCAGTCGCGCGCGAAGATCGGCGTGTTCCAGTACATCCAGGCCTTCGGTGAGCGCGCGCACTTGCGGGCGAAATTCGTTGAAGGTGTCTGCACGCAATGTGCGCAAGTCAGCCTGGGCGCAGTCGCTGCCCAGCGCTTCCAGTGCCAGAAAACGTTCCAGCGTGCCTTCGTAATCGGTTGCAAGATCACGACCGAAGTTCTGCAGGATTTCCGGCGATACCGCGTACGGCCAGTTTTCACCGCGCACAAAGCGCGGTGATGCGCAAAGCATGGTGAGTCCCTGCACCCGTTGCGGAAAATCCAGCGCGGCTTGCAACGCATACAGGCCGCCCAGCGACCAGCCTAGCCAAATGGCTGGCGGTACCCGTTCGGCAATCGTCTTCGCGCAGGCTGCTGGTTGAAGCGGCACTTTTGATTCACTCGAGCGGCCGTGTCCCGGCAGATCGACCACGTGCAGGGTGCAGCGGTCGCGTAGTGCCTCGACCAGCGGCGCGAACACACCGCCATGCATCGCCCAGCCGTGCAGCAGCACCATGTGCGTGTTGCCGTGGCCTTCGGTGTGGATGAAAAGTTCGGACATTAACCCGCAATTTTAGGCGATTGTGGGGTGCGGAAGCTGCGCCAGCGCATCAAGCAGACGATCTATTTCTCCTTCCGAATGCGCCGAGGAGAGCGTGATGCGCAGCCGCGCCTTGCCGGCCGGCACGGTGGGTGGACGGATCGCCGCGACTAGGATGCCGTCTTCTTCCAGCGCGCGGGAGGCGACGACCGCGCGCGCGGCATCACCCAACACGATCGGCTGGATCGCGCTGCGCGATTCCATCAGCGGTAGGCCAAGCTGCGTGGCGCCGGCACGGAAGCGTGCCATCGATGCTTGCAATTTTTCCCGCCGCCAGTCCTCTTCGCGGGCGATGCGCACCGACGCGCATGCGGCGGCGGCCAGCGCAGGCGGCATCGCGGTGGTGTAGACGAAGGTGCGCGCGAACTGGGTCAGGCCTTCGATCAGCGTGCGGCTGCCGGCGACGAACGCGCCCGTGCAACCGAGCGACTTGCCCAAGGTCGCCATCAACATGGGTACGTCTTCCTGCGACAGGCCGGCCTCGCGCACGCTGCCGGCGCCGTGATCGCCAAGCACGCCAAGTCCATGCGCGTCGTCCACCATGAACGTGGCGCCTTCGCGCTCGCACAGGGTTGCCAATTCGCGCAGCGGCGCGACGTCGCCATCCATGCTGAACACGCCGTCGGTCGCGAGCAACGCCGGGTTGCCTGCGACACTTGCGAGTTGTCGCGCGGCGCCGCCGGCGTCGTTGTGTGGATAGCGTTTCAAGGCGGCGCCGGCGAGTTGCGCCGCGTCGATCAGACTCGCATGGTTCAACTTGTCCTGCACGGATACGCCACCGCGGTCCAGCAATGCCTGCATCGCGCCAAGATTGGCCAGCCAGCCGGAAGAGAACAGCAGCGCGGCGTCGCGGCCAATCCACTCGCAAAGCACTTCTTCGAGCTGCGCATGTGCGTGGCGATGGCCGCACACGAGATGTGCGGCGGTGCTGCCGACGCCGGATTCGTTCGCGGCGCTTTGCAGCGCAGCGATGACGCGAGGGTCTTGGGCGAGCCCCAGGTAATCGTTGCTGCAGAAGTTCAGCAGTTCGTGGCCGTCGATCGTGACCCGCACGCCGTGCACGGCATCCAGCGTGCGTGCCCGGCGCAGCAGTCCCACGCGTTCGCGTTCCGCCATGCGCGTGGCCAGCGATTTCAGCAGGTCGGGACGCACGGTTCAGGCCGCGCGCGGGCAGGGCTCCAGGATGCCGGCGTGCACCGTGCCGGCTTCATGCGTATCCGCCTCGATTTGCATCGCATGCAGATCCAGACGCCGAAACAACGCGTGGTCGTGTTCGACATCCGGGTTGCCGGTGGTCAGGAGCTTCTCGCCCATGAAGATCGAACCCGCCCCTGCGAAGAAGCACAGTGCCTGCATCTCGTCGCTCATCTGCTGGCGACCGGCGGACAGGCGCACGATAGATGTCGGCATCACAATGCGTGCCACGGCGATCGTGCGCACGAATTCGAACGGATCGATTTTTTCCGCACCGGCAAGCGGCGTTCCGGGTACCGGCACCAACTGGTTGATCGGTACCGATTGCGGGTGCTCGGGCAGGTTCGCCAGCGCCTGCAGCAGTCCCGCGCGCTGCGCGCGCGTCTCGCCCATGCCGACGATGCCGCCGCAGCAGGTTTTCAATCCCGCTGCGCGAATATCTCCCAGCGTGTCGAGGCGATCTTTGAACTCGCGGGTGTGGATGATCTCGCCGTAGTAGTCGGGCGAGGTGTCGATGTTGTGGTTGTAGTAATCGAGTCCAGCCTCTTTCAGTGCCTGCGCGTGGCCTTCGCTGAGCAGGCCCAAGGTGGCGCAGGTTTCCATGCCGAGCGCTTTCACCTCCCGGATCATCTCGGCCACTTTTGGAATGTCGCGGTCCTTGGGCCCGCGCCATGCCGCGCCCATGCAGAAACGCGAGGCGCCCGCCGCCTTGGCCGCGCGTGCGCGTGCCAAGACCGAGTCCACGTCCATCAGTTTTTGCGCTTCCACGCCGGTGTGGTAGCGCTGCGCCTGGGGGCAGTATGCGCAATCCTCCGGACAACCGCCGGTCTTGATCGACAGCAATGTGGAAACCTGCACTGCGTTCGGGTCGTGATTCGCCGCATGCATCGCGTGCGCGCGGGAGAGCAGTTCCATGAATGGCAAGTCGAACAGGGCCTGGATTTCAGACCGATCCCAGTCGTGCCTGACCGGCGTGTCGGGATTCATTCCGTCCATTGTGGCGCTCCGCGTTACAGTGGACACAAAGTTTCATGGCCCGGGGAGATGTCTGTCAACTTGAAAGCGGCCCGTTGGGTTGACGGTGCGGTGGAAGCGCTGTTTCCTTCGTACTGCCTGCTGTGCGGCGCACGGGGGCAAGGTGCACTGAGCCTTTGCGCGGCGTGCGCAGCGGAAATGCCGCGCAACACCACGTGCTGCGCGCGTTGTGCGTTGCCGTTGGACGCGCCGGCGCCGTTGTGCGGGCGCTGCATCAAACGCGAGCCGCTGTGGGATTCGGCGTGGGTGCCATTTCGCTACGAATGGCCGTTGGCGCAACTGGAATCGCGCTTCAAGTTCGGCGCGGACCTGGCAGCCGGGCGCACGCTGTCGTTGCTCTGGACCGCATCGCAAGCGCCGCATGATTTGCCCGACGCGATCGTGCCGGTGCCGCTGCACCGTTCGCGCCTGCGCCAACGTGGTTACAACCAGGCCTTGGAGCTGGCGAAACCGCTGGCGAAGCATTTTGGTGCTTCGGTGGTGAGCGATGCGTTGCGCCGAACCCGCGCTACCCTCGCGCAAACCGAATTGACCGCGGTGCAGCGCCGTCGCAACGTGCGCGGTGCATTTGTCGCAAATCTCGACGGCAAGGCACCCGAACACGTTGCGGTGCTGGACGACGTGTTTACCACCGGCGCGACCCTTGCCGAATGCGTGCGCGTACTGAAACACGAGGGCGCGCACCGCGTGGACGTTTGGGCGCTCGCGCGTGCGCCGGCGCCCAAGTGAATCACCTCATCGCCAGCGCGATCACCATCCCCCCCCAAACCACGCCGCCAACCCAGTTGTTGTTGCGGAACGCGGCGAAGCAGGCGTCGCGCTGACGCCAGCGCATGTTCCACAATTGCCACGCGAACAGCAGCAGCGCGACGGCCAGCCCGATCAGGAACGGCCACTCGAGTTGCGCGCGTTGTCCGACCAGCAGCAGCGTGAACAACAACGTCACCATCAATATGCCGAGGATCGGCAGGTCGGCCTCGCCGAACAGGATTGCGGTGGACTTGGCGCCGGCGCGGAGGTCGTCGTCACGGTCGACCATCGCGTATTCGGTGTCATAGATCGTCGAGAACAGCACGTTGCCGAGGAACAGCAGCCAACACACCGGTGGCAATCCGTTGGTGATGGCTGCGAACGCCATTGGAATGCCCCAGCCGAAGGCTGCGCCCAGCACGACTTGCGGCAGGTGCGTGTAGCGTTTGGAGAACGGATACAGCGCGGCCAGCGCGGCGCCGGCGAACGACAGGTAAATCGTCAGCCGATTGGTGAACGCCAGCACCAGCGCGAACCCCACCAGCGCCAATACCACGAACGTCAGCACGGCCTCATGCGGCTTCACGCGCGCCGCCGCGAGCGGCCGTCCGGCGGTGCGCGCGACCTGCGGATCGAGCCTGCGATCGGCGAAATCGTTCATCGCGCAACCCGCCGCGCGCATCACGAATACGCCCACGGTAAAAACGATCAGGTATTTCCATGGCGGAAATCCGTCCGCCGCCAGCCACAGCGCCCACCAAGTCGGCCACAACAGCAGCAGCGCGCCGATCGGGCGATCCATCCGCACCAGCACCAACAGATCGCGGGTCTTGTCGCGCCAGCCGACCGGTAACGCGCGCAACAGGAATTCGATCGTGCGGGTCGAGCGCGGCGACGCGTCGGCCGGACGCGAGGTGTCTGGCGGAGGCGTGGACGGCAGGTCAGTCGCGCGCAGGTCGAGCAACGGCAATTCGGTCTGCGTCGCCGGCTGGGCCGACGGCCGCGTGGATTTGGACGGTCTGCGTTTGCGGGGCATGCGTCAGCGAATGCGCATCTGGATTCGATGTCCGATTGTCGCGCAGCCCGCGGCGGACTCCAACCGGCGGCCGGGATCGACGGCACAGCCAAACTAGGCCTGCGCCGTTATGCTCGCCCGAATCTTTGGTCTCCGAGTTCAGCGATGAGCCTGATCCAGCAACTCACCCGTCACAAATCGGTCGAGCAACTGCAGGCCGAGGCGGGAGGCAGCCGCGATTTCCGTCGCGTGTTGGGCGTGTGGCAACTCACTGCGATCGGCATCGGCGCGATCATTGGCGTCGGCATCTTCGTGCTGGCCGGGCAGCAGGCCGCAATCAACGCCGGGCCTGCGGTGATCGTTTCGTTCCTGGTGGCCGGCATCGGCAGCGCCTGCGCGGCGCTGGCCTACGCGGAATTTTCAGGGATGATCCCGGTGACCGGCAGCGCCTATACCTATGGTTACGCGGTGCTGGGCGAGCTGCTGGCGTGGATCATCGGGTGGGATCTGATCCTGGAATACGCGTTGATCGTCGCGGTGGTCGCGATCGGCTGGTCGGGCTACGTGCAGGCGTTGCTCGTGCAACTGTTCGGCGTGCACCTGCCGTTGTGGCTGCAGGGCGCGTACGACCCCGCGAATCCCGGCTCGGGCAAGGTGTTCGATGTGGTGGCGGCAAGCATCTCGCTGGTGATCGCGTGGATGCTGACCATCAGGACCGAATGGGGCGCGCGCGCCAACACCGTGATCGTGGTGATCAAGGTGATCGGCGTGGCGCTGGTGATCGCGGTCGGCGCGTTCTATGTCAATCCGGCGAACTGGCATCCGTTCGTGCCGGCGATGGCCACGGGCGCGGACGGCGCTTCGCACTTCGGCTGGGGCGGCGTGCTGGCGGCATCCAGCATCGTGTTCTTCGCCTGCTTCGGCTACGACACCCTGACCACGGCGGCCGAGGAATCGAAGAACCCGCAACGCGACCTGCCGCGCGCCGTGCTGCTGTCGCTTGCGATTTCGATGGCGCTGTATCTGGCGGTGTCGCTGGTGCTGACCGGCATGGTGCCGTACCCGCAATTGAACAGCCCGGCGCCGGTGGACGCGGCGTTCAGGGCGCTCGGCCTCGACTGGGTGCGGGGCATCATCAATGTCGCCGCGGTGGCTGGGCTGACCAGCGTACTGTTCGCCTTCATGCTTGGCGCGGCGCGCATCTGGTTCGCACTGTCGCGCGATGGCCTGCTGCCGCGCTGGTTCGCACGCGTGCACCCGCGCTTCGGCACACCGTATCGCCCGACTGTGATCCTGGGTGTATTCAGCGCTTTGGTCGCGGGCTTCCTGCCGATCAACGAAGTGGCGGAACTGGTGAACATCGGCACACTGTCCGCATTCATCGTGATCTGCCTCGCGGTGCTGGTCTTGCGCGTGCGGCGGCCGGAGGTGAAGCGTGGTTTTCGCACCCCGGCAATCTGGATCGTCGCGCCGTTGGGCATGCTGTTCTCGTTGTTCCTGATCATCGGCTGGCCGTGGTACAGCGACGGGCGCGTCCATCTGATCGGCGGACTCGCCGGTATCACCATCGACCGCTTCGTGATTTGGCTGGTGATCGGCCTGGCGTTGTACTTCAGCTACGGCATCCGGCATAGCGCGCTGGCGCGGCGCGACTGAACATCGCGGATGCAGCGCGCGTTCCATTGGCGCTTGTGTTGGCGATGAAGGAACACCACTTGGAGTGAATGCGGTGCTGCGCCGCAGTTGCGGCGCAGCGGCGTTCATCATACCGAGAGGCGCGCAAAATGATTGACCTCTACTACTGGCCCACCCCCAATGGCCACAAGATCACCCTGTTCCTCGAAGAGGCCGGGCTGCCTTACGCGATCAGGCCGGTGGACATCGGCAAGGGCGACCAATTCAAGCCGGCTTACCTTGCGATCTCACCCAACAACAAGATGCCGGCAATCGTCGATCATCATCCGGTCGGCGGCGGCGCGCCGCTCAGCGTGTTCGAGTCCGGCGCAATCCTGGTTTACCTCGCGGGCAAGACCGGCAGATTCATCCCGCACGACGCACGCGGCAAGGTCGAATGCCTGGAATGGCTGTTCTGGCAGGTCGGTGGCCTCGGGCCCATGACTGGCCAGCACGGGCACTTCAGTGTGTACGCACCCGAGAAAATTCCCTATGCGATCGAGCGCTACCGCAAGGAATCGGAACGCCTGCTCGACGTGGTGAACCGCCGCCTCGTCGGGCGCGCTTTCATCACCGGTGACGACTACACCATCGCCGACATGGCGTGCTATCCGTGGATCAATCCGTACGACAAGGCACCGCTGGATCTCGAACCCTTCGCCGAAGTGCGGCGCTGGCGCGACGCCATCGCGGTGCGTCCGGCGACCCAGCGCGCCTACGCACGCGGCCCGGAAGCCAATCCGAAAACCGGCACGCCGATGAGCGACGAGGAAAAGAAGATCCTGTTCGGGCAGGGCGCACGCAAGGGCTGACGCGGCTGCGCCATTTCGAACGGCAATCGAGCACGATTGTGCGGGTTCTGTGCCATCCGGCCTATGCGCGCCGCGCCGCGTGGTGCTAGGTTCCACGGGCTGTCAACCCTCGCGGAGCCCTCGCATGTCCTTCCTGCGCCGTCGTTCGTCGCCGCATGCCCGTTTGTTTGCGCTGTTCGTCTTCGGCCTGACTGTTGTGTTTGCTTTTACCGGCAGCGCGTTCGCGGACGCCGCGGATGCGCACATCGCGCCGCCGCAGGACACGCCCTATCCGGGCACAATCCAGATCCACATCGATGCCAGCGACACGCGTCAGGGCATCTTCCGCGTGCACGAAACCATTCCCGTGCAGGCGGGTGAGTTGACGCTGCTGTATCCGAAATGGCTGCCGGGTGCTCATTCGCCAAGCGGGCCGATTGCCATGCTGGCGGGCCTGAAGATCACCGCCAACGGCAAGCCGCTCAAGTGGAAGCGCTACAAGTACGACGTGTACGCGTTCCGTGTCGTCGTGCCGCAAGGCGTGGCGGATATCGAAGTGGATTTCCAGTTCCTGTCCGGGCGCGGCTCGCGAGCGTTCATCCAGATGACGGACAAGATGCTGGCGCTGGAATGGAATAGTGTTTCGTTGTACCCGGCCGGGCATTACTCGCGCCAGATCAAGGTTGAGCCGAGCGTCAGGTTCCCGAGCGGCTGGCAGTTCGGCACCGCGTTGGAGAAGCAATCGCAGTCGGGCGACATCGTCACCTTCAAGCCGACCACGTTCAACACGCTGGTCGATTCGCCGATCTACGCGGGCAGGTATTTCAAGCGCGTGGATCTCAATCCGGATGCGAAGGCGCCGGTGTATCTGGACGTGTTCGCGGATGCGCCGAAAGATCTCGAGATGACGCCCGAGCAGGTGAAGGTGCATCGCAACCTAGTCACCCAGGCCGTCAAGCTGTTTGATTCCCACCATTACGATCATTACAACTTCCTGTTCTCACTGTCCGACCAGTTGAGCGGCAACGGGTTGGAGCACCACCAGTCCAGCGAGGACGGGGCCGATCCCGACTACTTCAACAACTGGGATGACGGCGCGCCCAACCGCGATTTGCTGGCGCACGAATACACGCACTCGTGGAACGGCAAATTCCGCCGCCCCGCGGATTTGTGGACGCCCAACTTCAATGTGCCGATGGGCGATTCGCTGTTGTGGGTGTACGAAGGCCAGACCCAGTACTGGGGTTACGTGCTGACCGCGCGCGCGGGGATGTGGACGCCGGAACAGTTCCACGACGCACTGGCGATGGTGGCCGCCAACTATGACCGCAACCGCGTGGGCTTCCAGTGGCGCACGCTGGAGGACACCACCAATGACCCGACCACCGCGCGTCGCGCCGGCCTGCCGTATCGCAGTTGGCAGATGAGCGAGGAGTATTACTCGGGCGGCCAGATGATGTGGCTGGCGGTGGACGCGAAGATTCGCGCGCTCACCCATGACAAGAAGTCGCTGGACACCTTCGCCAAGGATTTCTTCGGCGTCGACAACGGCAGCTTCGTCACGCACACCTACACCTTCGACGACGTCGTGAACGCGCTGGACGGTGTCGTGAAATACGACTGGAAAGGGTTCCTCGATCGCTATGTCGACGAGCTGGAACCGCCGTTCACCAAGGGGCTGGAGTCCACCGGCTGGAAGCTGGTGTACACCGACAAGGAGAGCCCGTACGAGAAGCAGTACGAAGGCCGGGACGAATCGCCGCGCCACATCTACAACTTCACGTACTCGATCGGTCTGACGCTGACAAAGGACGGCGGCATCAACGACGTGCGCTGGGATGGCCCCGCGTTCAAGGCGGGCATCGGCTCCGGCGGCGAAGTAATGGCCGTGAACGGGCAGGCCTACAAAGCCGGCGTGTTGAAGCAGGCGATCACCGAGGCCAAGGACTCGAAGCAGCCGATCGAGTTGTTGATCAAGTATCAGGGCGACTACACCAACGTGCCGGTGGATTACCACGGCGGTTTGCAGTATCCGCATCTGGAACGGATCAAGGGCACGCCTGATTACCTGAGCCAGATCATCGCTCCACGCAAGTAAACCCTCGCACCCGCGGCCCGCGCAGGCGGGCCGCCTTCGTTGGAGATGCCGCATGAAGACAACCGCACTCGCTGCCGCCCCCCTGATCGCCCTTGTCGTCGCTGCGCTCGGTGTCGCGCCGTTCGCCGCCGCCCAGCAAACGCCCATCCACCTGACCGGCAGCAATCAGCCCGCCCCGCAAAACACCGCGTATCCCTACGGCACGCTGAAAATACACGTCGATGCCACCGACATCGGTCGTCGCATCTTCAACGTGCACGAGACCATCCCCGTCAAGGCCGGTTCGTCCATCTACCTGCTGTATCCGGCATGGATTCCGGGCGACCACGAACCGTCCGGTCCAATCGACAAGGTCGCCGGCCTGACCATCAATGCCAATGGCAAGACCATTCCGTGGCAGCGCGACAAGTACAACATGTACGCCTTCCATGTGGACGTGCCCACGGACGCGGACAGCCTGGACGTGCAGTTCCAGTTCCTCTCGGCCCAAGATCATGATCAGGGGCCGATCATCATGACGCCGGAAATGATGGACCTGTCATGGAACACGGTGTCGCTGTATCCGGCGGGCTATGACGCCAACCAGATCAAGACGATTCCCAGCGTGACGCTGCCCAGTGGCTGGAAATTCGGCAGCGCGCTGGAAGTGGCGAGCACCGAAGGCAACACCGTCACCTTCAAACCGATCGACTACATGGACCTCGTCGACTCGCCGATTTATGCCGGCAAGTACTTCAAGCGGCTGGACCTCACCAGCAAAAGCTCGCCACCGGTGCACATGGACATCGTGGCCGACGAGCCGAAGGATCTCGAAGCCTCCGACGACGCGGTGAAGGCGCTGAAGAACATCGTGGTGCAGATGGACCGTCTGTACGGTGCGTTCCACTTCAATCACTACGACTTCCTGTTCTCGCTGTCGGACAAGATGAGCGGCAAGGGCCTGGAACACCACCGGTCGAGTGAGGATGGTGTCGGTCCCGATTTCTTCACCGAGTGGAACCTGACCACGCCGCACGACCTGCTCACCCACGAGTTCAACCATTCGTGGGACGGCAAGTACCGGCGTCCAGCCGATCTTTCCACGCCCAATTTCGATGTGCCGATGGGCGACAGCCTGTTGTGGGTATACGAGGGCCAGACCCAGTTCTGGGGCAACGTGGTGGCGGTGCGAGCGGGCTTGGAAAACAAGGACACCGGACTTGCGCTGCTGGCGCGTGTGGCCGCGACCTACGACATGGATCGTCCCGGCCTCCGCACTTGGCGCAACGTCCAGGACACCACCAACGACCCGGTGATCGCGCAGCGCGCGCCCTTGCCGTGGCGCAATTACCAGGGCAGCGAGGACTACTATTCCGCTGGCCAAATGATCTGGCTGGCGGTGGACGGCAAGATGCGCAGCTTGAGTCACAACAAGCATTCGCTGGATGATTTCGCGCGCGCGTTTTTCGGCATCAATCCCGGTGCGTGGGACATCGATACCTATACCTTCCAGGATGTCGTCGCCGGCCTTGACAAGATCGTGCCGTACGACTGGGCAAGCTTCCTGCGCGAGCGCCTCGATGGTCACGGCAACCTTGCCGATGCGCTGAAGCTGGAAGGCTGGCAACTGGTCTACAAGAACGAGGAATCCAAGGCCGCCAAGGCGGTGATGGCGAGTTTCCGCAAGCGCTACCCCAAGTACGCGGGGGGCGCCGATTTCACCTGGTCGGTGGGTTTTTCGGGTTCCTCCAAGGGCGAACTTCGTGATGTGCGCTGGGACAGTCCTGCGTTCAAAGCCGGCCTTTCGCCAGGCATGACGATCGTGGCGGTGAATGGCACCGAATTCAGTGCGGACGGGATGAAGCAGGCCATCAAGGATGCCAAGGGCAGCGACAAACCGATCAAGCTGCTGGTCAAGGACTTCAACGAGTACAAGACCCTCGACATCGACTACCACGACGGGCTGAAGTACCCGGACATCGAGCGCATCAAGGGCACGCCGGATTACCTGTCGCAGTTGTACGCGACGAAGAAATAGGCAGGGAATCGCTCAGCCGGCGCCGTTTACCCTGCGGGATGAAGGGCGGCGTGATGAGCGCCGTGTGCCCAGCGCGGAGATGCCTGGCTTCGACAGGCATCTCCTGAGAATGCTGCCAAGCGGAGCGACTTCGTCAGCGTACAGCCGCTGGTGACGAAGGTTTGGGATGCCCGTGGAGCTGCCGCAACGTCGACCGCACCATGCGCTCCTCGTCCGGCGCAAGTACTTGCGGCAGCGTGACGTCGCCCGCGACGAGCGTCGCGACGGGGAGGCCGTCGCGATACACGACTCGCGAGCTCGCCACGGATGGCACCTTCGCGCCCGGCAACACGCTACCGACGAGGTTCAACGGATCGGCACCGCTGATCATGATCAAGGCACCGTCGTGCTCGCGCTTGCGCACGCGGCGCAGTGCCTCGACGGCTTCCGGCAACGCGAACTGTTCGCCCACCACGCCCTCGACGAACCGGCCGCCACGGATTTCGCCGCGCGCTTCCAGCCGCTGATACACGCGCCGCAATTCGCGCCATGGCGGCAGCCACCCGGCTTCGCGTTCCAGCAGTTTCCAGAACACCACGCCCCAGCGGCGCAGCAGCACGCGGGCAATGTGTTCGACATTTTCCCCTCTGCCCTCGGGCGAGGCGGCGCGTGGCGCCGGGCGCGCAGCGTCGGGGCGAGGGTCAGTAATCGCGCCACCGCTTCGCGTAGCCGGACCTTCCCCCGCCCTTCGGGCACCCTCTCCGGGAGGGAGAGGGGAAAATCCGGAACGCCGGACCAGGCTCCAGCGCCCCGCATCCTCGATGCCGTTCAACATGTGTCGCGCGAGACGTCGCTGGCGCGGGTGCTTGCGCTTCGAGGCGGGTTGCAGCAGCGCACGCAGGCCGGCGAAGCTGTCCGCGCCGATCATGCCCGCGCCGACCAGCTCGCCGAGCGCATCTTCCAGTTCCACTTTCAGCAAACGCGCGCCATCGGCGATTTCGCCGAAGAACGACGCGCCGTGTTGCGCGAGGAATTCAACGACGGCCTGCGCACGCGAAGACAACGGCGGCGGTGCCGCGTTCGCTTGCGCGCCCACCGCGTTCCATGTCGGCAACTGCCTCCGCGGCAGCAGCACGATCGGCGAGGCGCGCACCGGTGACGCGTGTGTACCGCCCGTGGACGCGCGCAGCCGCGTCCACGCAATCCGCCCGGACCCGCACAAGGCATCCAGCCATGCGATGTCATAGCCAGCCACCCGCGCGGGCAGCAGTTGCGATTCCCATGCGCCGGCTGGCGCCTCGAAACCTTCCATTTGCCCCAGCACCGCGGCCAACGCATCAGGGCCGCGCAATTTTGCATCGGGAGCAACATGTTGCCAGTCGATGAGGAACCGCAGGAAGTCGCGCGGCGCGACCGGTTCGATTTCGCGCCGCAGGCGTTGCAGCGTGCGGCGGTGGATGCGCGCGAGCAGATGCCGGTCGCACCATTCTTCGTCACTTGCGCCCGGCGTGAAACGGCCGCGCATCGCGCAGCCTTCGCGTTCCAGCGCGGCCAGTGCGATCGCGATGTCGCTGTCCGAAACATCGAACGCGTGCGCCATTTCATTTGCGTAGATCGGTCCCACGCAGCCCAGCCGTGCACGCAGGATTTCGACCAACGCGTCTTCGCGCGTCCAGTTTTTTGCGGCGAATTCGTCAGGCGCTTCGAGGTCGGGTTGCGCCGATGCATCGGGGTGGATGGCACGCCACATCGGAAGCGTTTCGGTGGCAATCCACAGCTTGAACCCCTCTCCCGCCGGGAGAGGGGCAGGGGTGAGGGTGCGGGTCTGTGCGGAAGGCTGATACAAGCCCGAACCCTCACCCGCCGCTGCGCGCTCGCGCTGCGCGCGCGTTCGCTTCGCTCCGCTCCTCCCGGGGGGAGAGGGGAAAAGAAGTGCGGCTCGGCGCGCCGCAGCCAGGTCATCGAGCCAGCTTTGCCATGTGGCATTGTGCGCAAGGTCGTTGTCGCATACCGCACCCAGCGCCAGCAGCGCCTCGTGCATCTCGTCGACATCGCGCGGCGCGGGCCATGCTTCCTCGCGCACCGCGGCGATCGCGTCCGCATCCAGCTTGCCCAGGTCTTCCGCGCTTTGCGCATCGACGAAACCGCGCGATGCCACGGCCTGGGTGCGGCGTTCTTCCAGCGGTGCACCGTCGAGGAACGCATACGGCCGCGCGCCCAACACCTCCGCGGCCAATTGCGACGGTGCGGTCAGATCGCGCGCGACGATGCGCGCTTCGCCGCTTTCGAGCCGCTTCAACAACGCGGTCAGGCCTTCCAGGTCCATCGCGTCGTATAGGCAATCCTGCAGCGTCTGCGCGACCAGCGGGTGATCGGGAATCTTGCGTTCGCCCAAGATGTTTTCGAGACACGCGACCTGGTCGGGAAACACCGTGGCCAGAAGGTCTTCCGATTTCATGCGCTGGATTTGCGGCGGTACCTTGGCACCGCCCGCGAAGCGCGGCAGCGCCAGCGCGGCGCCGGCGTTCCAGCGGAAGCGAAGCGCGAACATCGGTGCGTCCAGCAGCGCCTGCGTCAGCACGTCGTGGACCGAGTTGGAGTGCAGGTAGCGTTTGACTTCGTCCAGCGGAAAACTGTGGCTGGTCGAAAGCGACAGCACGATCGCATCTTCGGTGGCGGCGGCCTGCAATTCGAAGTTGAAGCTGCGACAGAACCGTTTACGCAAAGCCAAGCCCCACGCGCGATTCAGGCGGCTCCCGAACGGCGAATGGATGATCAACTGCATGCCGCCGGATTCGTCGAAGAAGCGCTCCATCGCCAACGTTGTCTGCGTGGGCAGCAGGCCGAGTTCGGTGCGCGCGGCGGCGAGATAGTCCATCAGTTGACGCGCGGCGGCGTCGCCGAGACCGACTTCGTCCACGAGCCATGAGATGGCTTTCCCTTCTCCCTCCGGGAGAAGGTGCCCGAAGGGCGGATGAGGGTCCGAATCTTGGGAGTGTTCCAGTAAATCCGACCCCTCACCCCAGCGCTGCGCGCTCGGCGCATCGCGCCGCCCCTCCCGCCGGGAAAGGGGTTCAAGCCGCGCGGCAATCTCCTCGCGTAACCTTGCCACCGCCGCCGACAACTCGTCGCTGCGGCCGGGCGCCTCGCCCAGCCAGAACGGAATCGAAGGCGGTGCGCCGGCGGCGTCTTCCACGCGCACGCGACCGCGTTCCACTTTCAGGATGCGATAGGACTGGTTGCCGAGCTGGAAGATGTCGCCGGCGATCGATTCGACCGCGAAGTCTTCGTTGACGCTGCCGACGCGCAAGCTTTGTGGTTCCAGTACCACGTCGTAATCGGCGGTGTCGGGAATCGCGCCGCCCGAGGTGAGCGAGGTCAAGCGTGCTCCGCGCCGCGCGCGCAACTTGCCGTTGACGGCGTCGCGGTGCAGGTACGCGGCGCGGGTGCCGCGGCGCGTGCTGTAGCCCTCGGCCAGCATCCGCAGCACTTCGTTGAATTTCTCGCGCGCGAGGTCGCGATAGGGATATGCGCCGCGGAACATGTCGAACAGTTCGGTTTCGCCCCGTTCGCCGCAGGCGACTTCCGCCACGACCTGTTGCGCCAGCACGTCCAGCGGCGCGGGCGGAATATGCAACGTATCGAGTTCGCCACGCCGCACCGCGTCCAGCAGTGCCGCGCATTCGACCAAGTCGTCGCGCGAGGTGGGAAACAGCCGCGCTTTGGAAATCCCCTCCACGGCATGACCGGCGCGCCCGGCGCGTTGCAGGAATGCGGCAATCGACCGCGGCGACGAAAGCTGGCAGACCAGGTCGACCTCGCCGATGTCGATACCGAGCTCCAGCGATGCGGTCGCGACCAGTGCGCGCAGTTGTCCAGACTTCAAGCGGCGCTCGGCGTCGAAGCGCTTTTCCTTCGACAGGCTGCCGTGATGCGCGGCGACCGCATCCTTGCCGAGCCGTTCGGCGAGATGGCGCGTCGCGCGTTCGACCGTGCGGCGGGTGTTGGCGAAGATCAGCGTGGTGCGGTGTTGTTCGATCAATCCGGCGAGGTGGTTGTACACAACCCCCCACGCGTCGTTGCTCATCACCGGCTGCAGCGGGACGTTCGTCAATTCGATTGCAAGGTCACGTGCGCGCTGGTGGCCGGCGTCGATGGTGGTGCAGGCGCTGTCGGCGGTGAGGAACCGCGCGACCTCTTCAATGGGTTTCTGCGTGGCAGACAGCCCGATGCGCGTGCAGTGGCGCCCGCACAACGCATCCAGTCGCTCCAGCGTCAACGCGAGATGACTGCCGCGTTTACTTTGCACCAGCGCATGGATTTCATCGACGATCACCGTGCGCGTGGTCTGCAGCATGCGACGTCCCGACTCCGAACCCAGCAGGATATACAGCGATTCGGGGGTGGTCACCACGATGTGCGGCGGGCGCTTGCGCATTGCGTTGCGCTCGGCCTGGGGCGTATCGCCGGTGCGTACCGCGGTGCGGATTTCGACGTCGGGCGAACCCGTCCGTTCGAGTTCAGCGCGAATGCCTTCGATCGGAACGTCCAGGTTGATGCGCACGTCGTTGGACAGCGCCTTCAACGGCGACACGTACAGGACGGAAGTCTCATCGGCAAGGGTTCCCGCCACGCCCTCTTGCACGAGTTCGTCGATCGCGGCCAGGAATGCCGCAAGCGTCTTGCCCGAGCCCGTGGGTGCAGCGATCAGCACGTTGCGGCCGGACCGGATCGCGGGCCACGCGTTGCGCTGCGCCTCAGTCGGCGCGGCAAACGAGGATTCGAACCAGGCAGTGACGGCGGGGTGGAAGAGTTGCATGACGAGGTGGAGACGGGCCACAAATAGGAAGTCGGACGTTTGCCGTCATTCCGGCGAAGGCCGGAACCCAGTGCCTTCCGCGTCGAACAGCAGGGGGAAGTCTCTGGGTTCCTGGTCAGCGCTGCGCGTTGTCCGGAATGTCGAGAACAAAACCTTAGGTGATATCGGGTAAAGATTCCGCAATCGGGACTGAGAGACCCGCCGCTTCGCGCAATCGGTCGGCAAGGCCGCTCATCCGAAAGGTGCGGCTCGCGATGCCGCGTTGCAAGGTTTCGGGCGTGGAATACAATGCAAGGCCGGACCGGGCGCGGGTAACGCCGGTGTATAACAGCTCGCGCGTCAGCACCACGGAATCCGGGCCGGTGAGCAACGCCACGCGCTCGAATTCCGAGCCTTGCGCCTTGTGCACCGTCAGCGCGAAGGCGCCTTCATGTGGCGGCAGCACGGCCGGTGTAAACGCCCGTGGCGCGCCGTCGCCGACCTCGAACCACACCTTCAGGCTGCCATCGGCCTCAGGCCACACGACGCCGGTGTCGCCATTGAACAGGCCGAGTTCCGGACGATTCGCCGTGACCAGCACCAGTCGACCGCGCCACCACGTTTCATCGGCGCGCGTGCCGAGCATGCGCTGCAGTCGCTGCGCGATCGCGCGATCCAGCGCGAGGCAGCCGGACGTGCCGTGGCGCAGCGCCGTCAACACCCGGAACCCGCGCGCGGCGCGCAACGCGGACGCCTGATCAGACGCATCGATGACCGGCCGATAGGCTTCGGCCGCGCCGTCGACGAGCCGTGCCAGCCGTGCATCGTCGACCAGCGCCACTTCGCCTGCGCAGGCCAACACCTGCAGCGCGGCTTCGGCATCGCCGTGCTTGATCGACAGCGCCAGCGCGCCCAGCGCAGAATCGACGCCGAAGCGATGGCTGCGCGTCAGCGCGACATGGCAGTCTCCGAGCGCGCCGGCGTTCGCCGCCTCGACCAGCGCGCCGAGCACGTTACCGGCCTCCACCGCAGAAAGCTGGTCGGGGTCGCCCAGCAGGATCAGTCGGGCGGACTCCGGGATCGCCGTCACCAGTTTCGCCATCAGCGGCAGGTCCACCATCGAAACTTCATCCACCACCACCACGTCGAAAGGCAGCGGTGTGGTGCGGTCGAAGCGCGGTTGCGGGCGCCACGGCGAAATGCCGAGCAGGCTGTGCACCGTTTGCGCGTCGCGCGGCAGTTGCGACGCAACCGCTTCCGTCAAATCGAGTTTTGCAAGTTGCGCGCGGAGTGACTCACCCAGGCGCGCCGCGGCCTTGCCGGTCGGCGCCGCCAACGCGATCCGCAAGCGTTCGCCTTGCGCACGCGCCGCCTGCGCGAGTGCGGTGAGGATGCGCGCCACGCCATGGGTCTTGCCGGTGCCGGGTCCGCCGGTGACCAGCGTGAACCGGCGAGCGAGCGCGATTGCAATGGCGCGCTGCTGCTCGGGGTCGATGTCGGGAGCACGGGACTCGGGACCCGGGACCCGGGGCTTGGAAAGTGCCTGCGAGCGCGCTGTCAACGCTTGGGCGAGTTGCAGCTCGTAGTCGAAGTAGCGGCGCAGATACACGCGGCCTTGCGCGTCCAGCACCAGTGGCCGCGGGTCGCCCGCACTGCCGTTCGCATGCACGGCGGTCGATCGGGAGAGCGCCTCGCACCAGGCTTCCACGCGCGGCAGCGCCGGCGGCTTGCCTTCGCCGTCCAGGGTGGCCAGCCACGTCGATGCACTTGCAAGCTCCAGCGCGCTGTGGCCATCCGCGACCGCGCGCGCGGCCAACGCCGCGGCGAGCGCTACTTCCGGTGTCGGTTCCGGAAACGCGCGCGCGATCCATTCACCCAGCGCAACGTCGACGCGACGCAAACGTGCGGACTTCCGGAGCGCGGCAAGGATCGTGTTCATGCACTGACTTCCGTGCGTGCATCGACCAGCGCATCCATCGCTTCGATCAACGCGCGCGGCGGTCGATCGACGTGCACGCCCTGGCCGCTACCCATGCCGCGCACGAACAGGTAGTACACCGCGCCGGCATGGCGATCGTAGTCGTAGTCGGGCAACTGCTGCCGCAGCCAGCGATGCAGTGCCAGCGTGTAGATGAGCCATTGCAGGTCGTAATCGTGCACCGCGATCTCCGCACGCAGTGCGGCATGGTCGTAAGGCGCGCAGCGGTTGGTTTTCCAGTCGACGATGTGGAAGCGGCCGGCGTGCTGGAACGTGAGATCGATCTTGCCGGTGAGCAGGCCGTGCAGGCGCTCGGCCGCGACGCCGCCACGCTGTCGCTGGTAGCCGTGCGCGTGCAGCAGTGCGTACAACGCGGGCGCGCGCACCGGGGCCAGGGAAAGGTGGAACTCGATTTCGGCCTTGCGCTGGTCGGGTGCAATGTCGCACAGGCGCGCGCCACAGGGCAGGGGCGTGTTCAAGGCATCGCGCACGCAGTCGCCGGTCAATTCGATCGCGCGTCGGGATGCGCCATCACCGCCGGCCAAGCCCTGGTCGGCGAGTGCGCGTTCGATCAGGGGGCGAGCGCTTTCCGGAATGCCATCGGCATCACGCCAGGCGACGAAATCCGTTTGTTCGAACACGGCATGGACCGCGCTGCCGAAAGCCGCGCCGCCGGGTCCGGTCTCGCGGGCATCGCCGTCGCTTGACGAGGCGTCGCCCGCGCCAGGACGTGGATCGGCCGCGGCCTGGTTTGCGCTGCCGCGCACCAGCCGCGAAAACGACCACACCTGCCAATCGCGTTGCAGATCTGTGCGGGTGAAGGTGCGTGCGTGCAGTTCGCCACCGGCATCGGCGGTGTGCGAAGGTGGGCGCCGGACCGTCGCGGCCAACGGCAGATCGATTTTCCGCGCCGCGCCACCCGCACGTTCGCACAACGCGCGAAGCGCGGCGTCGCAACCGGCGGCATCGGTGTCCAGCGGAACCTCGCGGCCGGCCGAATGCAGCAGGTGGTACGCGGCGCCGTATTGCATCTGGTTGACCGGCCCCCACGGCAACACGCATAGCGCACAGGCGCGGGTGACCGCCACGTAGAATTTGCGCACGTCCTCGGCGCGGATTTCGTCGCAGGCGCGCCGCGTGACATCGTCGCTGGCGCCCGCGCCGATCGCGACATGCGCGGCGTTGGCGTCGTCGTGATACCAGCGCAACGGTGGACGCTTGTCCTGCTTGCCGGGGTCGCGAGCCAGCACCGCATACGGCACCAACACGACTTCGTATTCCAAACCCTTGGCGGCGTGCACGGTGGAGATCGTCACCGCGTCGGCATCAGTGTCGAGGCGGAGGCGCGCGGCGTCGGCATCGTCGCGGGCTTCTACGCGCGCGCGGGCATACCGCGTCGCGAGATCCGCGATGCCGAAACTCGTCGCATCGAGATCCTGCAGCAACTCGGCCAGTTGCAGATAGTTGGCGACGCGCCGCTCGCCATCCGGCAGCGCCAGCAACCGCGGCGCGGCGTTCGCGACAAGTCCCTGCAGCCACGCCATTGGCCCGTGCTGCTGCGCCGCCGCGGTCCATGCCGCGACGCCTTCCAGCACGGCGGCCTGGCGCACGCCGTCATCGATGCCGGCGGCAATGGTTACCGCATCGTCGCCCACCAGCAGGCTGGCGCGTGCGGCGCGCGCGCGTTGGGGGTCGTCGGGTGCGGCCAGCGCATCCAGCAACAGCGCGAGGTCGGCGGCTTCGTCGCTGGCATACACGCTGGCGCGCAGGTTGCACGACGCCGGCACCCCGGCACGGCCCAGCGCCGCCCGCATCGAATGCGCCTGCGCGTTGGAATTCACCAGCACTGCGATGTGGCCGGGCCGCAGTGTCTGCAGCGCGCCGTGCTTGTCGCGCAGGCGGATGCTGTCATCACGCAGCGTGTGGGAAACCCATGCCACGCAGGCCTGCTGGATCGCGCGGAATGCGCGTGCCTTCGAAGGCACGGCGCTTCGCTGCGAGTGCCCCACCTGTTCGGGATCCAGCCACCACAGTTCCAGGGCCGGAAGCGGCTCGCCGTCGCGTAGAAGCGCGCGTTGCGCCACCGCGGCGGCGGGGTGGATGTCGGGATGTTCGATGCCTGCGTCGATAAACGCGCGCGTCATCGAGAACAAGGCATTGATGGCCTTGCACAGACCTGTGCCCGCGCGCCAGCTTTCCGCCAGTCGCAACGCTTCGCCGCGTGCCTGCGCGCGTGCCTGCAGCCACGCGAACACGTCGCCGCCGCGAAATCCGTAGATGGCCTGCTTGGGATCGCCGACCAGCACCAGCGTGGTCGGACCGAACAGAGTTTCGACGACGTGCCACTGGCGCGGATCGGTGTCCTGGAATTCATCGACCAGCGCGGCCTTCCAGCGGGCGCGGATGCGTTCGGCGGCGCGTGGTCCACGCGCGGCACCATCAAGCGCGTCGGCCAGCCGATCGACCGCCTGATCATGCCCCATCAGGTTGCGGGCGGCGAGGCGCTGCGGCAGTTCGCTTTCGAGCCATGCGCGCGCATCGTGCAGCAGGCGCGCGGCGGGCAACCCGGCCGCGGAATCGCGCGCCTGCAACAACGCCTGCAGCGCGGCACGCAGGCGTTGCACGGCATCACACCACGTGCCGCGCGGGTGGCGTAGGAACGACCCGAGCTTGGCGCAAGCTTCCTGATCGAAACGGTCGGCTTCGGCGAGCGCGGTGCCGTCGTCCACGCCCGCAGCGTGGCCGGCTGCCCAATCACGCAGGCCGCGCAGCGCACCGCAGCGCGGTCGGCGGGCGGACGGATGCGAAAAGCACGCGCCGATTTCGTCGTCGCATTCGGCGAGGAGCGTGTCGCTCCAGCCGGCGATTTCATGTCGCACCGCGTCGAGCTCGCATTCCAGTGCGACGAGATCGGGTTCGGGCAACTCGACGCTGCGCCCGCGCCAGCGCGGGTCGCATACCTGCTTTGCCAGACCTTCCGGTGATCCCCAGGTTTGGGTCAACAATGCAGCGGTCGCCACGTCAGCGCTGCCGCGGCGCCAGAAGTCGCGCACGACTTCGGCTTCGAGTTCGCGGATGTCTTCGAGCAATTCCGGTGGCGCCAGCGCTTGTCCGGTTTCGAAACCGAACTCGGCCAGCGTGCGGTGGCAGAAGCCGTGCAGGGTGCCGATGAAAGCGGTGTCGATGGCAAGCCGCGCTTCGCGTGCGCGCGTGCGCAAGTCGTCCAGCGCGGCACCGTTCGCCAATGCCCGCGCGACGAGCGTGCGCGTTTCGAGGTGCTCGCCGTCTTCGCCGGCGCGAGGCGCGTCCGGCTCGTCCTCGCCCAGCAGCGTGTCGGCGATCACCAGTCGCTGCCGCAGCCGCATCGAAAGTTCGGCGGCGGCGGCGCGGGTGAAGGTGGCCACCACGATTTCATCGACCTTGAGGTCGCGCTCCAGGATCAGGCGCAGGTACAGCGTCGCGATGGTGAAGGTCTTGCCGGTGCCGGCGCTGGCCTCGACCGCACGGATGCCGTCGAGCGGCAGTCGCAATGCGTCGCCCGGGGCGGTCATAAATGCATTCACGAACGCACCTTCGGCATCGGCACGTGCAGGCGCGGCAACAGCGAGCAGGCGGTGTCGTACAGCCGCGCGGCGAGCACGGGGTCTTCCCGGGTGATGGGTCTGCCGCGCCAGGCGAGACGCATCGAAGGCTTGTCGAAATCGTATGCGTTGCCGAACGGGCCATCGTCCTCCACCCTCGCCGTGATCTCCACGAGGGCGTCGATGAATTCTTCTCGTGCGTCGTCGTCGCCGAGCGGCGGCGGTTTCTTTCGCTTGGGACGGAATGCCTGCAACGAGGCATCCGGGAACAGCGGCAGCGGCTGACGCAGGCCACCGCGCCATGCCGCGACCAGCCGCGACAATTGCGCACGCGCTTCGGCGGCACCGGCCACCCGCAGGTCGCGTTCCTCGACGTCGCCGCCGTCGATCCAGAGGAACCGGCAGGTCATGGCGACATCGCGGGCCAGTGCGACGAACAAGGTATCGAGCCATGCGCGCAACACGCGCTTGCCGCTGAGGCCGCCGGGCGAGTACCGGACCAGCCCCGCGGGATGCGTGTCGGTCACGGTTCCAGACAGCCACGTGTCGTGGTCCAGTTGCACGCGCGCGGTGATGTCATCGATCCGCGGCTCGCCGCGGGTGAATGCATCGATCGCGGCGCGCAACCGATCCGCACGTTCACGCGCGATGTCCAGCGCGGCATCGGCGAGCCCGCCGGGCGGCAGGCGGCCTTGTGCGCCCAGCCGTTCCTTTGCGTGTGCAGCATCGGCGTCGCCATGTTCGAGCAACGCGCTGGCGAGGTCATAGCGCAGCAGCGGATGGTCGGGCTGCAGGGGTTCGAGATCGGCGTCCTCGTCGGCATCGCGTGGCAGGCGCAACTGCAGCTTACCTTCCAGGAAGCCGCGTGCGGGATCGTCGAAGAACCGCTTCAGTTCATCGAGCCGGATTTCGCCGTCGGGCGTGGCGGGGGGCGGCAGCGCAGCGCCTGCAAAAGGAGGCAGCGCATCGGCGCTGCGTCGCCGTGCCGCGGCGGCGGGCCGCCATTGCACGTGGAACGAACGTGGCGCCTCATCGTTCGCACCGAACAGCGAAGCATCGAACGGATGCAGCGGTGCGACCCGTGGCAGCGACGCAGATTGAACCTTGCGGGCTGCGTCGTCGGCCGGGCGCAACAAGTAGCCTTGTTTCAGCATGTCCAGCAATTCCGACACCACCACCGAGGGCGGGCGCGCTTCGTTGGTGTGCGTATCGCGTCCGATCCAGCTCACGTAGAACACGTCGCGAGCAGCGGCGAGGAGCTGCAGGAACAACAGGCGATCGTCCGCACGCACATCGCGGTCGCCTTTTTCAGGTCGGCCTGCGCGACGGTCGGCAAGCAGTGGGTCAAGGCCGTTCGCCTCGCGTCGCGGGAACGCGGTTTCGTCCATGCCGAGCAGGCAGATCACCCGGAACGGCACCACGCGCAGCGGCACCATGCCGCAGAAGGTGATGCCGCCAGTGAACAGGTACTGGCGCGGATCGGAGGCGGCCAAGGCGTCGCGCAGGAATGCGCGCACGTCCGCCCACGGCACTGCGAGGCCGGCATCGGCCGCGCCGCAGTCGCGCGCCAGCGTCGCCAGCGCGACACGGATGCGCTCCAGTGCACGCAGCTCCGCGGTGTCACGCGGGTCGGATCGGTAAAGGCCGTCAAGGACCGCGTTGAGAAGCGCCTGCCAGGCGCTCGCCGTGCGGGGGCATGGCGATTCCTCGCGCAGACGTCGCCAGGTTTCCAGCACCGCGAACACCGCATCGAGATTGGCGAAGGTCGCGCCCTCCACGCCTTGCACCGGCGCGGTGCCGCCGACCAGCGCCGTCGCATCGTTGTCGCCGATCGCGAACCCGGCCAGTACGCGTTCGACACCGAATGCCCAACTGAACTCGCGGTAGTCGCCGCGGCCTGCACGCGCGTGCTCGTCTTCGCCCCAGCGCACGCCGGCGTCGCGCAATCGGCGTGACAAGCGCGCGACCGCATCGCGGTCGAGATCGAAGCGGCGCATCACGCCCGGCACCGCCAGTACGTCCAGCAATTCGTTGGCTTCCCAGCGCGAGCCCGGCGCATCCAGCAGGTCGAGGAACAATTGCGCCACCGGATGCAGCGCGGCCGCGCCGGCATCGCCCAGGTTGAACGGCAGCCAGCGCGGATCGCCGCGCTCGATCCCGCCGAACACCGCTTCGATCGCCGGCGCATACAGGGCGATGTCGGGTGCCATCACCGCCACGTCGCGCGGTTGCAGGGTGTTGTCCGCCTCGAGCATCGCCAGCAGCGCGTCGTGCAGGGTCTGCACTTCGCGCAGCGGTGTATGGCAGGCGTGGAACTGGATCGAATCGTCGGGCAGCGCCGCGTGCCGATCGTCACCCGGTGCGGCGTGGTCGAGGACGTCGTCCCGCACGCGGCCCAGCAGGGTGGTGCGATCGATGCCATCGTCGAACAAGTCGATTTCATCGTCGGGCTGCACGTGCCCATAGCCGTACAGCAGTTCGATGAAGCCGGCGAGGGCGCCGCCCTGCGAGGTGATCAGCGGGTTGCCGCCCTGCTTGTCGCGCAGCCATTGCCACACTTCGCGGCGCCGGATCGGTGTGTCGCCGAGATAACCCCTGGACGGCAACGGCAAATGGAAATCGACGCTGCAATGCAGGCCCGCGACTGCCAGCATCCGCAACACGTCGGGCGAGACATTGCTGCACGCGAAGCATGCAAAGGAACCGGGCAGGCCGGGCGGCGCCGGTTTTTCATCGAAACGGCTGGGCGGATATTCCGGGTCGAAACGGCGCAGCCAGTCGTCGACGCGCGCGGCGCGCGACATGCCGCCCACGCGCGGCAGCAAGCGGCGCCATAGCGCCGCTTGCCAATGGTCGGGATCGGCGCCGCGCTCCCATGCCAGCAGCTTTTCGCGCCGGTAGCCCTGCATGCGCTCGTAGGCGCGCGCCAGTTCCAGGCTCAGCGCGAAGCGTCGCAGTGGATTGGCCCCGGACGACAAGTATTCGCGCAGCGGTGCCAGCGCGGCACCTTCGAGCGCCTCGCCCAGCAACGCGTACAGTTGCCAACGCAGCACCTCGACGTCGAATGGCGAGCGTTCCGGCAATTCGGGTCGCGCGGCACGCAGCAATTCCCATGTGAATTGCGCGGGCGCCGTGAATTGGACGTTCGCGATCACGCCCATGCGTTCGGCCAGGTACACCTGCAGCCAGCGTTTCAGCCCCGTTTGCGGTACCAGTACCCGCGCGGGCACCAGCGGGCTTTCCCGCGCGGCGCCAAGTTGTTCGCCCAGCGCATCGGCCAGTCTGCCGGCATCATTGGAAGTGTGCAGTCGAAACATGCGCCATCCGCGGACGTGATCGCGCCAGTATGCCTGCCGCGCGCTCAGGGGCTGAGACTGAGTGCATGGCTCCCACTTCCTGTTATTGCGAATGAGTCGCATTCGTCAGATAATCGTGCATCCTTTCCAAAGCTGCCGCATGGCGACCACGCATCGATGGTTGAAATCGTTCCGCACCTTGCACCTGTACTTCGGCGTATCCACCGCGCCGGCGCTGCTGTTCTTCGCGTTCACCGGCGCATTGCGGAGCGTGAACCTGCACGAAGCCGCGCGGCAGCGATTACAAGCCGCCAGCATGGATCGCCAGCATCGCGCACATGCACAAGAAGCAGAGCTTCAACGTGCCGGTGAAGCGCGCGCCGCGATAATGGCACGATGCATTCGTCGCCCGGAGCGAACATCGAACTCGCCGCAAACGCGTCCGGCAATCCGACCGCCATCGCGGCGGCCGGCCTGATTGCACTGGCGGTCGCCATGGGCATCGGAAGGTTCGCGTTCACCCCGATCATGCCGATGATGGAAGCCGACGCGGGGCTGACGCTGCGCGCAGCCGGCTGGTTGGCGGCGGCCAATTACCTGGGGTATTTCATTGGCGCGTTATGCGCCCCGCGCTTGTCGCTGGCGCAGGCAGTGCGCGGCGGATTGCTGCTGATCGCGGTGGTGACGTTCGCGATGGGCATCACGGATGTTTTTGCACTCCAACTGTTGCTGAGATTGCTTGCGGGCGTCGCCAGCGCATGGGTGCTGGTGCATGTTTCGGCGTGGACGCTGGGTCGGCTGCTTGCCTTGCAGCGCGCCGACGCGAACGGTGTCGTCTATGCCGGCGTCGGCGTGGGCGTTGCCGCGGCCGGATTGGTGTGCATGGCCACGATGCAGGTGCACTGGGATTCGAATCGCACCTGGCAGGTGTTCGGCGTCTTGTCGCTGCTGACGACGCTCGTGCTGTGGCGCAGCTTTCGCGGCGCTGGCAAAACCGAGGTGCCGCGCACGGCCTCGGCGCGCATCCACTGGAATGCGGACAAGTGGCGCCTGATGGCATGCTATGGCGCGCTCGGCTTCGGTTACATCATTCCGGCGACTTACCTGCCGGACATGGCGCACCGCTACATCACCGATCCACTGGTGTTCGGAATGGCATGGCCGGTGTTCGGCGCTGCATCGGCGCTGTCGACGTGGGTCGCGGCGCGTTGGCTGGCGCACGTCAACGATCGCAAGCTCTGGTCCGCCTGCTATCTGCTGATGATGGGCGGCGTCGCGCTGCCCGCGCTGTGGCCGACGCTCACCGCGATCCTGGTCGCAGCGTTGCTGGTTGGCGGCACTTACATGGTGGTGACGATGCTGGGTTTGCGCGAGGCGCGCCGCGCGGCGGGCGCCGAAGCCACGGTGTTCATCGCGGTGATGACCGCCGCGTTTGCGATCGGCCAGATCGTCGGGCCGTTGCTGGTCAGCGCGGTCGCGCATCGGCCGCATGGGTTTGCGGCGGCACTGCTGGCCGCCGCGGTCGTGCTTCTGTTCGCAGCGGTTACGTTGTGGCGATCGTCGCGATTGGCGTAGGTTGGTGCTGAGCGCGGCGAAGCCCAACATGGCCGTAACATTCGTTGGGTTCTCCCCCGCAAGCCGGCAATCCGTCCGACCTACACCACCGGAATCTTGCGTATATTGTTCTTCGGATCCAGCCAGAACGAATCGTTGATGAAGCGGTTGAACAGGTCGGGCGGCAGCACCGTTTCGCGCTTCGGCGCCGACACCCGCGACTGCACCGTGTGCAGGCCGGGAAGGCCCAGGCGCGCGTCGAACTCGTCGGCGTGGTATTCGATGTGGTCGAAGTCGTGCTCGAACCACGGTTCGTCGATGAACCCGTAGAGGGTCTGCATCGCCGTCCTGGGATCGCGCGTCAAACCTTCGTAGGTCAACAGCAGCATGCGGCCAGGCGAATACTGTCCATACCACGCATCCTTGATGGCCTGAAACGAAAAACCGACCATTCCATTTGCGTCGATCAGCGCTTCGGTGCGCGAATAGACCGTGCCATTCGGATTGAATTGAAAAATCTTGTTGACAGTCATCGGCTGCTTGCGCACCAGCCGTTCGACACTGTCCAGCACCCACGGCAGTTCGCGCACGCAGGCGATCACCTTGGAATTCGGGAACAGCGCCGCCAGCAGCGGCAACTTGCTGCACCACATGCGGCCGGTATCGAACACCACGTCCGTGCGGAAGCCGCCGTAGTAGTTCTGGAATATCCCGCGCAGCACTGCCTGGCGCTGCTGGTCGGAAATCACCACCGAGAAATCGTTCTTGCCGCTCATCTCGGCGACCAGCACGCTGATCAAGTCGCCTACGGGGCTGGTCATGCCGGCGTGGAAACGCGGGTTCTGCTTCAGGATGGCGGAAAGCAGCGTGCTGCCGGAGCGCGGCAGGCCGGAAATGAAGTGCAGCTTCTCGGGCGGCTTCGCCGTCTGCGGCTTGGCGGGCATCCGCGTCTCCCGATGGCCTGAACGGGCCGAGTGTACCGAAAAAACCTTCCCCCGAAGGGAGCGGGAACCGGGAAGCGGGGCGCCCCTAAAGCAGCAGGTCGGCGTACTCGGGATGCCGGCGGATGAACGCCGCCGCGTACGAACACGCCGGCGCCACCTTCCAGCCTTCGCGGCGCGCGGTGTCGAGCGCGGCGCGCGTCAATTCCGCGGCGATGCCGCGCCCGCCGATCGCGGGCGGCACCCCGGTATGGGTGATGACCATCATGTCGCCGCGCAGTGTGTAGTCGAGCTCGCCGCGATGGTCATCCACTTCAACCCGGAATTGATGTGCGGCGGAGTCGTGAATAATGTCCATGTGTCTGCCACTCCTTTCAATGATTCGCCTGCTCAACGAGGCTCGCTGCGCGCGCGCACTTCGGCGAAGCTCCAGTCGCGAACAAGTTCTCCGTTTTCCCAAACCGTTTCCATCGCGTCGTCCCAGCCTGGTCCCAACGTCGCGGCGCCGCCTTCGACTGCGCCATCCGGCAGTGCGACTGTCTTGAAAGTGCCGTACTCGCGGTGCCGCGCCAGCGCCAGCCGGCCGCGCTTGGACGCCTTGGCGTGGTCGGTCACCGGATCCTTGAACACGTCCATCCATTTGCCGTCGACGTGCGCAGCCGAACACTTCAACGCGAACTTCTGGGTGTCGCGATCGAGCTTCTGCAGCAGCGCGCCACCCATCCCGAACGCGATGTTGTCGGCGGAATAACGCGCGTGGGTGATGCGCTCCAGGATCCGGCGAATGGAATCGGGATTCACACCGTCGCCCTGGATCACGCGCACGTGGTTCAGAACGCGGTAACCCTTTGCATTGACCGTGCTGCCGAAGGCGGCATTCAACATCGAAAGCGTCTTGTGCACCACCTCGGCGGGGTCGCCAGAGTCAGGCCGCACCACCAGCGTGGCACCACTCGCGATCACTTCATCACGCAACGCGCCGCCCCACATCGCCTCAATCGCATGGAACAGGTCGTAGCTGTCCGACACGCACGCCACCACCGCCCCGGGTTTGGCGAACTGGCGCAACATGTTGCGGTACGCGTCCATCTCATGCTCCTGGCCCCACGCGGTGATGGTGCTGTGCTCGGCCGCGGGGATCGAAAAGCCCGCCATGGCTTCGCCGTAGTATTCGCGCGCCGCCAGCACGCCCAGGATCGTGTCGGTGCCACGAAAATTGACGAGATGCGCCATCCCGCCCAGCGCCGCCGATTCCGCGCTGGACACGCCGCGCGAGCCGAAATCGTGCAGCTTGAACGGAACCTGCCCGGCCGCGTCGTCGCTGGTCTTGTCGAGATGTTCGCGGATCGTCTGCTTGACGTGCCAACTGATCGTCGCGACGGTGATCGGATACCAAACCCGCATCAGCAACGTCTCGACATAAGACGGTACCCAAAAACAATCGGGACAGGTGCTCTCGATGGTCATCAACGCCTGATGCGTCGGCACCACCGTGCCTTCCGGTACGGCGCGGATGCGCAGCGGCAGTTTTCCGCCATGCGCATCGATGACGTGCCGCCAGCCCGCCTCGTTGAACGGCTCGCCGTGCGCGGCGAGGAATGTTTTCGCCTCGTCGACCATCGCCATCGTCGCCGGCCGCGACAAGTATTCTTTCAGGATAGATTGCAGCCCGAAGAACAGCGTGCGCTCGTAGACCCCGCCGCGGCTTTCCAGATAGAAGAATGTGGCATCGACACCCGGCGGATACTGCAGCCAGTGGCTCGCCTTGTAGCTGTCGGTGTTGAGGATGAGGTTGCGGGCGAGGTGCATGCGCGAAGCCGCCGGTCGGCCTATTGCCGAACCCGTCATTTTAGCCGTCGAAACGAAACACGCTTCAGCGCAAAAAATTTGGCGAGAAGAATTGCTCTCCTCGCCACTGTCAATATCCTAGCAGCGACGGGGCTTGCGGCAAGTCCCCGTGCCTGTGATGCAACATCGCCGGCCTGCCGATTCGGCAGGAACCGGAGAGGTACATGGCCGACTCGCAGACGTACTATCACGGCACCAAGGCCGACCTGAAACCGGGCGACCTGATCGCTCCGGGCTACGCCTCCAACTATGGCAAAAGGAAGCAGGCCGCATTCGTTTACCTGTCGGCCACGCTGGATGCGGCGACTTGGGGCGCCGAGCTGGCTGTCGGCGCGGGACGCGGCAGGATCTACATCGTCGAGCCGACCGGAACCATCGAGGATGATCCGAACCTGACGGACAAGAAGTTTCCCGGAAACCCGACGAAGTCGTATCGTTCCCGGCATCCGTTTCGCGTCATCGGCGAGGTCTCGGACTGGCAGCGCCATTCGCCCGAACGACTCAAGCAAATGCACGATTTCCTCGCGGACCTCAGGCAGCGCGGGGTCGAGGCGATCGAAGAATGAGCCATTCGGCGAATCGCGGCCGCGCGGCTAACGGAGCACGTAGGTGGGCATCAATGGTCGTGCCAGCTTCCGTCCTGATGGGAACGTCGCCTGTGGTGGGAACTGCTTACGTGCGAACCGTTGCTGCGCCACGAACGGCCATCCGGGCCGCGATATCCGCGATAGCCACGCCCGTAGTCATGGCCGTAGTAACCGATGCCGATGTTGACCGAAGGGCCGTAATCGCAGCAGCCGTAATAGTACCCCGGGTACGCGGGCGCGTAGCCGTAGCCGCCGCCGTAGTAGCTATCTCCGGTGTAATAGCCGCCGCCATAGCTGCCACGCACATAGCTGTAGCCGGGATAGACGCAACCCGCGAGCGCGAAGGTCGCGAGGACACTGATCACTTTCAGGGCATTTCGCATGACGACTTACCTCATGTGCGAAAACTAGCGCAGCCGCGTTTAACCCGGCGTGAGCGAAGCGTGAACGCAATAGAAATGCGTCCGCTCGCTGGCGTATCCAATCCCTCGGCGCCTAGCGGTCGCGCTGCTTGTATCCAGGTCCGCGCAGCACCTTGCCCGGCAGGGCTGACGTCATCTTGCCGCCGGCGATCACCGGCACGCCATTGACCAGTACCCACGACATGCCCTGCGCAAGTTGCTTCGGTTGCTCGAAAGTGGCGGGCGCGCCAAGTTTGGCCGGATCGAAAATGTCGATGTCGGCCCACATGCCCTGCTTGATGAGGCCGCGCTGGGTGAGTCCCATGCGCTGCGCGGGCAGTGCGGTCATCTTGCGGATCGCGTCCGGCAGGGTCGGTGCGTGATCCTCGCGCACGTACTTCGCGATGATCCGCGCGAACGCGGCGTAGGCGCGTGGATGTGGATGGCCTTGGCCGAGTTTGCCGGTCGGTGCTTGTGCCGCCGCGTCGTCGCAGATCGACACCCACGGTTGCTTGAGTGCCAGCGTGACGTCCGGTTGCGACATGCCGAACACAGCGACGTCGGTGGCGGCGTGATCCTTGATCAGGATGTCGAGCAGCGCGTCGATGGGTTTTTCGTGCCAGCTTTCCGCGATCTCGTCAAGGCGTTTGCCTTCGAATGACTTGAGCGCCGGGTTGTGCACGGACGTGATTTCGACAGCGTGCGGCCCGGGCACTTCCAGCCAGTCGTTGCTCCACGTATCCGAAGGCGTCTGCATGTCCTTTTCGATCCGCGCGCGGGTTTGCGGATCCTGAAGCCGGTTGAGCATCTCGGCATGGCCGCCGGCGTGCGCCCACGGCGGAATGAACGAGGCGAGGTCGTTGCCCCACGCGGTGTAGGCGTAAGTGTCGGCACTTATGTCGAGACCGTCCTCGCGCGCCGCATCGATTTTCGCGATCACCTTCGGCATGTCGCCCCAGTTTTCGTGGCCCGCGACCTTGAGGTGGAAGATTTCGACCGGGATGTGCGCGTTGCGCGCGATGTCGAAAACCTCCTCGAGCGCGGCCGCCTCGCCGTTGCCTTCGCTGCGCATGTGGGTGGCGTAGATGCCGCCGAAGCTCGCGGCCGTTTTCGCCAGCGCGATCAGTTCCGGCGTGGTGCTGAAAGTGGCCGGCGGGTATTGCAGCGCGGTCGAGACGCCGAACGCGCCATCGCGCATCGCGTCGGCGATGATCGACTGCATCTGCTTCAGTTCATCCGCGGTCGGCTTGCGATCGCCATAGCCGATCACCATCTCGCGCGCGGTGGCGGCGCCGACATAGGTGCCGAAGTTCACCGCGATGCCTTGGCTTTGCAGGTGCTTGAAATATTCGCCCATGCTTCGCCAAGCCGGCTTCGCGTGCACGCCTTCTTCCGCGAGGATCTTGTCATTGAGCGGCGCGGCCGATTCGCCTTCGCCGGTGATCAGCGTCGTCACGCCCTGGAAGATCTTCGATGGCGCGTGGCCGTCCACCAGCAGTGTGTGCCCAGACTGGTCCAGCATGTCGATGAAGCCCGGCGCGACCACCATGCCGTGCGCGTCGATGACCTGCTTCGCATCGACATCGCCCAGCCGGCCGATCGCTGCGATGCGCCCGTCCTTGATCGCGATGTCAGCGGCGTACCACGGAGAGCCGGTGCCGTCGATCACGTGTCCGTTGCGAATCACGATGTCATACGGGGGAGCGGATGCCGCGTTCGCCGCCGATGCCAACAGACCGAAGGCAATAAAGAGACACAGGCGCGTCATCGGGTGCATGGAGATCCTCGTGTCGATACCAGGCTGGAATCTGCTTCAAAACTCCAGGAAGAATTTCCTGCTCGTCATTCCGGACGCCGCGCAGCGTCTTCCTCAAGCCTTCGCCGCTTCCGGCTGCATCGCGCGGATGCTGCGCATCTGCGGGCTCGCCAGGCAGCACAGCGCGATCGCGGTGAGGGCGAGGCCCGCGATGCCGAATAGCGCGGTCAGCGAGATCACTTTCAGCAGCGCGCCGGCGGCGGCCGCGGAGAGCGGCCCCAGTCCCATGAAGCTAAACATCAGGATGCTCATGGTGCGCCCCATCATCGCTTGCGAGACGCGTTGCTGGATCCATGTGAAGATCGCGATCATCACGATCCCGCCGAGGAGTCCGGTGCAGAACAACAGCCCTGCGCCGAAGTACGTGGTGTGTACCAGCGTCAGCGCGGCAAGCGTCACACCGGCGAGGCTGTCGAAGCACAACACCATCACGCCGAGGTGCCCGCGCGCTGCGCGCTGGGCGTAACCTGAAAGAAAGCTGCCGATGAACATGCCGATACCTTGCGCGGTCATCAGGATGCCGAGCGAGGCCGCGCCGAGGTTCAGGCGCGTATCCGCCAGTACCGGCAGGCCCACCTGGATCGGTCCGCCCACGAACACCGACACGAAGCTCGCGTAGATCACGAACGCGCGCAGCGGCACGTCGCCCCACACGTAGCGGACGCCTGCGATGATGCTGGCGAACACGCTGACGCTCGTCTTCGACGATTGGAAATCGCCGCGGATTCGGATCAACGCTAGTGACACCAGCGAGAACACGAAGCTCGCCGCGTCGATGGAGAATGCAAATCCCAAACCACGCGCATCCTGGAGCGCCTGGGTGGAAGATTGATGATGTGCTCCCAGCGCGATCACGAAGCCGGCCAGCACCGGCCCACCGATCATGCTGAGTTGGCGCATGCCCATGAACGCCGCGTTGGCGGCGCGCAACTGCTGCGGCTGCACCAGTTGCGGCAGGATCGCGGAACCCGCCGGATACGCGAACGCGGTGGACAGGCCGATGCCGAGCGCCAACAGGTACACCATCCACATCTGGATGGTGCCGATCAGCACCAGCGAGGCGAGGATCACGATGCAGGCGGCGTTGGCCGCGCGCGCGCCAAGCAGCACGCGGCGTGGCGACATGCGATCCACCACCGCGCCGCCAATCAGCATGAAGGCCGCGCGCGGGAATGCCATCACCGCCAGCACGATGCCCAGCGCGGCGGGATTGCCGGTGAGTTTCAACACCAGCCACGGCAGCGCCACTAGCGTGAACTGGTCGCCGAACGCCGAAACCGAACTGCCGCCGAACAGCAAGCTGAAATCGCGGTCGGCGAAGATCGAAGTGCGCACGGGCGTCGATGCCGCGGGAGAGGCGGTGTTCATGGCGATGCCTGCCGGGTTCGGCGTGCAGTCTACCGAGTCCGTTCGTGCTACGCGCCTACGCTGGGGGCGAACGGGTTTCGAACACGCTGCCGCGAGACGGGTTGCGCCGTCTCGGCCAACCCGCCCCGCGTCACTCGCGCCGGTTACTCCATCGATGCGAGTAGTTTCGGGTCGTCGACTTTCACCGGCCCGCCGATGGCCAGCGTCTGCATACCGGCCGCCCGCGCCTGTTTGTTGAAGTCGAGCACGGCCTGCCGCAGCGCACCGTTGAAGATATCGAGTTTCGGCTGCAATCCGGCTTCCTGTTGCGCGATGTACTGCCGCTGGCTCGCGTTCGGCGCCTGGTCCGGCCCCATGCGCGAGACGCTGCGGTACACCCCGAAGAAGCTCATGCCCCATGGCGAGAGTTGGTGCAGGTCGTCTTCCGGAACCTTGTACTGGATAGTCGGATTCCAGAAGTCCTTCGAGAAATCGCCGAGCGTTGCTTTCAATGTTTCGGCGTTCGCGTGCAGCTTGGACTTGGCGCTGCCCGCGGCGGCATCCCCGGTGGAATCCAGCACCTTGTCGAGGGTCTGCATCATCTCGTACGTACGCCCGATCACCGCCACGTCCGCAGCAGCCTCGCCGCGCAACCGCATCGCGGTGTCGAACGCCGCGCGCTGCACCTCCATTGGCGGATTGACGCGCGGATCGGCGACCACCTGCACGGTTTCGTTCGCGCCGTGGCCATTCGCTTCCACCTTCACCTGATAACTGCCCGGCAAGGCGAGTGGACCCTTGGGCTGATCGTCTTCGTCGAGGCGTTCTTCCGCGCGCAGCGACTTCGGCATTTCGACCCCGGTGTAGTGCATGTTCCAGGACGCCACGTTGATGCCGGCCTTGCCGGGTGCGTGGAACGTCGCGACCGGCTTGCCGGCGCTGTCGGTGACGGTGACGACAACCGGATTGCACTGCGCGAACGACGGTTTCTTCTTCGCCGCTTTGCCGTGCCTGGATTCCCCCTTCTTCTGCACATCCCCCTTGGGTTGCGGGCCGGCACTCTCCTTCGCAGATCCATCGTCGTTCTGCGCTTGTTTCTCTTCTGCAGCACAACCCTTGGGAACATTGATCGCCCCGGCCAGCGAATAGACGATCGCCGGTCCGCTCGGCGGATTGGGTGTCTTGAACTCGCCCGGCGCAGGACCGATGTGACGGCCGCCGAATTCGATCCACTCGGTGCCCTGCGCGCTTGGGAACATGTGGAACGAAACATCGGCCAGCTTCGGCTGCCACTGCTCCAGCGCCTCGATATTGTCGAGGATCCACAGGCCGTAGCCGTGCGTCGCCAGCACCAGGTCGTGCGGCGATTTGGTGAACTTCAGGTCCCATACCGCCATCGTCGGCAGGTTGCCGGTCATCGCATGCCAGTGCGCGCCGTCGTCGAACGACAGGTACAGACCGCGCATGGTGCCGAGCGCGAGCAGCCCTTTCCTGTTCGGATCCTCGCGCACCACCACCGCGGCATGGTTGTCCGGCAGGCCGTTGACGATGCTCTGCCAATGCGCGCCGTAATCGCGGGTTGTAAGCACGTAGGGATGTTCGTCGCCGAGCATGTGACCGTCCACCGCGATGTACGCGGTGCCGGCGTCGAACGGCGACACCCCGATCTGGTAGATGCGTCCCAGCTTCACCGCCTGCGGCAGGCCCGCGGAGACGTTGGTCCAGTTCGTACCGCCGTCCTTGCTGACCCACACCAGTCCGTCGTCGGTGCCGACCCACATCACGTTTGGATCGGTATCGCTGAGCGAGATCGAAATGATGGTGTCGGTGTTCTCGGCGCTGGAAATGTCGTGGAATACCGGGCCGCCGGCGACGGGCTGGTGTTCCTTGATGTCGCGGGTGAGGTTCTTCGAGATCGGCTGCCAATTCGCGCCGCCATCGGTGGATTTGAACACCACATTGCCGCCGATGTAGAGCGTGTTCGGATCGGTCGCCGACACCGCGATCGGTGCAGCCCAGTTGAAGCGGTACTTGAGTTGCGAGAGGGGCGTGTCGCCCATGCTCGTCATCACGGGACGGATGAACTTGCGCGTCCAGTTCTTCATGTCGATGCGCGAAGTGAAACCCGTCTGCGACGCGGCGTAGACGATCGACGGATCCGACGGCGCGGGCACCACGTAGGTGCCGTCGCCACCGGACGGATTCCACCAATCCGCGCCCCAGATGCCGTCGCGTGAAAGGCTGTTGGACGGGCCGCACGCCGCATTGTCGTCCTGGATGCCGCCGCACACGCCGAACGGTACCGTGTTGGAAATCGCGACGGTGTAGAACTCCTCGATTGGCATGTTGTTGAACGAGCGCCAGGTCTTGCCGCCGTTCACGCTCTCGAACGCGCCGCCGTCGTTGCCTTGGATCATGCGCTTGGGATTCTTCGGGTCGATCCAGATCGAGTGGTGGTCCACGTGCACGCCACGGTCGATCACCTTGGCGGTCTTGCCGCCGTCGGTGGACTTCATCAGGTTGAACGAACTGAAGTACAGCGTCTTCGGGTTGTCGGGCGCAACCGCGAACGAACTGAAGTAGAACATCCGCACCGCGAGCTCGTGGTTGTTGCTGATGCACTTCCAGTTGGTGCCGGAATCGGTGCTGCCCCACAGGATGCATTTCTGCGTCGGCATCGTGGCGTACACGGTATCCGGTGCGGACGGCGCGAACGCGATCCTGACGCGATCGGTCGGATCGGTGGTCGGCAAGCCGCCGGCGAGCTTGTTCCAGGTGCGGCCGCCATCCTGCGAACGCCAAATGCCGCCGTGGGTGCTGCCATTGACCTGCGTCCACGGCTTGCGCTGTTCGGTCCACATGCCGGCGAGCAGCACGTTGGGGTTGGATGGATCGATTTCGATGTCGCTGGCGCCGGTGGTGTCGTTGACGTACAGCACCTTCTTCCAGTTCTTGCCGCCGTCGGTGGTCCTGAACACGCCGCGTGTTTCGCTGGGCTTCCATGGATTACCGAGCACCGCCGCGTACACGGTGTTCGGATCATTCGGATTCACGACGATGTTGGAAATCAAACCCGCGTCGCCCAGCCCCTTGAATTGCCAGGTCTTGCCATCGTCCGCCGAGAAGTACACGCCGCGACCGAGCAGCACGTCGTTGCGCGGATTGGCTTCGCCCGTGCCGAGCCAGATGTCTTTCGGGTTCGAGGGTGCCAGCGCGACCGCGCCGATCGACGCGGCATCGCCATGCTTGAACACGTTGTCCCACTTGATGCCATCGTCGGTGGTCTTCCACAGGCCTGCGCCGGCGGTGCCGACGTAATAGACGCCCGGCTTGCCCGGCACCCCGATCGTCACGCTCACGCGCCCGCCCGATACGGCGGGGCCGAGATGGCGGAACTTCAGATTCGCGAAGGGGCCGGTCGGTTTGGGAGCGGCCAGTGCGGCGCCGGCGAAAGTCAGCATCAGCAGCGCGACGATGTATCGTGTCTTCACGGCGGTTCTCCGACGGCAAACAAATGTCCACCGTAGCCCCGCGCGGAAACCGCGGGGGAGTGCCGAAAGTCAGTGGCGTGAACCCAGGCTCTGGTCGCACTTTGAAAGCATGATTCGGCCAGACCGAAGTTTCGCTCCCACGAACCGCGATCGAGCGCAACGGCTCTGGCGGATACCAGGATCCGATCACGGGGGAGGCCATTTGGGGGTCGCCCGCAAAGCGCAATCCCTGCGATTCATGCCCCGCGATCGAGCCAGTGTAGCCATGCGGATGTCCAGCGCCGCCTGCGCGCCACGAGGGTACGGTTGTACGCGTCGGCGGCCATCTTGATGGCTGCGGCCTGGGTCGGGTAGGGATGGATCACGCGCGCAAGCCGGCGCAGTCCGATGCCAGCCACCATGGCCAGCGTGATCTCGCTGATCATCTCGCCCGCGTGGTGCGCCACGATCGTGGCGCCGAGGATGCGATCGGTATGGTTCACGACGTCGATCTTGACGAAGCCGGTTTCCTCGTCATCGGCGATGGCGCGATGCACGGTATGCAACGGCACGGTGAAGGTCTTCATTGAAATGCCGCGGGCGCGCGCCTCCCGGACGTACATGCCCACGTGGGCGATCTCCGGGTCCGTATAGGTGCACCAGGGAATCGTCAGGCCACTCAGCCGGCGGCGGCCGTGGAGCAGTGCGTTGCGCACAGCCATCCGAGCGGTGGCCTCGGCGGTGTCGTTGAACTTGTACGACAGGCATACGTCACCCGCCGCGTAGATCCGATGGTTGCTGGTACGCAGGAAGTCATCCACGATCACGCCGTGCTCGCCGTCGTGCGCGACACCGGCGGCGCCCAAGTCCAGGCTCTCGACGTTCGATTTCCGGCCGGTGCCGAGCAGGATCGCGTCCGCGATCACGGAACTCCGGTAGTCGTCCGTGATCAGTTCCGCGATCTTCCGGCCTTCTTCCATGCGTATGGACAGCACGCGCGTATTGAGTCGCACGCCGAGACCATCGCGCGCAAACGCGTCGGACAGGAGCTGGGCGGCATCGCGCTCTTCCCGTGGCAGGAACAACGGCCAGCTCTGCACGATGCTGGTTTGCACACCGAGACGACAAAACGCCTGTGCCATCTCGCACCCGAGCGGCCCGCCGCCGATCACGAGCAGCCGCCTTGGCGCCTCGGTCAAGTCGAAGGCATTCTCGTTGGTCAGGTAGCCCGCTTCGGCGAGCCCCGGAATTTCCGGGATGATCGGCCGCGCACCCGCCGCGATCAGCGCCTTCCTGAAGCGCAGGGTGGCGCCATCCACCGTCAGCGTGTCGCTGCCGGTGAACGAGGCCTCGCCGAAGAATACGTCCACGCCCGCAGCCGCGAGCGATTGCGCCGCGACGGCGCGGCTGAGGCGGGAGCGGATGGCACGCATGCGCCGCATCACGCGGGGAAAGTCGACGCGGATGTCCTCGGGCACGCAGCCGCCGTAGCGTGCCGCGTCACGCATTTCGGCGTAGGTGCGCGACGTGCGGATGATCGCCTTCGATGGCACCGGGCCAATGTTGAGGGTGGTCCCTCCGAGGAGGTCACGTTCGATCAGCGCCACCCGCGCGCCCAGCGACGCTGCCGTGCGCGCCGCGGTCAATCCGGCGGTACCGGCGCCGATAACCACCAGACCATAGCGCCGTGCCGGCTCCGGGTTGCGCCAGTCCGCAGGTCGTACGCTGCGCATGCGTTGGCGTTCCAGGTACTCGTCTGCAGGTGGCGGCGAATCGCGACGATGTTCCATCGGTGGCAACTCCGGCAGACCCCGTTATCCCAACCATCCGCCGCGAAATCCGGCGCGACGGAGCCCATGGGTGATCCATGCGCAACCGCGCAGCAGCCGCCAAACCAGTCCACTGCGGTAATTCTCGATCATCATCGCGACGATTCCCTGGTCGAGTCCGTAGTGCCCGGGTGATACCCAGCTTGCCCCGCTGGTGTTCGCCAATCCGGGATTGAAGCTGCTGGCGTACCGGCCATCGGGCCGCATCTCCGGATAACGCTGCTGCATCGTGCGCACCGCCTGCAACGTGATCGCGGGCTCGAACGGCAAGGATGCCAGCGGCGCCCAGCCGGCGAGCGTTCCGTCATCCGGCCCGTAGGGCACGCCGCGCGCCGCGTAGCCGAACAACCGCGCGCCTGCGTCGGCGCCGGTTGCCGTCGAGGCGTCGGGTCCGTCGCAGGCGGTTAGTCCCCAGCAATTTTCGCCGTAACCGGCGAATTCCAGTGGATTGCGTCGCGCATATTCGCGCTGGATCAAGACCGCGCGTCGGCTGTTCTCGAAGTAGTCGCTGCGATTGTCGCGCATGAATGCATCGCGGATTCCGCGGAAGTCGATCCAGGCATGCGAAAACTGGTGGATGAACAGCGGGCCGGCATAAAGGAAATCGATGCCATACAGGTTTTCCCACTGATAGGTCGCCGTCCACGCGTCGTAGGCATCCGTCAGGAGCGGACAGGCCGGGGAGCCCATCGCCAGTACGTACAAGACGATGCTTTCGCTATAGCCTTCCCAGCCGTAATGCAGGAATCCGCTCTCCGGCTTCCAGCCCTGCCTGATCGTGCCGTGGCCCGACCAGCGCCAATCCACGCGGAGGTACAACTGTTCCGCGATCGCGCGCAGCTCGTTCTCTTCGGGGTCGTCGCGGTCGAAGTACATCCGCGCTGTCAGGATGCCCGCAAGCAGCAGCGCGGTGTCGATCATGGAGAGTTCGCACCGCCACAGCCGTTTCCCGGCTTGCATGTCGATGAAGTGGTAATAAAAACCCTTGTAGCCCGTGGCATCCGGGCCGCCGCCCTGATCGCTGTCCCGGAAGAACCGCAGGGCGGCAAGACTGTATTCCAGGACCTGTTCCCGCGAGGCCCAGTCTCGCTCGACTGCGATCGGATACACCGAGAGCGCGAACCCGACCACGGCAATGCTGCAGGGTGAGCCCGCGCGAGAGGTATCCGGAACCAACCCGTTGGCCGGATTCACGGACTCCAGAAAGTAGTCGACCGCCGCATGCTCGATGGCATCCAGCAAATCCTCATCGCTTGAACACCGGCTCGCTGGGCCTGCGGGCGCACTGCCTGTCGATATGCTGCCCAATGCGGTCCGTTGCGTCGCCATCAATCTGCCGCGCCAGAGCCTGCGGACAGCTCTTCTGCTCTACGCTTGGCCAGCACGCCCGCAACGATGCGATCGCAGCGCTCACCGTCGAATGCAAAGGCGTCCGCCAACGCCACGTCGATCTGGCTGGCGAGGCTCTCCCGCATCAGGGCGCGCGCTCGGTAGAAGCGGGTGCGCACGGTGGCCTCGGGAATGTCCAGCGCCTCGGCCACCTCCTTGACGCTCATCTCCTCGATCGCGCGCAGCATGAACACGGTGCGAAACACCTCGGGCAAGCGATCGATGCGGGCCTCGACCAGTGCGCGCAATTGACCGCGCATCGCAACGTCGTCGGGGGAGTCGCCCGCAGCATCCCCGAGCGAAGTGCCGGTTTCACGTTCCATCATGTGCATGGCGGCGTCCAGTGGGATGATCGAAGCGTGCCGGTGGCGCAGACGTCCCAGAGCCTCGTTCGCCACGATCCGCACGAGCCAGGTGGAAAGCCTTGCGTCCGCGCGAAAGCCGGCCAACGCGCGCCATGCATGCAACCAGGCTTCCTGAAGCACATCCTCGGCTTCCGCATCCGACTTCACGATGCTGCGCGCCGTACGGAACAGCAACTGGTTGTGACGCTGCATGATTGCGGCAAATGCCGCTTCCTCGCCGCCGGTTGCACGCCGCACGAGTTCGCCATCCGGAGTGCCGTCCGTGATCGGGATGGTTGACCGGCCTTGGGCATGTTGCATATGCACCTCCGCGAATCCATTGCCGAACCGGCATCCAGGAGTTTGGGCGGCGTTCGATAATCACGGACTTCTCTCCGCGCGCATCGTCGCCTATGCCGCGATCGATCGGAAACCGATGCAATTTCGGGATCGACGCGAACGCACCGAGTCCACGCAAAGTCATGCCGATCGATCGCTTGATTACGGGTCCTATCATGCGCTCTCTGATTTTGCTCCGCTCACCCTGAGGGATATTTCACTTACAAGACTGCATCGCATGCTCCGCCGGGCGATGGAGCCGATGGGTGGGTGACCGCGCTGGGTCCGTGATGGTGCGCCAGTGGCACGTGCAGAGGCCCGGTGGCTTCCATGCCACCCGCGGCCAGCCAGTCGCGGGTCTGGGTGGCCGCGCGCTGGATCAACAAGTCCGTCTGCGAGAAATCGAATACGGAAGCAGAGAGGGGACACAGCGGCGGGACGATGGTGATGCGCACCTGTTCCGTATACCGCCCCACGTCCCGATCGAGCTGGCGCATGTTCTGCAGGTTCAACGCGTGCAATGCCAGCGCAGGCATGCTCCGCGGGGGTTCCTGCATCGCGCAACTCGTGCCGGTGGGCAGCACCACGATATGTTCGGCGCCGCACGCGACCGCGCCTGCGATGGGCGTGTTGTTGCTGACCGCGCCGTCAACCAGGTAATGGCCGCCTAATTCCACACAGGGAAAGACCACCGGTATCGCGGTGCTTGCCATCAGGGCGCTCTCGATGTCGCCCGAGGAGAGCAGCATTTCCTCGCCACTCAGCACATCCGTCGCCACGATATGCAGAGGAATGCGAGCCTGTTCAATGCGTTGGATCTCCAGTGCGCGATGCGCCAGCGCGCGCAGCCCGAATGGCTCGATCAGGTGGTCGCGGCCGAACAGCAGCGCCGTCAGCCCCGCCAGCAAAGTCAGTGGAAAGATGTCCTTGCGCCGCAGGCTTCGCCACAGGTCGGCCAGTCGCTCGACGCCTGACGGCGTGGGATCGCAGGCAAAAAAAGCGCCATTCAGCGCCCCCACCGAAGCGCCGATCACCACATCCGGCATGAAGTCCGCCCGGCTGAGAGCGTGCAGCATGCCGACCTGGACCGCGCCGAGGCTGCCACCGCCGCTGAGTACCAGTGCTGTTCTCTTCCTGGCCATCGCACGCCTCGTACCGCACGCTTGCGACTGCGTGCCGGAGCCTGACCTTCACGGCCCATTGGATGCGCCGGGGAACCGATCCGTTCCGGCACCGCTGCATCCAGATGCGCTGTCACCGAAACGCCGACAAGCAGCATGATCTCGCCGGGTTCCTGCGCCACACATTCCGCTGAAGGATCGCCACGCAGCGATCACGCCTCAGTCGAAAGCCAGTCGGCCAACACCCTATCCACCGAAGGGTCAGTCGCCCAAGCACGCTGCATGTGGACGGTACCGCTACCATCGCGGGTTTTCGCGAACCGGAATCGTCGTGGCACGCGTACGTTACCTGCATCTGGATGTGTTTGCCGCCAGTCCGGGAGGGGGCAACCACCTTGGGGTGGTGCTCGACGCTGCGCATTGGACCGGTGCGGCGATGCAGCGTTTTGCGCGCTGGAACAACCTCGTCGAGACCACGTTCCTGCTCGCGCCGACGCGGAGCGAAGCCAGTTATCGCGCGCGCATCTTCACCCCCCGCCAGGAAATCGCATTCGCCAGCCATCCCAGTATCGGAAGTGCCCATGCCGTACTGGAGTACGGCCTGGCACAGCCTCGCGACGGCCTGTTGTGGCAGGAGTGCGAGGCGGGCGTATTGCCCATCCGGGTCAACGGTGAAGGCTCCTCGCGATGCCTGTTGCTGCGGCCTCCGCCGGAGCAGATCGTCAGTACCGGGCTCGACGCGCATCCGTTGCTGGTGGCTGCACTGCGCGACATCCGTATTGGTTCTTTGCCTCCCGCATTGGTCGAGGGTGGACGCAAGTGGTGGCTGGCGGAAATTGCAGACGAAGCCACGTTGCGAGAGTGGAATCCCGACCACGGCGCGATCGGCGCGCTCGCCCGCGCCACGGACAGCATGGGCCTGTGTGTCTTTGCGCGCGGGACATCAACCACCCCGGTATTGGTGGTGCGGGCATTTCCTGCGGGCGTCGGGATCACGGAAGACCCGGCGTCCGGTGCAGCGAACGGTTTGATCGCGGCCTACCTGGCGAAAGCGGAGCCCGCGGGCCCGTTCGCGCATGCTTACGTGGTCAGCCAGGGACGCGAGATCGGCCATGACGCTGAGCTGATTGTCCGGATGGAGGGCGGGGAAGTCTGGGTCGGTGGTCGCACGCACACCGTCGTCTGCGGAACGCTCGACTGGGCGGCGGCCTGAGTTCCATTCGACTTCGAGTTGCGAAGATGGCGGCGTCGGTGAAAGGCGCCGACGACCAGCCACTTTGCGCGAAGCCATCATGGCCAGCCGAGGTGCGCAGCCGGGAAGGCGCGCGTTCGCGATAGACTGGAGCGATGCCCGTTGCCGCAAACCTCCACCTCGGCCATGCCGGCGAGGCCTACCCCGGCGCGTTCTATGCGCGCCTTGGGAAGAACCGATTCATTTCCACCTTGCACGCCCAGGGCGCTTGGCAACCCGGTGAACAGCACTTGGCGCCCGCGTCAGGTCTGGTACTGGCAGAGGTGGAACGCCGCTTGCCGAGCGACAAACTGGTTTCCCGCGCGTCCTTCGACGTGCTGGGCGTGATCCACTCCGGTGAATTCACCATCGAGGTCGAGGTGGTGCGGCCCGGCAAGACCATCGAATTGGTGGAAGCCAGCATGCGGCATGGCAACGTGACGAGCATCCGTGCGCGTATCTGGCGCCTCGCGGCCACGGACACGACCCGAGTGCAAGGCATTGAATGGACGCCCATGTCGCCGCCCGATGCCATGCGTCCGTTCGGGTTTTCATCGATCTGGGCTGGCGGGTTCATCGATTCGCTGGAGGCACGTCAGGACATGGACGCCCGGCCGGGCCGCGGACGCAGTTGGATCCGTACGCGCTATCCGCTGCTGGAGGGAGAAACCGATCCGCCTGTCGCGGGTTTCGTGAAGCTGGTCGATACCGCCAATGGGCTTGTGGTTCGCGAAGACCCCGGCAGCGTGTTCTTCGCCAACGTGGATCTCACCGTGCACTTCTTGCGCCAGCCAGAAGCGGGCTGGGTCGGCTTCGATACCCGCGTCAACTTCGGCCCGACCGGGCTCGGGGAAACGTTGTCCATCCTGAGCGACATTCGCGGGCCGGTCGGCACCGCTGCGCAAAGCCTGACCGTGCGCGCAGGCGGGAATTGAGCGGGTCACATTCGACGCGTAAGCTGCGTGCCCGTGATGGACAAGCCGTTGCGGCTGGCTGCTGAAGAATCTACCGTGATCGCTCTCGCTGCCGTGCCGCAACTTCCCCACGTTGCCCCTCGCATGCCGCCCAGGCCTCGTGGCAGACCCGCTCGATGGTCGCGAGGTTGGCCGGCTTGACCAGGTGATCTACAAAGCCCGCCGCCAGGGAACGTTTGTGGTCTTCGGCCTGGCCCCAGCCGGTCAGCGCGACCAGCCGCGGCTGGCGGCCGCGCCACGCGTGCGTGCGCAACCGCTCGGCCAGCGCGAGCCCGTTGAGTTCGGGCATGCCGATGTCGATGATCATCAGATCCGGTTCCAAATCGGCGCAGGCATCCATCACCGCCAGCGGCGAGTACACGGCACGCACCTGGTGGCCCATGATCTGCAACGACATCGCCAGCATGTCGGCCGAATCGCGGTTGTCGTCCACCACCATGATTCGCAGACTGCCCATGGCCGCCTGTGCCGGCGCGGGTTCGCATTCGCTCGAATCGGCCTTGGCGACTGCGATCGGCAGCGTCACCGTGAAGGTGCTGCCGGTGCCGAGGCCCTGGCTGCTGGCGTGGATCTGGCCGCCGTGCAATTCGACCAGTCGCTGCGACAGCGTAAGCCCGATGCCGAGGCCACTGTGCGGGCGTTCCAGCGAGGTGTCCGCCTGCGCGAACAGGTCGAAGATGAAGCGCACCTGCTGTTCGGTCAGGCCGATGCCGGTGTCGCGGATCTCGATGGACACCGATCCGTCGCCGGTCCTTGCGCGCACCGTGATCGCGCTGCCTGGATCGGAAAACTTGCAGGCGTTGTTGAGCAGGTTGCCGAAAACCTGGGTCAGGCGGTGGGGGTCGGCCTCGAGGTGCACCGGCTGCGGCGGCAGGTGCAGTTCCAGCCGCTGCTGGCCTTCGTCGATCAGCGGCTGCGCGGTCTCGATTGCGGCGGCCAGGATGTCGCTGAGCAGGATACGTTCGAGCCGCAATTGCAGCCGCCCGCGGGTGATGCGCGAGACGTCCAGCAGGTCGTCGACCATGTGCACGAGCAGACGGGTCTGCCGCTCGAAGATCCGATAGAACATGCCGCCTTCCGCGCCCGCCACGCCCTGCCCGAGCCGGTAGACGTTCAACGCGCTCTGGATCGGGGCAAGCGGGTTGCGCAATTCGTGCGCGAGGGTTGCCAGGAATTCGTCCTTGCGACGGTCAGCCTCGCGCAGCCGCTCCTCGATGCGGCGCCGTTCGTCAATTTCCTGCTTGAGTTCGCGGTTGCTCTCCGCCAGCTTCACGTTGCTGTCGGTGAGCGCCTCGTTGAGTTTGTGTACTTCGCGCTCGCGCTCGATGCGCAGCGCCTCGTTGCTGCGCGCGAGGCGGGCATTGGTGTCGGCCAGTTCCCCGTTGAGCCGTTGCAGTTCACACCGCTTGCGGAACAGTTCGGCCAGCACCGCCACCTTGCCCCGCAGGATCTCGGGGATGATCGGCACCATCACGTAATCGACCGCGCCGAGCTTGTAGCCCTGCAATCGGTCCATGTCGCTGACGTTGATCGCCGACACGAAGATGATGGGCGTTTTCTCGAAGCGCGGATGCTGGTGGATCAGGCTGGCGGTTTCGAAGCCGTCCATGCCCGGCATGTTCACGTCCAGCACGATCACCGCGAAGTCGGTCTCCATCACGGCACGCAACGCGTCGGTGCCGGACGTGGCCTCGACCAACCGCTCGCCAAGCGGATCGAGGATCGTGTGGTAGCTCAGCAGGCGCGCGGGGTTGTCGTCGACCAGCAGGACGTTGGCAGGCTCGCCATGAACAAACGCGTCGTTCATCAGCGGTGCAACCATTGGCGCAGAAGGGACAGCAACTGGTCGGTGTGCACCGGCTTGGCGATGTAGTCGGATGCACCGGCCTCGATGCACTTCTCGCGGTCGCCCTTCATCGCCTTGGCGGTCAGCGCGATGATGGGCAGCGAACGCAGATCCGGGGTGGCGCGGATCGCACGGATGGTCTCGTAGCCATCCATGCCCGGCATCATGATGTCCATCAGCACCATGGCGATGTCCCCCTGGGCCTCCACCAGCGCGATGGCGTCCCGGCCGTTCTCCGCGGTCAGCACCTGCATGCCGCGGCGCTCGAGGATACTGCTGATGGCGAAGATGTTGCGCACGTCGTCGTCGACCACCAGCACCTTCTTGTCGCTGAGCGCGCTGTCCGATTCGTACAGCGTCTCGAGCATCTCCCGCTTGGCCGGTGGCAGTTTCGACACGACCCGGTGCAGGAACAGCGCGGTTTCATCGAGCAGCCGCTCGGGCGAATGCACGCCCTTGACGATGATCCTGCGCGCGACGGTGAGCAGGCGCTGCTCTTCTTCCGGCGACAGATCCTTGCCGGTGAAAACCACGATAGGTACGTCCCGGCCACTGGCGTCGGTCTTGATCCGGTCGAGCAGTTCGAAGCCGCTCATGTCCGGCAGCCTGAGGTCGAGGACCACGCAGTCGAATGCGCCGGAGTGGATCTGCTCGAGTGCCTCGCTGCCGGTTCCGGTGGACGTGATTTCCACGTCTTCATGATCGATGAGGGCGACAATGCTGTCTCGCGCGGTGCCGTTGTCCTCGACCACCAGCAGCTTCTTGACCGGCCGCAGCGCGAACTGCGTGAGACGGCCCAGCGACGCTTCGATGGCGTGGGTGGTGGCAGGCTTGGTCAGGTAGGAAAAGGCACCGCGCTCCATGCCGTGGTGGCGTTCGGCGTCGACCGTGATGATCTGCACCGGAATGTGGCGGGTCTCCTGCGCCTGCTTCAGCCGCGCCAAAACCGTCCACCCGAGCATGTCGGGCAGGACGATGTCGAGGCTGATCGCGGTCGGCTGGTAGTGCTGGGCCAGGTGCAGTCCATCGCCGCCGGACGTCGCGATCAGCGCGCGCAGCCCGCGGGCGCGTGCAAGGTCCCGCAGCACGCCGGCATAGCGGGGATCGTCCTCGATGATCAGCAAGGTCGGCTCGCCCGGCGCGACAACCGCGCGATCGTCTTCGACCTGCTCGGGTGAATGCAGCGGATGGACCGCCAGCGCCGCCGTCGGCTTGGCCTGGTCCGCGTAGCCGACCGGCGGGCCCATGTAGTTGAGTGGGATGTAAAGCGTGAAGGTGCTGCCAGCGCCAGGTCGGCTGCGCAACCGGATCTCGCCGCCGAGCAGGGCCGACAGTTCGCGGCTGATGGCAAGCCCGAGACCTGTGCCGCCGTACTTGCGCGCGGTGCCGGCATCGGCCTGCTGGAAGGCTTCGAAGATGATCTTCTGCTTGTCGGGGGAGATGCCGATGCCGGTGTCCTCGACCGCGATCGCCACCACCACCGGCGCCTTGTCGAGGATGGGATGACCGGGCGTCCAACCGGTTTCGGCCACTTGCGCGTGCAGGCGTACGCTGCCCTTCTCGGTGAACTTGAAGGCGTTCGAAAGCAGGTTGTTGATGACCTGGAGCAGGCGCTTGGGGTCGGTGTTGATCGCGCGCCCGAGCGCGTCGTCGAACTCCACCGAGAACCCGAGCTTGCGGCGTTCGGCTTCGTGGGTGAAGCTGCGCTCGATCGTGCCGCGCAAATCGGCGAACGCGATCTCCTCGCTCTCCACGGTGACCGTGCCCGACTCGATCTTGGAGAGATCCAGGATGTCGCTGATGAGATTCAAAAGGTCGGTGCCGGCGGCGTGTATGGTCCGCGCGAATTCGACCTGGCGCTCGCTCAGGTTCTCGTCCGGGTTGTCGGCCAGTTGCTGGCCGAGGATCAGGATGCTGTTGAGCGGCGTGCGCAGCTCGTGCGACATGTTGGCCAGGAACTCGGACTTGTAGCGCGAGGTTGTCGCGAGCTCCGCCGCCTTTTCCTCGACGGCGCGGCGGGCGTGTTCGATCTCCTGGTTCTTGCGTTCGACCTCGACGTTCTGTTCGGCCAGCAGCTTGGCCTTCAACGCGAGTTCCTCGTTGGTCTGTTGCAGCTCGGTCTGCTGCGCCTGCAGGTCGCCCGCCAATTGCTGCGACTGGGTCAGCAACCGCTCGGTGCGCATGGTCGCGGAGATGGTGTTGAGCACGATCCCGACGCTGCCGGTGAGTTGTTCGAGGAAAGCGCGGTGGGTCTCGGTGAAGTCGGCCAGCGAGGCCAGTTCGATCACCGCCTTGACCTCGTTCTCGAACAGCACCGGCAGTACGATGACGCTGCGCGGCCGAGCCTTGATCAACCCCGAGCGGATCTGCACCGCTTCGTTCGGCAGGTCCTGCAACAGGATCAACTGGCGCTGCGCGGCGCACTGCCCGATCAAGCCCTCGCCGATGGCGACGTGCTGTTCCGGGCTCGGCAGGTTGGCGTCGGCGTAGCCGGCCAGCCGGCGCAGGCGCGGCGTGCTCGATTCGACATCGAGCACGTACATCAGGCCCTGCTGCGCGTTGACCAGCGGCGCCAGTTCCGTCAGCAGCATGTGGCCCAGCGTGATCAGGTCGCGCTGGCCCTGCATCATGTCGCTGAACTTCGCGAGGTTGGTCTTCAGCCAGTCCTGCTCGCGATTGCGCTCGGTGGTGACGCGCAGGGTACCGATCATCGCGTTGATGTTGTTCTTGAGGTCGGCGACTTCGCCGCGTACGTCGACTTGGATCGAGCGCGTGAGGTCGCCCTGGGTGACCGCGGTCGCGACCTCGGCGATCGCGCGCACCTGGGTGGTGAGATTGGCCGCCAGTCGATTCACGTTGGCGGTCAGGTCCTTCCAGATGCCGGCGGTGCCCGGCACCTTGGCTTGTCCGCCGAGGCGCCCCTCGACCCCGACCTCGCGCGCCACGGTGGTCACCTGGTCGGCGAAGATGGCCAGCGTTTCGGTCATGCCGTTGATGGTGTCGGCCAGCGAGGCGATTTCGCCCTTGGCCTCGACCGTCAGCTTCTTGCTGAGGTCGCCCGTGGCTACCGCGGTCACCACCCGCGCGATGCCGCGCACCTGGGTGGTCAGGTTCGAGGCCATCGAATTGACGTTGTCGGTCAGGTCCTTCCAGGTGCCCGCGACGCCCGGTACACGTGCTTGGCCGCCCAGGTTGCCTTCGGTGCCGACCTCGCGCGCGACGCGCGTGACCTCGGCGGAGAAGCTGTTCAACTGGTCGACCATGGTGTTGATGGTGTTTTTCAGCTCCAGGATCTCGCCCTTGGCGTCCACCGCGATCTTGCGCGACAGGTCGCCACGTGCCACCGCGGTCGCGACCTCGGCGATGTTGCGCACCTGGGTGGTCAGGTTCGAGGCCATCGAGTTGACGTTGTCGGTCAGGTCCTTCCAGATGCCGGCGACACCCGGCACGATCGCCTGGCCGCCCAGCTTGCCCTCGGTGCCGACCTCGCGCGCCATGCGCGTGACCTCGGCGGCGAAGCCGTTGAGCTGGTCCACCATCGTGTTGATGGTGTTCTTCAGTTCCAGGATCTCGCCTTTGACGTCGACCGCGATCTTGCGCGACAGGTCGCCGCGCGCGACCGCCGTCGTGACCTCGGCGATGTTGCGCACCTGGGTCGTGAGGTTGGTCGCCATCGAGTTGACGTTGTCGGTCAGTTCCTCCCACACGCCGCTGACACCGACCACATTCGCCTGGCCGCCCAGCTTGCCCTCGGTGCCGACCTCGCGCGCCACGCGCGTCACCTCGGCAGCGAAGCCGTTCAACTGGTCGACCATGGTGTTGATGG